>Ga0265298_10002195_pt1 | contig 27588 bp, 18 predicted proteins | sample AusTroGonzalo_MG_3_FD_193486 | JGI IMG/M metagenome (GOLD analysis project Ga0265298, IMG submission 193486) | Bovine rumen microbial communities from tropical cattle in Woodstock, Queensland, Australia - Gonzalo_01 | ecosystem: Host-associated > Mammals > Digestive system > Stomach > Rumen ...
ATTTCGGCGATGTGTCCGGTGGCTCGTGGAACGGGGCCGTTGTCGGTGACGGTAACGCCAGTGCCGTCGTAACATCCGGAATTGAGGTCGGCGACGGCGTTGAAGTCACCGGTGCCGCCAATGCCGGGACAAAATATACGAATGGCAGAACGACCTACAGCTTCACCACGACATTGACTGCCGAAAAGAAATGGTTCAGCGGCTGGTCTGATGCTCCCATTACCGCTACCGTAGTTGGTCAGGAGACCTACAGCGGCAGTACCGAACCCGAAGAGACCGGAACGGGAGGTTATCTCTTCGCGCATACCGGGAACGGCGACGGCAAGTACTACAGGCTATACTACGCCCTCTCCCACGACGGTCTCAGCTGGACCGAGATCAACGGCGGCGAATCCCCCATGCCCACTTACTACGGCTTCCCTTACATCACCAAGGATGCGGCAGGTACTTTCTGGCTCATCGGAGTGTCCAACACCACTCCACGCAATCCTGTCATCTGGAAATCCGGGGACATGGTCAACTGGACCATGGTCAAGAGTATTCCGCGTTCAGTCATGGCACTCCCCACCGGCTATATCAATGACACCAACTCATTCGGTGCCATGAAGATATTCTCCGACCCTGTTTCAGGGCAGTTCATGATTACGTGGCACGCCTGCCTGGACGGACCTGAAGGGGCAAGCGACTTCGAGACGATGCAGATATTCTACATCCTCACCTCCGACTTCGAGACCTTCACTCCGGCGCAGAAGCTGTTCAACTTCACTGGGTCTGATGCAAACACTCCCCAGATAGATGCAATCATTTACTATTACTCCGGGAAGTACTATGCCGTAATCAAGGATGAAAGCGCGGCAAACTCTACTACCTATTATAAGAGGCCTAGGATGTGTACGGCAACGTCCCTTACCGGACCTTATTCCAATCCGAGCGCCCAGTTGACTCCTGCATACAGGGAAGCGCCGACTCTTGTCCAGTCGCCTGACGGGAACTATTGGTACTTGTATGTAGAGGCCTATAATTCAGGCCACGTTTATGAGCTTTACCGTTCCAACTCGCTGACTGCGACCAACTGGACGAAGCTGTCAAGTTTCACTCCTCCTACGACCGACAACTGCCGTCACGGATGCGTCATACCCATCGACGCAAAGGTTTACCGCAGGCTTGAAAATGCTTATGGAAATTAATAACAACAAACATATCAAAGAAATGAAAAAAGATCTTCGCATCAATTATCTGACTCCCAGGACTCAGGTAGTATTCCTTGATCCAAGGACGTCCTTAATGGTAACAAGTTCTGTCGGAAACGCCAATTCGGAGAGTTTCCAGAACGAAAATGATTTTCAGTCTATTTGGTAACCCGATAATGATTGCAGAAATGGAAACCCGTAGACTGTTTACCTTTATTGCCGTTGCGGCAATATCGTGTGCGGTTTCCTGTAATAAGGAAATTGCAGCGCCGGATTCATCTCCGGACAGCTCTGATAAAGTCGCCCTGTCACTTTCCGCGACAGGAGAACCGGAAGTGAAGGTCAGCCTTGACTTCTCCCAGAGTCAGAATGTACTATGGTCGGATACCGACCTCATTGCAGTGTTTGACGGCACCTCGAAGAACCAGTTCAGCATTGATTCCGGTACCAATACCGGAGCCACGGCCACTTTCTCCGGCGAGGTGACGCCGGGATACAGCGACCTGTTCGCGGTTTATCCTTATTCCGCTGCAGGTTCCCTTTCGGGCACAAGCCTTTCTGTGACGGTGCCTGCTTCCCAGACCGTGAGCGGAACGGCCAGTGCGGATCCTGCCGCCCTTGTATCGGTGGGGCAGGTAAGTAGCGGAACCGTTGAGTTCAAGCAGGTGTGCGGACTTCTCAAGTTCCAGATCGACACCACCAACATTACCAAGGTGATTCTCCATGGAACCAATCTCGCCGGAACGGCCACAGTCGCGGCCACCGGAGTCCTGTCCAGCGTAACCTTAGGCGAAAGCAGCATTGAAATTACCTATTCTGGCGGCTGCTTTGCCGAAGGCAGGTATTTCGCCGCCGTTCTTCCCGGAACAACCGCTGCGAACGTCTTCACGGTTGAGTTTGTGGAAGATACAGGCCTCAGCTATGTAAAGACCGTTACAAATGCTGTCACCGTCGCCCGCAAGGAAGGCAAATCCATTGGCGAATATGACGATTCGTATGATCGTATCCGCCACATCAGCAACAAGGCCCAGCTCTACGCCTGGGGCGCAAACATGGGCGAAGAACATGGAGTCACCGTGTACCTTGATGCCGACATCGACTGCGCTTCCGACCCCTGGACTTACGAAGGTGCCACTTTCGACGGCGTTTTCGAAGGCCAGAACCACAAGATCTACAACCTTGTAGTCACTACTGATTCGGAGAACACTGGATTCATCTCCAGGCTTCTGGGTTCGCTTAAGAACCTGACTGTCGGATCATCCAACGGAAGCAGCTGGGACGGTGTATCTGCCATTACCCACAACGGCTCGTCGAGCGCAGACGCCGACACCCGCTTCCTCGGTCTCGTAGGACGTATGGTAGAGGGTTCGAGCATGACTGGCGTAAACAACTACGCCAAGATTGTTGCCGCCGCCACCAATTCCCGTGTTTATATCGGCGGCCTGGTCGGGACCATCCCCGAGTCCAACAGCGCGACGCTGACCAACTGCAAGAATTACGGTTCCGTTACCAACAACTCCACATGGACTGGCGGCCAGACACGTATGGGCGGCATACTTGGACAGTGCAACGGTGCGTTGACGGCTTCAGGGGTTGAAAACCATGGTGCCTTGACAATTAACAACAACGTCACCAATTTTGTCGGTGGCCTTTGCGGTGACCTCGGACATGACTCGTCTGTTTCCGGTTCCAAGAACTACGGAACGATTACGTTCACTGACGGCGGCACCTCGAAGACCTATCTTGGAGGCTGCTTCGGATCCGTTCGCGGCTCGACCGTATCCGACTGCCACAACTATGGAGCCATTACCGCGACACGCAATGCCGAGTGTTGGTTCGGTGGTATCGCAGGTTTCTTTGAATCTGGCGTATCTTCGCTGACAGATTGTGTCAACCACACCGGAGCTGACCTTATGGTTGCTTCTTCCGTTGCAAAACGCGTCCTTATGGGAGGTATCACCGGAGGCTGCCAGTATAATGGCTCAGGCCCCTTCGGCGTTACCATTCAGGACTGCAAGAACGAGGCTGCCGTTACCAACGACGGATGCGCTTCCGACTTCGGAGGAATCGCAGGCCTCTTCGACAATTATCTTTCTTCCGCTACCATTCTCATAGAGAATTGCGAGAATACCGGCGCCGTTGCAAGTATTGTTGCTGACAACGGCACTTCGATGAGCCGCGAGCTCAGGGTTGGCGGTATCATCGGAGGAACAGATCCGGAAGACAATGGGTGCGAACAGGTCTATCGTTCCTGCATCAACCGCGGTACGGTTACCGTTGACGGAGCCCTCAAATCCGGAGCCTCAGTCCGTGTCGGAGGTATTGTAGGCAATGCTTACAACATCACAACCATCGACAAGTGCAAGAATTTCGGCAATGTCGGCAGTGTCGTGGGCGGAGGAGATGCCGGTTCCGCTGTCTTTACCTTCGGCGGCATTCTTGGATATATTCAGAGCCGCACCGCATCACGCTACCAGCAAGTGAAGGATTGCATCAATGCCGGAACGGTTTCTTCCGTCCGTGCTTACAACAACCAGTATCTTGGCGGAATCGTCGGCGGTGGCACTACCGACAACAATGTATATCCCCAGGTGACCGGCTGCAAGAATTATGGCAATATCTCCGCAACAAAAACCACCAACACTTTGGTTGGCGGCCTTTGCGGTTATATCAAATACACCGTGGCCAACAGCGCCAATTTCGGCGATGTGTCCGGTGGCTCGTGGAACGGGGCCGTTGTCGGTGACGGTAACGCCAGTGCCGTCGTAACATCCGGAATTGAGGTCGGCGACGGCGTTGAAGTCACCGGTGCTGCCAATGCCGGGACGAAATATACGAACGGCAGAACGACCTATAGTTTCACCACTACATTGACGGCCGAAAAGAAATGGTTCAGTGGTTGGTCTGATGCGCCCATTACAGCTACAGTCGTAGCACAGGAAACCTATTCCGAATAAATCAATTATTGTTGCTTCTCTTTTTCAGCCCGGCAGGCCCTCCGCCCACCGGGCTGAATGTTTTCCTTTTGTACATGGTAGGGTTTACGGAGTTAATTCGTGTATATGGTATGAACCACTGTCTGATATCATTGCTTCTGCTGGCAACAATGCCGTCAGGTGCATCTGCCATGGCCGTTTCCGGCCTTATGACCGAACATCTTGTCAACCCGATGGGAATTGATAATCCTGCGCCGCGCTTCTCCTGGCATCTCGATGATGCGTCCTCCGGAGCATGTCAGCGGGCGTACCGGATCATGGTGTCGAAGGATTCTTTGGATTTTGACGGGAATCTTGTATGGGATTCCGGGCATGTGGCCTCGGATGCAGTGCTTGCGATATACTGCGGCCAGGAACTGAAGCCTTTTACCCGTTACTGGTGGAGGGTGAAATGTGAGGATAGGGAGGGTGCGGAGGTGCCGTCGGAGATCGCCTTCTTTGAGACCGGAATGATGGATCAGAGCAATTGGCGGGGTTGCTGGATTTCCGACAAGATGGGCGCGGATTTCAAGCCCGCGCCGCGTTTCAGGGAGGAATTCAGGACGCGTGGAGGCATAATCAGTGCCCGGGCATATATCGCGACTGCGGGGCTGTATACAATGTATATCAATGGTGAAAGAGTCGGCGACAGGGTACTTGATCCTGCCTTTACCCGCTTCGACCGCAGGGTGCTGTACACGACATACGACATTACGAACCTTCTCAAAGACGGCGCCAATGCTGTCGGAGTGGAACTCGGCAACGGCTGGTACAACCATCAGGCAGTCACCACCTGGCATTTCGACAAGGCGCCGTGGAGGGCACGTCCGGCATTTTGCATGGACATAAGAATCCGATACAGGGACGGCAGTGAGCAGATTGTTTCCACGGGCCCGGGGTGGCAGACTTCGTCCGACGGCCCGCTGGTGTACAATAACATCTATACCGGTGAACACTATGACGCAAGGCGAGAGCAGAAGGGATGGGCTGAGCCCGGATTCAACGATAAGGACTGGGTGGGATCGACGCTCAGGAGTTGTCCCGCAGCTGTGGTGAGTGCCCAGCAGATGGTCCCTATCCGTGAAAGTGAAGAGATCGAGGCCGTCAATATCATTAAAATCAACAATAATCGCTATATATACGATTTCGGTGAAAACATGGCTGGGAACGTGCATCTGCACATCAATGGCCTCCGTGGCACTACCATAGAACTTACCTACGCCGAAAGGCTCAACGCGGCCGGCAGGGCTGATCAGGACAATATCAATTACTATTATTTCGGTGACCGCAATGCGGAGCCCCTCCAAACCGACATAGTGACGCTGAGCGGCGAAAAGGCATTCTTCGCCCCACAGTATAGTTACAAAGGTTTCCGCTATGTCGAGGTGAATGCTTCATCCTCCCTGAAATGGGGCAAGGATGAACTGAAAGCTGTCAAAATCCATAGCGACGTTCCGGAAGCCGGCAGTCTCTCGGCTTCTGCCGCCATTGTAGGTGACATCTGGCAGGCAACCCGCAGGACATATCTGTCCAACCTTCCGGGTTATCCCACCGATTGCCCGCAGAGAGAAAAGAACGGCTGGACTGCCGACGCCCATATCGCCGTCGAATCCGGTCTCTACAACTACGACGCATTTACGGTATATGAGAAGTGGCTCGCCGACCATCGTGATGAACAGCAGCCGAACGGTTTGCTGCCGGACATCATACCTACCTGCGGCTGGGGATACTGGAATCCGGCCGCAAACGGCAACGGGCTTGACTGGACCAGCACCATAGCGCTGATTCCGTGGGAGCTGTATCTATTCTATGGCGACGACAAGCCTCTGCGCGACAATTATGAAAATATGCGCCGCTATGTGGATTATGCCCTGACGCTTACCAGAGATGGCCTGTGTTCGTGGGGCAGGGGAGACTGGGTTCCGGTTACTACGCGGTCCAACAAGACCCTGATTTGCTCGTGCTTCCTGTATAAGGATCTCGATATTCTCTGCCGGGCGGCGGGACTGTTCGGATATGAAGAGGATGCCCGTAAGTATGGTGAAATCGCAGAGAAGGTCCGCAAGGCAGTCAACGACAAATATCTTGATAAAGGCACCGGCGTTTATGCCGGCGGCATGCAGACCGACCAGAGCCTGCCGCTTTCATTCGGCCTTGTGCCGGAGGAAAGCAGGAAGGCTGTCATAAACGCGCTAGTCAGGAGGGTTGAGGAAGACGGGTATCATGTGAATGCCGGTGTCCATGGTGCCAAGGCGGTGCTGAATGTCCTGGCAGCCAACGGCTTCGGGGATATTGCATACCGGATGGCTGCGGCGCAGGATTATCCTTCTTGGGGCTGGTGGCTGGCGAATGGCCGCACTACGCTGGTAGAAAACTGGCGTATAGATGCTCCCAGGGACAATTCCGATAATCATGTGATGTTCGGTGATATAGCCGCATGGTTCCACAGGAGCCTGGGCGGCATCAATCCTGATCCGGAAGATCCCGGCTTCAGACATATAATCCTGCGTCCCTGCTTTCCTGCAGGTCTTGACACATTCTCCTGTTCGTATGATTCTCCCCGGGGGAGAATTGCAGTATCATGGAATCGCAAGGGGCGCAGAGTCACCTGTACCATAACCGTTCCCTGCGGAGCCTCCGCAACATTCTTCCATCCCGACGGCCATACGGAAGAAATCCCTTCCGGGACCCGCGACCTCGCTATAAGGCTCCCCAGGTAAGCTCGCGCAGGCAGCGGACCTGTGCTTCGCCTTTGACGAACTGCCCTCCGACAGGATTGACCGGATAGAATCCGAGTGCTGAGAAAATGTACCACGCACTCATCTGCCCGCAGTCGTCATTTCCGCAGAGTCCTCCGGGTTCGCAGCGATAGAACTCCTTGAACACCTGGCGTATCTTTTCAGCGGCCTTGTCCTGCCTGCCGGCAAGAGTGTACAGGTAGATTACGTGATGGCAGGGCTCGTTCCCGTGGGAGTACTGGCCAATCAGGCCGGTAATATCCTGGACTTTGCCGGTAACGGATTCCGGCGGACTGACCTGGAACAGGGTGTCGAGCTTTTCTACGAACTTTTCGTTGCCTCCGAGCAGTTCAATCAGGTCTTCAGGGGCCTGAAGCACGTGCCATAGGTAATGCCATGCATTCCCCTCGGTATAATCTCCGCCCTGTTTTCCGGAGTGTGCGTAGCGGTAAGGCTCGAAGGGCTCCCTCCAGTTGCCCTTTGAATCCTTGCCGCGGAAAAAGCCTGTGGACGTGTCGAACAGATTGCGGTAGTTACGGGAACGCGATTCAAAGAATGCGCAGTCTTCATCCTTGCCCAGTGCCTTCGCCAGTTGTGCGGCACACCAGTCGTCGAAGCAGAATTCAAGGGTCCGTGAGACCGATTCATCCAATATAAGGTCGAAGGGGTAGTAGCCGTACCGGTTATAGACATCCCAGTCGGATTTTTCGTGATTCGTCGTAAGTGACGCCTTGACGGCTGCGTATGCCCGCTCCGGGTCCACTCCGGGCAGTTTTCTCAGGCACGCATCCACCACTGTGGGCACGGCGTGGTTGGCAATCATGCAATGGTTGTCTTTTCCGCAGAGACCCCATACAGGGAGATATCCGCGTTCTTCCGATTCGGCAAGCATGCTGTTCACCACATCCGCCTCGATTTCCGGAGTCAGGAGTGTACGCAACAGATCGGCCGCCCTGAAGGTATCCCACTGGGAGAACGTAGAATAGTGAACCGGTTCTCCAAGGTCGCTTATTATGTTAGGCTGGAAGTACATGTGGTACATTGACGTATAAAATGCGGTCATGACACTGTCAGGAGCTTCCACCGGAAGAAGTTTGAAAATTTCTTCCCATTTGCGCTCGGCCGCCTTGCGAACCTTACGGAAATTCCATCCGGGCACCTCGGCCATATTGGCGTGTGCGCCTTCGGCACCGGTGTATGACAGGGCAATTTTGACCTTCAGGGGTTTTGCTCCCGGGCCGAAATCAAATGTATATGCCGGCGCTTTGAAACCCGGGTCAAGGCAAAGCGTGTCGCAGGATATTACGGGCTGGTTGAAACTGATTTCATACCAAAGGTCGTACTGGACCCAGCTGTTCGCCTTTATGTGGCCCCGGATCGTTTTTGCATCAGGCATGTCTCCCTGCCACTCTTTTACCGCACCTCTCAACTTTTCGTACGGCTTAATAGAGTTTGTCCTTATCTGCACGCTCTGAAGGTTTACGAACAACTGCCTTTGGGGGCTGGAAAAACGCATCTCATAACAGGCAACCCGTGGGGAACAGGTAATATCCACTTCCGCTCCATTGTCGGGAAGTTTTACCGAGTAATGCCCGACAGAGGCCTTTTCGTCCATTTTGTGACTTGTATAATCCGGTCCGTGCTCAGATGAAAACGGCATTATGAGCACGTTGCAGAGCGAAGGGCATCCAGTGCCGCTCAGACGGTTCTGGGTAAAGCCGGCAAGCAGCGAATCAGACCAGTTGTAGCCGCTGCAGTATTTCCACAGATAATTGCCGGTCTGGGGCCCGGGCTGCACCATACCCAGGGGATATGCCGCGGCAGGGGACGTGTGCCCAGTGTAGTCGGTACCTATGAACGGATTGACCCATCTGCCGAGAGGCTTGCTGCATGAGACGACGCAGATGATTGCACAAAAAATGATGGAGAGGCTCTTTTTCATTGTGTTATTTTTTCAGTTCCGGAAAAATCAGGTCGGCGTATACGGGATAGTGGTCTGAAATATAAGCTTTGCCTGCATAGGAGTCGGTGACTACTTTGAAGCACTTGCTTACCGGGAAACCGCGACTGTAAATATAGTCAATTATTTCAAGATTGTCCCGGTTGAACTCCCCGAAGCCGTTGAACGATCCTATGGTGTCGGCTGTTTCAGAATTGTACCGTGCACTTTTCATAAGCCTGGAAATATCATTAAGGCAGGCGTCATCGGGGTAAACGTTGAAATCACCGGCAAGTATCATCGGAAGGCCGTCCGGGTTCATCTCCTGTATCCTCCTGTAAACGAGAGACAGCCCTTCCCTGCGTGCAGTTACGCCGATATGGTCGAGATGTGTGTTGACAAAATAGAACTTCCTCCCTGAAGATTTCTGCCGCAGGAGAGTCCATGTTGCGGTTCTGCGGCAGGCGGCGTCCCAGCCCCGGCTGGGAATATCGGGAGTCTCGGAAAGCCAGTAGGTACCCCATTCGAGCAGTTCGATGCATGTTGAGTCATAGAACACCGACATCTGTTCTCCTTTCTTGACTCCGTCGTCGCGTCCGACGCCAACGCATTTGTATTCCGGGCACTGTTCCAGGATGTATTGCACCTGGTCTTCGTAGGCTTCCTGTATGCCGAAGACTGCAGGACGTATGTCGTAAATCATGGCAGGAGTAGCCGCCCGCCTCACGTTCCAGTCATTGTCTCCGTCTTTCGCCCTGGAGTTCCTGATATTGTAGGACATTACCCGCAGGACCGGCGGCGTGTCGTCCCGGTCCCAGTCGTCTGAGCGGAACGGCCCTGCCGGGACGCCCCATGAACTGTAAAGGTTTCCCGGATTCCAGTTGCGGAAGGAATATCTCACGGCCACCGGAGCAGGCACTTCAGGGCTGCTCACCACCAGGGTCCTGGTATCTTTTATGCGCCCGGTGGCAGGATGGAAAACCTTGTCGGGGCCGGCAAGTTCCAGTCCCGTGATATCCTGCCCCCATGGAGCCAGCCCTTGACCGTCGGTTTTCATGCTTACCGTAACCTTGCTCCCTTCAAACTTTGCGCTTCCGAATGCAGGGGCATTTGGATTAATACCTTTGAAGCCGTAATCGTTGACAAGGGCCAGATTGGCCAGCCGCAGGGCCACCTCCTTTTTCTTGCGCGGATGGATGGAACCGTATTCTCCAAGGTCGGTGGTGGTCGCCATGCCGCTATGGGGGATAACTTCCAGCGACTTCTGCTGGGATTCACAGAAGTAAGCGTAATCGGTCCCATTAGGATCGCTGTAATAATACGGGGCTATCTGCACGTAGTAGAATGGCGCGTCGGGGACGTTGAAAAGCCTCCTCATCATGGCGACATACTCTTTCTGCAGACGTATATACTGGTTGGGACGGTCCTGGTTGGATTCACCCTGATACCATATGATTCCTTTGAAGGTATATGGTACTAGCGGAGCCACCTGGCCGTTGAAGAGTGCGGCGGGGGCCTGCTGTTTAAGCTTCGGCTGCCTGGATTCGCCGGTGAAACAGCGGTCAAACTCTCCGTCGAATTTCATGTTCAGGGTTTCCCTGTCCATCCAGGCTTCGATTGTGGATGCGCCCCATTCCGTAATGATGATTCCAACGGGGACATCCAGCATCTGATTGAGTTTCAGTGCGAACCAGTAAGCCACTGCGCTTGTCGTGGCCACTGCTTCCGGAGTATTCTCTTTCCAGCGGCCTTCGATGTCCCGTACGGGGGTTGCTGATGCTTTATGCCTGGCGGTCAGCATCCTTATCGGCGTGGATGGCTTTGCAGACATTATCACGTCTGCGGCTCCTTCTGCCGGCTGATTGCGGAATCCGCGCATCGGCATTTCCATGTTTGACTGCCCGGAGCAGAACCAGACTTCCCCTATGAGGACGTTCTTCAATACGGTTTTCTCGCCGTCCGATATCGTGAGTTCATACGGACCTCCGGCTGAAGGGGTGTGTATCCGCAACGACCATTTGCCCGTGCTGTCTGGTTCTGCCTGATATTTTTCCCTTGACCATGTAGTCTTTACGCTGACTTTCTTCCCGCTGTCAGTCCAGCCCCAGAGGGCGACATCGCTCTGCTGCTGCAGGACCATCCCGTCACTGATAACCGAAGGCAGCGTTACCTTTGCGTTGAGCGCTATGCCTCCACGAAGGACGAGGGCAAGCGCCAGAATAACTATGCTGAATCTTTTGAACATAAACCTTTATTGTATTTCCCACCATTTTCCTTCCAGTTTCCTGTCGGTCACTCCCGGACTGACGCGGTAGAGAGCGCAGCCGTGTGCAGGCAGCGTTACTTCCCAGCGTTCCTTGTCGTGTACCTTGCCAACATCCTGCTGGCGCCACAGGTCCCGTATGTATTGTACACCGTACAGACCGAGTTCCCTTGGGCAGAAGCTTGCCCTGCTTTCTTCGTTCTTAAGATTGAATAGCGCTACGGCCAGTGAACCGTCTTCCAGTAATTTCATATAAATCAGACGGTTCCTGTCGGATCCGAAAGCGTTTTTCACACCCATCTTTCCGAGCGGATCCTGATTGACTTCGATTACCTCGCGGTTGCAGAGCAGGCTGACGGTGAAGTCGTCCAGTTCCGCCATGTCGCAGCCGATCAGCAGGGGCGAGGAAAGGATGGCCCATGCCGTCACGTGGGAGTACTGTTCCCACGGAGTAAGCCTGGTCCAGTGCGGTTTGAGATCCCATCCGCCCACTTTGCCGAGCACCATCATGTCAGCGTCCGGCCAGTGTGAGGGGGAGCAGTATCCAGGCCAGGAGGCCTCCCTGTCGAAGGCTATGCTGGTTATGCTGGCCCAGGTGTCGGTGATGTCTCCGGCAGTGCGCCAGCAGTTGGCAATCTCTCCCATCCAGGGGCCCAGGGCGACACGTGTGGCGTTTGATATGCTGTAAATGATGTCGCGCCCGGTGGCATCCAGGGCTTTCCGCATATCGCGCAGCCACCATATGTCGTTGAGGAACCAGTCGTATTTGAGATAATCCACTCCCCAGTCGGCCCACTGCCTTGCGTCGGCGGCTGCGAAGGAGTATTTCCCGAAACTGTGCAGCTCGTCCTTGTCGTATCTGGTACCGTCAAGTTTCATGTTCTCGTCCACCATTCCTTCATCCATCCACCAGTATCGTCCGTCAGGGTTGTCGCATGAGGAGCCTATGTGGCCTGCGTAAGACGCCGTCCATGGGACCGAGTAGATACCAAGCTTAAGCCCCTGCGCATGCAGGGAATCTGCGAGCGCCTTCATGTCGGGGAATTTCCTGTTCGGCTGTATGGCGTTGTATTTGCCGCCCCGCACGCCCTGCCAGCCGTCGTCTATGTTGATGTATGTCCAGCCATAATCGGCCAGGCCTTTTTCTATCATTGTCCTTGCCGCCTGCAGGATATGCTCCTGGCTTACGGCATTGCCGTGGCAGTTCCATGAATTCCAGCCCATGGGAGGTGTGAGGGCAATGCGGTCTCCGATCTCGATACGCAATTCCCTGGTGTCGCTTCCGAGACTGTTTGTGGCGGTAATCTGTACCTTATATGAGCCTTTTCGGGATACTTTCCCCTTGATGATGCCCTTTTCGGCATCCAGCCGGAGGCCTCGCGGCAGCCCTTTTGCGCTGAAACGCATGGGCCTTTGTCCGGTAGCGGGAATCCTGTACAGGAAATCGGCTTTCGGGCTGGCTCCGTAAATTTTCGGTCCGTTTATCAGTGGGGTATCCGGCGCCGGAGGCGTTATAATGTAAGAACTGTTCTGTTGTGCCGGCTGGGCCGCCGACAGAAAAGAGGCAATCAATAAAAATGGAAGAATGGCCAATCGTTTCATGTTGGTTATATGGATATATAAAAATCACGAAATTAACGGCCTGAACCCTACAAAAAAGATTGTCATTTGATAAAATAAACCTTACTTTTGTAACATGAAAAGGACAGTAATATTCATTTTGGGGCTTCTTCTTTCCCTGTGTGCTTTTGCCCAAAGCCAGACCATACGCGTTTTCTCTCACCGGGGAGGACGCATCGAACACGATGAAAACACGATGCAGGCCTTCGAGGCCAGTGCGAAGAACGGCTATCGCGGGTTTGAAACCGATATCCGCATGACCAGCGACGGCAAGCTTATCATTACTCACGACTCCACCCTGGACCGTACCACCAACGGCAGCGGACATGTGGAAGAGAAAACCTGGGAGGAAATCCACGCATTGGATACGAAGAAGGGGAACAAGATCCTTACCCTTGATGAACTTCTGGAGTTCCTGAAGCCGATGAAGGGCCTTTATGTCGAGTTTGAACTCAAGACCAAGCCGGAAAAGTATTATCCGGAGCCGCGTCTGCATGAATACTGCGATAAACTCTACAAGGCCGTGATGGATGCAAAGCCGGAGGACGCCGAATTCATTTTCACGTCTTCCGATTATCGCGGACTCCGTTATCTGCAGCAGAAGTATCCCGGCGTGAATCTGCTCCTTATTACGAGCAAACCCCTGAACGATGAAACCATCGCTCTCTGCAAGGCGATGGGAATCCCCCGTATCGGGGCCGTGATGGAAGGCACAAGCCGGGCCGCTGTAAAGAAGGCCCACAAAGAGGGGCTTGTCGTAAGTCTGTGGCCGGGGCAGAGCGTGGATGATTTCGTGCTCGGTGCCTATCTCGGAGCGGACTTCCTTTGCACGGACATCCCCATCGAAGTGAAGAAATTCGCTGCAAAGAAAACTCCCTGGCTGAAAGTCATTTACTGATCTTCCGGAAACATAGAGACCCTGAATTTGGTGCAGTTGTAAGGCACCAGGGTCAGCGTGTCTTCATGTCCGGCCATTTCCGCCGGCACCTTCAGTATCACAGGGGCGTCCCCGATGCGCCAGCGCCAGCGGCTGGGCATCCGTCCGGTGCGGACGACCACGATCCGTGAGGCATCCTCCACGGCAAGCCTGCAGTCGCTTTTCTGGCCGGGGACCACGGTGTTCTCATCAATGTCATAGAGCGGCATCGCGTAGAGCAGGGGACCGTAATCCACGCAGGTATATTTCCTTCCTGCGGTGGTATCGGCTGCGAACGGATGCACGCGTCCCCAGTGTGCTTTTGTGAAATAGGAATTCTGCGGGTAGCAGTTGTCTTCCACCGTGTAGACCTTCGGCAGCATCGGCAGTCTCAGGGTGATTTCGTCGTTGTCTTTCCATCTGCCGTTGACCTTCAGGAATCCTCCCTGACGGCTGCCGGCAACAGGTTTGCCGTTCACGCATACCGTCATTCCCGCTTCCTCGCACCAGGCCGGTACCCTGAAATACAGCGGCATCCTGCGGGCTCCGGAGGTCTTTACGGTTACGCGGATTTCTTCTCCGAAGGGAAAATCCGTCTCGCATTTCAACTCCATTCCTCCGGAGGAAACGTTGCAGGGGCCGTAAAGCGTAAAGGCGAGTCCTCCTCCGGCGGCAGCCATCCACATGTTCTGGACGTAGTTCGGGATTATCCAGTTGCTGCTTCCTACGCAGCAGAGGGTTTTGTTGCCGGTGGGGGAGTAGATTATCTTCCTGCCCGGCCCGGGAACCGGCGGCGCCGGAGGGAAATCCTCATTGATACGGTTTGGGCTCTGATAGTAGCTCATTGTCCTGAAATCCCTGCTGACAGGAACGGGACCGGCGTTCAGGAAGGCGCGCTCCACCTGATCCGCCCACCGGGAGTCTCCGGTGATCCGGAGCATCCATGTCCTAGTCCACATGGCGGCGGGGATATCGCAGGTTTCCGTGTAGCGGTAAGGGCCGATGCCGGACAGCCATTCTTCGGCGGATACCACGCCGTATGGCAGTCCGTTGTATTTATCTCCCCATTCCAGAAGCCGGACGGAGGCTTCAAGTTCCTGACGGTTGCCGGTCCAGAGGGAAAGCAGTGCGGGCACACGCGCCACTTCGTTGAAAGTGACTCCGTGAATGGTGGCGTCCTGCCAGATTCTGTCGGCGCGGCCTTTCTTGCCCAGCAGCCTCCGCTCCTGATCCTTTTGGGTGGGCTCCGCAGCATAGTCCAGCATGGTCCGGAGTATGGCATTGTTGCCCGTGAGAAGGTAGGTTTCGCTCATCGCGTCGAGATTGACCGCTCCACGGACCATGCCCTGGGTGAGGCCGGCTTCCGGCCCGTAAATGTCATCCTGTGGCGGCTTGAGATAATATCCGGATGAATAAACCTTTTCAAGTGCGTTCAGTATGCGTTCGTCATGGGTGGCCTGCCAGTAGGAAACGAGGCACCGGCCCATCAGACCGTGCGCCCAGTTGTTGAAGGACCCTTTGCTTTCGCTGCCATCCTCTTCCTTGACTATGGAGTCCGGTTTCCACCAGATAAAGGTATGATTGGGACTGCCCAGCACTCCGTTCACTACGCCGTCCAGCCTTTCGGTGGTTTTGCGTATCAGGGTGCTGTCACCGAGCTGGAAACCCAGTTTCAGGGCTCCGTCCAGCCAGTAGGCGCTTTGTTCAAGCAGCCATCCGGTGCTGCTGATTACCCCGTCGCCGTCACTCTGCCGGGCGCTGATATCCCTTCCCAGCCATCCGTATTCGAAAACCGGCTCATATTCATCCAGATGCCCGGTGATGCCGTTCGCGGCATCTTCCGCCCAGTCTTTCAGCCAGCCTTCCGGTTTTATCTGTCCGACTTCCAGCGGCACAAAGCGGACGGGAATCCCGGTCCGGCTGCCTCCATCCCGGGCGCACGCCGCCAGAAAGACTATTGCCAGCGTCATAGCGATATTCCTGATATTCAGCATATTACTGGGTTACTCGTTGATGGTCAGCAGGTGAAGCGCTTCGGTGCCGAGCCGTACGCGGAGCCAGTTCTCAAGGCGGGTGCGGTCATCTTCAGGGAGTTTTCCTGAGCAATAGGCGATGGCGAGTATCCCGTCTGTGCGGGTGCTGTCGGAGGCTACCGTCGCTCCCCGGGAAAGGTGAAGCCCCGTCACGACAGGGTACTGCGCGATGGTTTCGGCAGTTATCTGTTCGTAGGGAATACGCTTGCCGTTCAGGGAGTCGAGTGTTGCCTGCAGGGCGGTAATCTCATTTTCCTTGGCTTCCAGCTGGCGGTCCATACGCTCGTAAATCCCCTCGACCAGACGTTTTGACTGATCGTCGGAAGCGAGAGCGTTCTCCTTGATTTTCAATTCATTGGCCTTGATGCCATATTTGCCTGCAAGTTCCACCAGATCGAGTTTTTCCTGGTCGCTGAGGGCCTCTCCCGAGAGGTACAGTGTAACCGCCCGGTCGCTGCCGTGGGCAATCTTGTAGTCGTAAATGTAGCTTCGGGCATACATCCTGTTTTCGCTCACGAAGTTCTGGGCGTTGGTAGTGAAATTGTTGCTGCGTATCATTATGAACGCCGACCAGATGCTGGGCACCGTCACCAGAAGCACAACGAATCCTATCATCCTGCGTGTGCGCTGCGCCGTCCTCTCGTCCGCAAAGCTTTTCTGATGGAAATGCAGGTATTTGCACGCCAGATAGGTTGCGAACATGATGAAGATGGCGTTGATGGTGAAGAGATACATCGCTCCGAAGAAGAAATGCATGTTCCACTTCGCGAGGCCGAATCCAGCCGTGCACAGAGGCGGCATGAGTGCGGTTGCGATCGCCACCCCGGACATCACCGTGCCCTTTTCCTTGCGTGCATGCTCCAGTATCCCTGCGAATCCGCCGAAGAGAGCGATGAGCACGTCGTAGATGGACGGGGATGTCCTTGCCTCAAGTTCGGTGGGATTTGCAAGATTCAGCGGTGAAAGCAGGAAGAAGAGAGAGGATGCCAGCAGGCTTATCACAACCATTATGAGCAGGTTGCGGAAACTGTCGCCGAGCAGCCGGGTGTCGTTTACTCCGAGCCCGAGGCCCATGCCGATGATGGGACCCATGACAGGGGAGATGAGCATTGCACCGATAATCACGGCCGTGGAGTTGACATTGAGCCCCACGGAAGCAATTATTATTGAAAAGGCGAGAATCCAGACGTTGGGGCCGCGGAAATAGATGTTGCTGCGTATGTTGGCCGCCGCCTTGTCAACGTCCAGCTGGCCGCTCAGGTTGGCGGTATCGTGCATATACTGCCTGAACCATTCCGATATTTTCATACAATCAACTGTTTATCAGCGGAAAAGTTTGTCGAGCGCCTTTGCGCTGTCGGGCAGCGCAAATACCGCAACCCTGTCTTCCGGCTGTATTTGTGTTTCTCCGACTGCAATGAAGGCATCTTCGCCTCGGATGACGCCGCCAATTATCGCTCCGGCAGGGAAGGCAATATCCTTGAGCGCCTTTTTGGTGACGGGCGATCCCTGTGCGGCGGTGTATTCTATGACTTCTGCATTGGTGCCGCGCATATATTTCACGAATCTTGCCTTGTCGCCGAGAGTGAAACGGTAAATGTTGGAAGCGGTTATGAGTTTCTTGTTGATGACGCTGTCCACGCCCATTTCTTCGGCGAGGCGGAGGTATTCCACGTTTTCAACTTCCGCCACGGTGCGCGGAACACCGAGTTTCTTGGCCATGACGCAGGACAGGACGTTGGTTTCGTCGCTTCCTGTAAGCGCCACGAAGGCGTCGAATTCAGTGATGCCTTCCTCATAAAGCAGATCGGAGTTGCGGCCGTCGCCGTTGACGACGTCGATATTGTCGTCGAGTTTCTCCGCAAGGCGCATACTCCTGTCGTGGTCTATCTCTATCAGTTTGACTGTTATGCCCTTTTCGTAGAGGTCCGTTGCCAGCATGTCGGCGATTTCGTTTCCTCCCACAATCATGACTTTTTCCACTCGGAGGGTGCTCTGGCCGAAGAATTTCACCAGAAGGTTCACCGCCTCCCGGCGGGAAAAGGTGAAGACGAGGTCGCTATACTGGAAGACCGTGTCCGGCCCGGGGATAATGGTGTTCTTGCCCCTTGCGATTGCAATCAGACGGAAGAGTTTCTGCTCTTCCGGAGTAAGCTGCTGAATGAATTCGGAGAGTTTAAGGTCTAGCAGGGGAGATTCTTCGTCAAGTTTGAAAAGAGAAATCTGGAGCTGTCCGTGCGCGAAATCCATCGTTTCGGAAGTGGAAGCCCGTTTGAGCTGGGCGAGAATCTCATCGGCCGCCAGCCTCTCCGGATAAAACAGCAGTTCGATGCCGAGTTCCCCGAAGAGACGTTTGTTCTCTTCGGAAAGGTATTCCTGGTCGTTCACGCGGGCGATTACCTTCGCGGCGCCCATGTGTTTCGCCAGCAGGGCTCCCACGATGTTGGTTTCCTGCATGGAAGAAGGATAGACGGCGATGAAAAGGTCCGCCCTGCGCACTCCGGCCGCGGAAAGGACTTTCGTGGAAGACGGGCTACCTTCGACCGTCCGCACGTCGAGCCCGCCGGACAGGCGCTGGAGACGTTCGGTGTTGTTGTCGATGACGGTTATGTCGTTGCCTTCTTCGCGGAGCATCTTGGCCAGGTGTGAACCTACTGCCCCTGCTCCCAGGATTACGATTCTCATATCTGAACTATTCGAACAAAATCATTTTTTCGGTAATGCCGAAGACGTTCGCATCCGCAACCGGAGCCGGCCTTGCCGGTGCCTTTTTCCGCAAATCCCTCCACTCCCTGTGTGCCGTGCGGACAGCCTTCGCATATTCCGTCTTTCCACTGCAAAAATAAAAAATTCCGGCGCAAAAATGCAAAAAGAGCCTGAAACATATCAGCGCACGCGTTTTACGCCTTGCCGCCCCCGGCGTCCAGCCACCGCAGATGCAGGTTTTTTCGAAGTTGTTTTCCAGCATTAGCAGATTGTTCCGGAAATTGAGCCTGAGTTTGAAGGGGGACGTGGGTGGAAGCGTGCCTCCTCCGAGATGCCATACTACCGAGTCCGGAATTACATGCACTCTCCACCCGGCAAGCTGCGCCCTCCAGCACAGATCTATTTCTTCCATGTGTGCGAAGAAACGGTCGTCGAGGCCTTCCAGCTGCTCCCAGAGGCTGCGCCTTATCATCAGGCAGGAGCCTGTTACCCATAGGACCTCCGGTTCGCTTTCATCGTATTGCCCGTCGTCGTCTTCGACTTTCTTCCGTATGCGCCCGCGGCAGTAGGGGAATCCGAAACGGTCGAGCATCCCTCCGGCGGCTCCAGCGTATTCAAAGCGGGTGCTGCGTATGTATCCTGTCTCGGCACGAAGGAGCCCGTGCAGTTTGGGGCCGCAGATTCCGCATTCCGGATGTGTGTCCATCCAGTCCGTGAGAGGAACCAGCCAGTCTCCGTCCACATCTATGTCGGAGTTGATGAGTATGTAGTATTCGGGTTTTATATCCCTGTCGGAGAGTTTTTTGAAAGCTCGGTTGTAACCGCCGGTATAGCCGTAGTTGCTGTCCAGCATGACGGTCCTGACTTCCGGAAATTCTTCTGCGAGGACTTCCCTCGAGCCGTCGGTGGATCCGCTGTCGGCCACCACGACCTCCGCCATGGCCTGTCCGTCAGAGTCCTGCCCCATCCGCGCACAACTCGCCACAAGCCCGGGGAGAAAACTCCGCAGGTATTCTTTGGTATTCCAGTTCAGGACTACTATGGCGGTTTTCATTTCACTTCTTCTCTTTACAGCAGCAGTCGTTGTCTTTTTCGCCTTCGTGGCAGCAGCCTTCTTCCTTATGGCAGTTTTTCCCTTCCTTATGGCAGCCGCCCTTTCCGTGGCAGCAGTGGCTTTCATCTTCTTCCAGCGGGAGATACTCCCCGTGCAGGCCCTCGTCGAGCTCTTTCTGAGTGGCGTCGCGGACGGAGACTACCTCTACGTCAAAGTGCAGATGCTTTCCTGCCAGCTGGTGATTGAAATCCATGGTGACGGTATCTTCCTTCACCTCGGCAACCGTGCCCTGGACCACATGTCCCGTGCTGTTGTACATGGGAAGTACCGTGCCGGGTTTGAGCAAATCTTCGCGCAGCACTCCGTTCACCATGAACGAGGTTTTCGGAATATCGAAGCGAAGCTGGGGATTAACCGTGCCGTAGCCTTCTTCCGGGCTGACTTCTATGCCGAATCTGTCTCCGGGCTCATGGCCTTCCAGACCCTTTTCAAAACCGGAAATCATCATGTGTGTGCCGTGGATATATTCCAGGGGATGCCCTTCCGGCGAAGAGTCGATCACTTTTCCTTCCACTGTCAGGCAGTATCCGACTGCCACCACTTTGTTCTGTCCTATTTTCATATTCTTTGAATAACCGACAAATATACGCAAAATCTTTGAATCTTTTGAGCGGCAGCCAACTTCTTGATAGTCAGCGCTTTGCTGGAAATAAAATCGGCCAAAACGAGCGATTTTATTTCCGGGAACTACCTGAGTGTCAACAAGATAGCTGCTGCGGCAAATGCGGGCTATCCGCTGAAATCAACGTTGTCGAAAGCGAGGGTGGGGGTGAGTTTGGCCCGGCAGCGGCGGGCGTCGTCACCGGCCGCGATAAGGTGCGACCAAAGATCCACTATGTTCCCGGTGATAAGCATTTCGCGCACCGGATGCACAATCTTCCCATCCTTAAACCTGTATCCCTGAATCGCGTACGAGAAATCACCCGTCGCCGTATTGCAGTTCCCGCCGCAGAAATCCGTAATCAGAATCCCGTCGCCGCAGGCTGCCATCAGGGTACGCCGATCCGCCCGGGGAGGAATGCTGCCGGTCAAAAACGGCAACACAACTGGTCTGGTGGCATCTTCTATGGTTGGAGGAAGGCCGAGTTTGTTCGCCATATATGTGTTGACGAAATACTCCTGGACTATGCCGTCCTTTATTATATAATGGTTCGATGTGGCCACGCCTTCCGAGTCGAACATCTTGCCGCAGGCTTCGGCGGGAATGCGCGGCATGTCCATGATGTCAAGCCCGGACGGGAAAACCCGCTTGCCGAGGGTGTCTGTCAGGAATGAATTTTTCTGCTGTATGCTGAAGGCGTTGAGCGCGTCGAGAATGGGATTCAACACTTTCTGCGATACCTCGCTGTCGATGACCGCGCGGTACTTCCCGCTCCGGCATCTCTTCGGCCCTATCTGCATTACGGCCTCCTGCAGAGCCGCAGGCGCAACTTTCCCGGGATGGAAATCTTTAAGCAGGGGAGCCGCCTCCCACCATCCTCCGCTGTATTTATGCCCGCGTGAATCCTGGATGGTCAGATCCGTGAAGAATTCGAAAGATGTTTCCGCATGGAGTACTTCGGTGCCCTGCGTATCCACAATGTAGTTCCAGTATTCAGAGTCGGAATATTCTCCTTCTTCGGATATGAGTTTCCAGCTATGCCCGGGTTGCGGCGGGACGTATTCCTCCGGCGCTAGCGAGGCGGAGGAACAACTCCTGCCGCAGCAATTCCCGAGGGCGAACGCTATCCGTTGTTCCGGAGTAACCGAGTGCCATGACTGGTCGTAAATCTCCAGCTCGCTTCCGTCAATTGCATCCTTCGCGGTGCGTGACGGTGCGGGCAGGTCACGGCAGACATCCTCTGCCAGCATCCTTGTAGCAGCCACGGCTTTGACGATGAATTGCCGGAGCGATACCCTGTCGAGTTTGTTGGTGGAGAAGGTGCCGTAGCGGCCGTCCACAAACAGGTTGAGGGTAATGCTGCGGTCCAGGCATCCGGTAATCTTGTCCACTTCACCGTCCAGGGTGGAGACTATGTTCATGGTATTCTTGCTGAGGCTGGCCCTCGCCTTGGAAGCGCCGGCCTCCAGTGCCATCTGAAGGCACTCGCGTGTCAATATCTTTTCTTCCTCCGCCAGCATGTCATTCTCCTCCGACAATAAGTTCCTTTACCAGCACGCTGGGGATGCCGCAGCCTACCGGGACGCTCTGCTCCTTGCCGCAGGTCCATGTGCCGTTGTCTATCTTCAGGTCGGATCCCACCGCCACTATGTCCGCAAGCGCCCGCGGGCCGTTGCCTACTATGTTGATATCCTTTACCGGCATGGTCAGGCGGCCGTTTTCGATGAGATAGCCGCTCTTGACGTAGAAGGTGAAGTCGCCTTCGCCGATTTTGACCTCCCCGTTCGAGAACTGGTCCACGAAGACACCTTTCTTCACTCCGGAGATGATGTCCTCCGGAGAACCGTCGCTGCCGTTCTCCATATAGGTGCACCGCATGCGCGGGATGGGATTGTACCGGAAGGATTCGCGCCTGCCGTTGCCGGTGGGGGAGACCCCGTAGAAGGCGGCGCTGATGCGGTCGTGCAGATAACTCCGGAGAATGCCGTCTTCCACCATATAAGTCTTCTGCCCGGGGACTCCTTCGTCGTCGATGTTGATGGCCCCGCGGTTTCCCGGCAAAGTGGCGTCGTCTAATATGTTTATGCCCTTTGCGGCCACCCGGCAGCCCATTTTGTCGGCGAAGATGCTCTGTCCCTTGCGGTTGAAATCCGCCTCGAATGCGTGCCCCATGGCTTCATGGAGCAGGATACCGGATGCCCCCGCTCCCATTACCACGGGCATTTTGCCTCCTTTCGGGCGTCTGGCCTCGAATCGTGCGTCCATTCCTGACGTGACATCGTCGGCGAGTTCTTCAAGGAGGGAGTCGTTGATCATTTCGGCGCCGGTACGGAAACTCCTCGAGGCATTGTTCATTTCCGTGCGGCTGCCCTGGATGAAGACCACGGTAACGGTAAGGCTTCCCACGGGACGGGAGTCGGCGGTGAGTTCGCCGAGCGAATTGTACATCATTACGTCGCTTACCTGGAAACTCAGTGCCGCTATGACTTTGTGTACCCGGGCGTCTCTGGCACGGATCAGGGACTCGAGTTTTTGAAGAGCCGGCACGAACTGCGCCGCCTCGCTCTGCCGCCAGTCGTTTTGCTGAGGATAAAGGTCGAGGCTCACTGCCGGCGACTTTGCCGACACCTTCAGGCTGCCCGCGGCCTGTGAAATCGCCGCGGCGCTGCGGGCAGCAGCGAGCAGAGCGGGGTAGTCGGTGCTCTCGGCGTAGGCATAACCGGTTTTCTCTCCCTTCAGCACGCGTATCCCGCATCCGTAATCGATATGTGAACCACCCGCGCAGACTTCGCCGTCGCGCAGCATGAGTTCGGAATAAGATGTGTCTTCAAAAAACAGGTCGCACCAGTCGCCGCCGCCTTTCAGGCCTTCTGCGACAAGGGCGGCAAGCTGCCCGGAACCGACTCCGAACAACTGCATGAAGTCATTGTCGCTTTTCATTGTCCGGATATGCGATGCTGAGAATCAGATTGTATTTTTCCTGGTTCTTGACGTTTACCACGTCGGCGTTTCCTTCGGCCACGACCGTGAAGGGAGTATTGGAATTGTCGGCCAGGATCCATCGGTCACAGACCGGCGCATAGGTTTCGAAGAAGTAGGTGAGCCCCATGTAGTAGCGCCTGCGGACGACATTCTCGGGGATATTGTGCCCTCCTGCGGCAACCCTGTCCTTCACTCGGGCGATGGCCATTTCGGGGGATTTCAGCCAGAAATACAGTATGCAGACGGTGTATCCCCTGGATTTGGCGTCGTGGATTATTCCCATCAGGGAGCGGGTCGCGAGGGTGGTTTCGACACAGAAATCCATGTTGTTTTCCAGAAGGTAGTAAATCTTCTGGAGCATATACCGGCTGGCTGTCACGGATGCCTCGGAAGGGTTGAAAGGGGAGAGACTCTTCGCGAATTCGTCCGAATTCACGAACTGGTTGCACTCCAGCATTTCGGGGAGCAGAGTGTAAGAGGCGGTGGTCTTCCCGGAGCCGTTGCATCCGGAGATTATGTACATTCTAGGCATTGTTCACTCCGTATCCGAAGAGTGCGAAATCGCCTTTTGCAGGGTCGTCGGGGAAAATCTCCCTGAATGAGTCGGTGATATCGCATGCGGTGACGATGTCTTTGGAGCGGCGGGACGTGAGGCCGAGTTCCGAAGCCTGCCGGTACACGTGTACGTCGAGAGGGATGACCAGGTCCCGCTTGTCGCTGTGGCGCCAGAGGCCGAGATCGACGCGGCCGTCGTCGCGCACCATCCACCGGCGCATCATCCATATCTTTTTGTTGGCTGCTTTGGGATCGGCTTTCTGCCCGCAAATCCGGGTTCTGATTTCATCCACCGACAACTGCTCCAGGGAAGGCTCCCTCCCGCTTGAATAAAATGTTTTCAGTCTGCGGCAGATGGCGGCCACCTCGCTCCATTTGACGGTGCGGTGAATGGATGAATTGTCGTTTCGCCAGTCTCCGGCCATCACGTAGTCGTAAGGCCGCCAGAGCATCTCGTCGAAGAGGCGGCTGCAGTCGCGGACTATCATCGCCCTGCGCCCCCATGCGAAATGGGCTGCAAAAACGGCTGCTATTTCGACATCCTGCAGAGACGGACGCCATTCGCCCCCCTCGAAACCGAGGGAGGGCTGGATGGTCGTCATCATCTGATGGAACCTGCGGGGAAACGCTATCGGATCTTCCTCAAAATACCGTGGATTGTTGTAGCGTTCCGCCCAGGAGAGCAGTTTGTCTTTTATTTCGTCCGTCATCAGGCAGTAACTCTTTCAAGCCATTTGACCATGCCGAGCATGATGCCCATGGAGATGAGGCAGACTACGAGGAACACGGTCCAGCACTGCCAGATAGGCCATGCATTGTACATGACGGGGCCGAGCCAGATGAGCAGGTTGCCCACTGCGGTCGCACCGAGCCAGAGGCCCTGGCAGAGACCGAGAAGGTTCTTGGGAGCTACCTTGGAAACGAAGGAGAGCCCGAGGGGCGAAATCAGGAGTTCTGCCACGGTGAGGAAGAAGTAGGTGACTATCAGCACCCACCAGCCGGCCTTCATTCCGGAAGCGACGCTTTCGTCAAGAGCACGGAAATCGGTTCCTGAAGGATAGCCGTTGCTGTATGAGAACAGCGCCAGGAACAGGTAGGCCATACCGGCTATCGCCATGCCTATCGCAATTTTCCGGGGAGTGGAAACCACCTTGCCTTTCTTCGCGAGAGCGCCGAACAGCCACATCACGACCGGAGTCAGCACGATTACGAAGAAGGGATTGACTGCCTGCCAGATTTCCGGGGCGATCTTGTCGGTCTTTATGAAGTCGCGTGCAAAAACAGAAAGCGACTGACCGTTCTGATGGAACGAGAACCAGAAGAATATGGCGATTCCGAGTACGGCGAAGAGAGCGTACAAACGCTGCTTGATTTCTTTCGCCATCGCGACCTTCTCCTCTGCGGTATATGAAACTTCCCCCTTGGCGGCCTTCTTTGCCGGAGTGGGGAATATTTTCTTGTAGTAAAGGAAGATGAAGAGCGAAATCAGCATTGCCGCCACCGAAGCGATGAAGGAGAAGTGGACTCCCTGGTTGAAGACGGCAAGATATGCGGCGGGATCGAAGGCGCCGCCGCCGATAGTCGCGTTCGCGGAGAGTTCCGCATATTTGCCTGCCGCTTCGCCGATGGTGCCGTCAATTACCTTGTGACAGAGTTCGGGAAGGTTGGCGTTGTAAAGGAAACCGTGTACCCTGAGCCACCATTCACGGAGCAGTGGAGCGACGAACGGTGCCGCAAGGCCGCCGATATTGATGAATACATAGAAAATCTGGAATCCGGAGTCACGCTTGTTCTTGGCGATTTCGAGGGCTTCAGGTCCTTTTTTTGCTTCTTCGGCTTCGAAATTATCGTACATCTGACCTACGATGGCCTGCAGGTTGCCTTTGAACAGACCGTTGCCGAAGGCGATGAAGGCAAGGGCAAGGCATGTGAACGGCAGCAGCCAGGAGGCGTTTCCGGCCGAGGCCGTGATGGGAATGGCTAGCAGGATGTAGCCCAGCGCCATTACCAGAAGGCCTTTCTGGATTGTGCCCTTGTAATCCTGGGTGCGGTCTGCGATGATGCCTCCGACCAGCGAAAGGATGTAGATCGATGTGTAGAAAACGGAATAGATCAAACCGGCCTTTGCGTCACTGATGCCGAATTTGGAGCAGAGGAAGAGCAGCAGTACGGCATTCATGATGTAGTAGCCGAAACGCTCGCCCATGTTGCTCAGAGCTGCGGGGATTAGCCCCTTGGGATGTCCTTTGAACATATTGCTTATTGTTGAATAAAAGTCAATGTTATCCACAAATATAATAAATTAATGGGAAAAATTCGTATTTTTGTATGCTATGCAACAAGATAAACGTACTTTCGGGACCGTGCTGGTGGAGGGGATCCTCGGCCTCGTGGCACGCTTGCCTCTGCGTTTCCATCTGCGCTGCGGCCGCTTTTTCAGCTGGCTTCTGCGCGATGTGTTTCACTATCGCAGGGATGTCGTGATGATCAATCTCGCACGCAGTTTCCCGGAGCTTAAATACAAGGAACTCAAGGAATTGTACAGGAAATGCTATGATCACCTCGGAGATATAGTCGCGGAGGCCGTCTGGTTCGGCGGATGCAAGGGTGAATCCGGCAGGAAGCGCCTGCAGGCGTCTTATCTCGCCGATGTGGAGAATCCCGAAGTATTCAATGAATTGTTCAAAGGCGGCAGGAGCATGATGGTGCTTGCGAGCCACGCGGGCAACTGGGAACTTCTCGGCGGCTGGTTCTGCTATAACCATCGCGAAGACGCACCCTACGCCGCAGGATACAAGGACATCCGCGTCGTTTACCGCAGGCTCAAGAGCCGTACCTGGGACAGGGTGATCGGCGACAACCGCTGCAACTGCCTCATCGGCACCGATTTCCACGGCTACCTGGAGGCCACCGAAATCCTCCGTGCGGCGATATCGTCGCGGCACGAGCAACTCGTTTACGTTTTCCCGACGGACCAGTATCCCTACGGCATCGCCACCAAACACAACGTGGGCAAATTCATGAACCAGGATACCCTGGCGATGACCGGAGGCGCTGCCATTGCAAGCAAATTCGGCATGAGCGTCAGCTACCTCCGGTGGAAGGTGGTGGAGCGGGGGAAGTATAGCATAGAATTTGTAATACTGTGTGAGGATGCTTCCGCATTCACTCCCGAGCAGATTATGGAAAAATACTACGCCGAGCTCGAAAAAGACATACGGGAGCAGCCGTGGAATTATTTATGGACACATAAAAGATGGAAATAAGCGCTATGAAGAAGGTTTTGACCATACTTGCCGCCGCTTTTGCGACGCTTACGGGCAGCGCCCAGGGGGGCGTGTCGTACTCTCTCCCGCAGACCGTCCTCGTATTCAACGTAGAGGCACAGAAGGAGACATTCTACGCCGGGCCTTACGCCCGTTTCGCCCAGAAGTACCTGGGAATCAATGCTGAACTCTACGACAGGACCACATACACGGTCACTTCCGTCAGCATGGTCCCGGCCGTCGAGGCGGACCAGACCGTACGCTACTCCTATGCCGTCAACGCCCAGAGCCAGCCCATATTCATGCAGCTGACCAGCCAGGGGCTCATCTCCGGCCCTGCCGGTTCATACTCCGCCGACAAGGGATGGAAGTATCCTGTGGGCAAGGGGACGAGCTTCTCTGACAAAGGCATCCCCTCCAATCTGACGGAACGCACCAACACTCTCTATGAATCCGACAACAGCGCCGTCCGCCAGAACGTTATCGTGGAAAAGACCACCGAAGACAAGGCGAAGGAGGTCGCCAAGAAAATCTTTGAAATCCGCGACAACAAATACAAAATCCTTGTAGGGGACACCGATGCGACCTACAGCGGCGAGGCCATGAAGGCCACCATCGACGCTCTCAACAAACTGGAACAGGACTATATGACGCTCTTCACCGGTTTCAGTGAATTCGGCTCGCAGACTG
>Ga0265298_10002197_pt1 | contig 27581 bp, 22 predicted proteins | sample AusTroGonzalo_MG_3_FD_193486 | JGI IMG/M metagenome (GOLD analysis project Ga0265298, IMG submission 193486) | Bovine rumen microbial communities from tropical cattle in Woodstock, Queensland, Australia - Gonzalo_01 | ecosystem: Host-associated > Mammals > Digestive system > Stomach > Rumen ...
CTGCTCGAAGGTCAGCTTGCCATCCTCGAAGTCCTTGCCGATGCCGCTGTCGAAGCTTGCGTAGCGAGCCTTCTTCATGGCGGGCAGCTCAGAGTTCTCCAGAATGTCAGCAGCGTTCAGCAAGGCGCGAGCCATAGCATCCATGCCGCTGATGTGGGCGATGAACAGATCTTCGAGATCAGTAGAATTACGACGGATCTTAGCGTCGAAGTTGGTACCGCCATTGCCCAGGCCGCCATTACGGATAATCTCCATCATAGCCTGCGTCAGCTCGAAGTTATCGATGGGGAACTGGTCGGTATCCCAACCGTTCTGGGCATCGCCGCGGTTAGCGTCGATAGAACCCAACATACCAGCATCAACAGCGCAAGCCAGTTCGTGCTCGAAGGTGTGGCCAGCGAGTGTAGCGTGGTTCACCTCGATATTAACCTTGAAGTCCTTGTCCAAACCATGTGCCTTCAGGAAGCCGATAACGGTCTCCGTGTCAACATCATACTGATGCTTAGAAGGTTCCATGGGTTTCGGCTCGATGAGGAACGTTCCCTTGAAGCCCTTGCTGCGGGCATAGTCACGGGCCAAGCCGAGCATCATGGCCATGTGCTCCTTCTCGCGCTTCTGGTCGGTGTTCAGCAGGCTCATGTAGCCCTCGCGACCGCCCCAGAACACATAGTTGGTACCACCGAGCTTAATGGTGGCATCAATGGCGTTCTTGATCTGAACGATGGCACGGGCCACCACGTCGAAGTCGGGGTTGGTGGAAGCACCGTTCATATAGCGCTTGTTGCTGAATACATTAGCGGTACCCCAGAGCAGCTTGATGTTGGGGAACTGCTTCATCTTCTCCTGAGCATAGTCAGTAATGGCCTTCATGCGTTCCTCGTACTCTGCGATGGTGTCAGCCTCCTGAACGAGGTCGACATCGTGGAAGCAGAAGTACTCAATGCCCAGCTTATCCATGATCTCGAAGCCGGCATCCATCTTATCCTTGGCACGCTGAACAGGGCATTCAGCCTTGTCCCACTCATAAGAGCGAGTCTGACCACCAAACTGGTCAGCAGAAGCGCCACCCAGAGTGTGCCACCATGCCATAGCGAACTTCAGCCAGTCCTTCATCTTCTTTCCCATCACGACCTTCTCGGGCTCATAATAATGGAAAGCCATCACGTTCTTACTATCCTTTCCCTCGAAAGGAATCTTACCGGTAAACGGAAAATACTCTTTTGCCATAATTGATTCTTTATTAATTATTTATAAACGATTATTCATTGTTTCCTTCCATGCATCGTAAGCATTTTTGTAAGCCTCGCGGTTCTTGGCATCGGGTTCAATCACCTCTAACTTGTCAAGTGTTGCAAACGCCTCGGTGTTATCCCTATAGATGCCTGCTCCCATACCAGCACCTTTGGCAGCACCGACGGAACCATCAGTATCATACAGTTCGATGGTAGCACCGCTAACGCCAGCCAGCGTATTACGGAACAGAGGCGAGAGGAACATGTTAGCCTTACCGGCATGTATCTTCTTGATGTCCATGCCCATCTGCTGCATGATTTCCATTCCATAGCAGAACGAGAAGACGATACCCTCCTGAGCGGCACGGACGATATGAGCCTTCGAGTGCTTGTTGAAGTTCAGACCGTTGATGGAACAACCGATCTCCTTATTTTCCAACACGCGCTCAGCACCATTGCCGAATGGGATGATGGTCACGCCCTCGCTGCCAATAGGAGCCTGAGCTGCCAAGTCGTTCATCTCGGCGTAGGAGATATCCGGCGTGATATTGCGGTGAACCCAGGCATTGAGGATACCCGTACCGTTGATGCACAGCAGGACGCCCAAACGGGTCTGCTCTGCGGTATGGTTGACGTGGGCAAAAGTGTTAACACGCGACTTCGGGTCATAGTTCACATCGCCCAGCACACCATAGACAACGCCTGACGTACCAGCGGTAGCAGCTATTTCACCAGGATTCAGCACATTCAGCGACAAGGCATTATTGGGCTGGTCACCACCACGATAGGTAATCGGCGTACCGGCCTTCAGGCCCAGCTCAGTAGCAGCCTCGGCACAGACCTCGCTCTGAACGGCAAAGGTGGGCACTATGTCAGCTATCAGGGAGCTGTCAAAGCCATAGTAGTCGAGCAGAAACTTAGCGGGCTGATTCTCCTTGAAGTCCCAGAACATGCCCTCAGAAAGTCCGCTGACCGTCGTATTGGCTACGCCGCTAAGACGTAAGGCAAGATAATCGCCAGGCAGCATCACCTTATATATTTTATTATAAAGGTCGGGCTCATTCTCCTTTACCCACGCCAGCTTAGCCGCGGTAAAATTGCCTGGTGAGTTCAGCAAATGGCTCAAGCACTGGTCTGCACCCAAATCCTTGAAAGCTTTCTCACCATAGGGAACGGCCCGTGAGTCACACCATATTATCGAAGGACGCAACGCCTTCAAATCCTTATCAACACACACCAAGCCATGCATCTGGTATGAAATTCCAACTGCCTTGATGTCTTCAGCCGTTGCCTTAGCATCGCTCATAATCTTTTTAAGCGAAAGCTTGGCATACTCCCACCACGAGTTGGGATCTTGCTCAGCCCATCCGGCCTTGACCGCCATAATCGGTGCCTCCTTCTCGGGATAAAAAGCAGAAGCCACACACTTGCCACTATCGGCGTTAACTAACGATGCCTTGACAGAAGAGCTGCCGACATCAAAACCCAACAAATATCTGTTTGCCATAATTATATGTTTAACTTACCATTAATTAATACGTTTTCTTTGCAAATTTCCCTAAAAAAAACAAATAAACCAACTTTTTTGTGTTAAAACAGAAAATTTTTAGATTATTTTGAGCACAATTAATTTTTTTTTTTTACCTTTGCACTTTAGAATTCAATACAAGTAAGATTATAAACATTTCATATATGAAAAAGAAAATACTAATACTTGATGACAAAGAGACCATCGCAAAGGTTCTCTCCATTTATTTGATGAGCGATTATGATGTGCAGTGGCTACCCGACGGATTACAGGGAGTCAAGTGGCTGCAGGCTGGCAACACTCCAGACTTGATAATCTCCGACATTCGTATGCCAGGCATGCGTGGTGATGATTTTTTGGAGTGGATTAAGCAGAATGAGCTTTTCCGTCATATTCCAGTCATCATGTTATCAAGTGAAGATTCCACGAGCGAACGCATCCGTTTGCTTGAGATTGGTGCAGAAGACTATATAGTGAAGCCATTCAACCCTATGGAACTGAAAATTAGGGTTAAGAAGATTATTCCCTAAGAGCCGAAGAAGATAAGTCCCCTTATATTATATAATATAGATATACATATTTAATATATGATAGGTATTATATATTTAGGCAACAATCCTCAAACCGAGGAGCGTTTGAAATACATTCCTGGAAGACTTGTACAGTTTACCAAGACGTATAAAGACGCGGCATCGGCTTGTGCACCTCATGTCCGCAATGAACATTTCATCGTCTTTTTCGAGAAAAATGTCCGAACAGAAGACATTACAGCTATAACTTACCTGAGGAAAAAATGCTCTAATATCTACATCATTCTGCTGACAGACAAGTTGTCCGATGAAGAACGTGATATCTACCAGAAATGTGGAATCAACGACACATTGAGCATGAATGCGTCTGTTACTGAGTTGAACAAGAAGATACAGTTCATCAGTGACAGAGAAGGGATTATGTTTGATGACCAGGTATCAAAAAAACATATCCTTCGCTTTAAGATTCCACTTTGGAAACGTCTTTTCGACATTGTGTTCTCTGGTCTGGCCATTATTATATTATCGCCAGTATTCATTATCACTGCCATTGCCATCAAGTTGGAGAGTCCTGGTCCAATCATGTTCAAATCAAAACGTGTAGGAACAAACTATACGATTTTCGATTTTCTTAAATTCCGTTCTATGTATTCTGATGCAGAAAAGCGGCTTAAAGAAGTCAGTAAGGAAGCGGGCAACCAATACGCAGAAAAAGAAGAGCCTGAGGAAGGAAAGAATGCAACTATCACAGCACCTTTAGGCGACGAGGCAGAAATGGCCATGATGGCTATGGGTATGGAGTCTGACATGATGATCGGCGATGAAGAAGTTATGCTAGTTGGTGATGACTATGTTGTCGCTGAGAGTGACTTTAGCAAGCAAAAAGAAGAAGAAATTAACAATGCATTTGTAAAGATTGAAAACGACCCGCGCGTCACCAAAGTGGGCCGCTTTATTCGTAAATATAGTATTGACGAGTTGCCGCAACTCTTTAATATTCTTAAGGGTGACATGTCCATTGTAGGCAACCGTCCCCTTCCTCTCTACGAAGCTGAGAAATTGACCGTTGACTCCAGTATTGACCGCTTCATGGCTCCTGCAGGCCTTACTGGGCTATGGCAGGTTGAGGAACGCGGCAAGGGTGGGCTGATGTCGGCAGAAGAAAGAAAACAGCTTGACATTACCTACGGACAGACTTACAACTTCCTGCTCGACATGAAGATTATCTTCCGTACGCTCACTGCATTTGTTCAGAAAGAAAACGTTTAGTAATTGAGAATATAGGGATACCAAAATAATGAAAATGATTAAGTCAAAACGTATTTTACTATTCATTGTTTTTGCCGCTATGGGGACAACGGGGTTTGCCCAGTTCAATGATAGTGGTATCAGCGCTGGTTTCTTCGATTCCAGCGAGGAAAAGGACATTAACTTCTCCGAATTCCACCTTCCACCTTTGGCCGTTTTGTTTGAGAACGCTAAGTCTACGCCACAGATTTTAAGTCTCGCCAAAGCACAGCAGTTGGCGGAGGCAGAGGTGGCCAAGCAGAAACGGCATATTTTCTCCTATGTATCTGGACATGCCAGCTTCAGTTATGGTGTATCTGACATGTGGGGCAACAGTACTTCATCATATAACATGCGTATCATGCAGTTTCAAGGGAGTGAACAGCAGTATTGGAATGTGGGTGTTAGTTTAGCTGTTCCTGTAGAAGACATATTGGACTTGGCACCAGCCATTAGACGTAAACGCTTAGAAGCAGAACAAGCGCAATTGCAGAAGGATATTGCCTATGACCAATTGAAATTAGACATTGCAAAATTGTTTGTTAAGATAAATAATGACTTGATTTTACTTAAAACAGCCAGTGAAAATGCTGCTATATATCAGGGTGCCGGAGCTCTCAATTTAGAAGATTTTCACAATGGCAACATGACGATTGAATCATTTGCAATGACAAAAGGTAGAGAAGATGCCGCTGTAGCTTCATATCAGAGCCTTCAAACTCAGATTACAACAGATATTCTGACTTTAGAAATACTTACACATACGCCAATTATAACAAACTCCACAACTGAGATTACGTTAGATAATAACATAAGTAAGACAGAAAAACAATTGGCTAAAGAAAATAAAGCTGTAGAAAAGCGAATCACGAAAGCCGTAAAAGAAGAGGAGAAGAGAGAGGAACAACTTATGAAAGATGAGAAAAAGGCAGCCAAAGCTGAGGCTAAGGAGGCAAAAAAATCCAAAAAATAATAATTCACAATATAAATATTTGCATTATGGATTTATTTAGATATATTGTTAGATTTTTATATAAGATACGCTGGTATTTGGTTATACTGCCCTTGATAGCCTTAGTAGTAGCATGGTTTATGACCCGTAACATGGAACGTGTTTATGACACGAACACTACCATTTATACAGGTATGATAACCGGCTATAATATTGAAGGGTCCACGGGAACTGCTGGCGGCAATTCACAAACCAACATCACCAACTTAATGATTATCATCACAACGGATGCTACCATTCACGAGGTATCTCTTCGTTTGTTTGCTCGCTGTATGATGTACGGTAATCTGAATAAGGACAACAATTATATTTCTGCAGAACATTTCCGCCAATTAAGTGCAACTGTTCCGGCTGAGGTTAAGGCATTGATTAATCACAACAATGAAAACACTACCTATGCCAATCTGAAAGCTTACGAAAAGCCGACTGCAGACAATTACATATTTGGTCTTATGAATTATCATCCGTGGTTTGGTATCAACAGCATTACTAGTCGTCTGAAGGTGATGCAACTCAATAAAAGTGATATTATCGACATCGGCTATTCTTCTAACGATGCTGGCATTGCCTATAACACTTTAGATATTCTGAATGAAGTTTTTGCTCGTCAATACCAAAATTTACGATTTGGAGAAACGAATAATGTGATTAAGTTCTTTGAACGTGAAGTAGCAAGACTCTATCGCCTGCTGACAGGTGCCGAAGATGACCTAATCCGATATAACATTGACAGACGTATTATCAACTATGGTGAGCAGACCAAAGTTGTTGCAGGAATGGACGGTAACCATAAATTAGCTACTAATGACCAGATGATGAATTATACCACCAGTAAGGCAATGATGGACTATCTGGAGCGTCAGTTAGGTGACCGTGCGAAAATCATCCGTGCCAACAAGGACTTCACAAAACAGGTAACAGATATTTCACGTTTACAGTCACGTATTTCCAACCTAAAATTGATGACCAGTGAAGGAGGAGAATCAAATGAAGCACAGCTAGAATTGGCCAAAGCTGAAAAAATGCTTCAAGATGCAACCAAAAATGTAAAAGAATTAACAAGAGATATTGAGGCTGGTTCTTATAGTACTGAAACAGGAGTAAGGGCAGATGAAATGATTAGTAAGTGGCTGGAACAAGTACTCATTCTCGAAAGGACAAAAGCCGAAATGTCCGCTAATGACATTATGCGTCAGAATATTGACAAAGACTTACTATATTATGCCCCTATCGGTGCAACTATTGCCCGTAAAGATCGCCACATTGGTTTTATTGAAGGCAACTATATGGAAATGTTGAAAGCCTTGAATGCAGCACGTCTTCGTCAACGTAATTTACAGATGTCGACAGCATCTCTTCATGTACTGAATCCGCCGATGTTCCCGATGAATGCTCAGCCAACGAATCGCATGATGATTTTATTAGGTGCATTCATGCTGACTTTCCTGTTCACGGCTATGTACTTCTTTATCGTTGAGTTGCTTGACCGCACCCTTCGTGACCGTATGCGTTCGGAGCGAATCACCAAGATTCCCGTTATGGGGTGTTTCCCAAAGGAGAGCAATTTGCGTTATCGTCGTTACAACAAGACTATTAGCGATATGGCCCTCCGCCAGCTTTCAAAGTCGCTTCTGCCCCACTTTAAAGAGGGGCAGCAGAACGTACTGAACTTGTTGTCTACTGATGCGCAGAACGGGAAAAGCTATCTGGCACAGGAGTTGCAGAATTATTGGATTTCCATTGGTTTGCAAGTTCGACTGCTCACATATGATGAAGATTTCTTAGCCGAAGACAGCAAGTACATCATGGCTAAGGACATTAAGGATTTATGTCCCGATCTGCTGCCTAATGAGATTGCCATTGTCGAATATCCCAATTTGGATGACAATTCCATCTCACCAGCTCTGCTAAACATGGGAACCGTTAACCTTTTGGTGACCCGTGCTAACCGCACATGGAAAGATGTTGATCAGAAGGCATTGAAAGAATTGGAGTCTCAGCTTGAAAACAAAGACTCACTCTATATGTACCTTACTGAGGCTCAGCGCTATGCGGTTGAGGAGTTTGTTGGTCAGCTTCCTCCCTATACGCGCTTCAACAACTTCGTCTATCGTCTGTCACAGATGGGTCTGACTGCCGTTGAAAATAGCCACGCAAAGTAATGCCAAACAGTATATTTAATTATACCGCCGAAAACAGAGGAAGAGTATTATTACTCTTTCTTCTGTTTTTGTTGGCAATATATGAATTTGTAACAGTTGGTATTTCAAACTTTGCTATCATCTGCATATTACCATTTGTTGTTCTATATATTTACGTTATTTTTAGATGGAGAATGTTTACATTTTGGACACTTATTGTCGTAAACTATTTTCTCCAAATGAAAGACATCAAATTACCCGTTCCCATGTCCCTTCCAACAGAGATGTTGGAACTGATTTTAATAGCAATTGCTATCATTGATGCCAGACAAACCCCCCACTTTAATAGAGCGGTCAACATAATGTTTTTAGCTATCTCAATATGGTGTGGTTTATGTTTAATAGAAATATTGAACGATAGCTGTAACTTAGGAATAAACGTTGGGGTTTGGTTCACGGGATTCCGATTAATGGCAATTCAATTTGTTTGGATTCTATTGGTCTTTAGTATTTATGTTTCATCTCCCCAAATCTTAATAACCTATTTAAAAGTTTGGGCACTTTTTTGTTTGTTTTCTGCCATTTGGACCTACAAACAAATTAACTATGGAATGACAGATGCCGAAAGATTATGGCTGGAAACACGAGGAAGGAACACACATATTTTAAATGCAGGTACACTAATCAGATATTTTTCGACTTTTAGTGATGCAGCCAATTACGGATGCCATGCTGCAGCGGCGGCTACTGCATTTATCATTTTTGGAGTTACTAATAAAATCAACCGAGCCAAAGTTTTCTTTTTATTAGTTGCTGTAGCAGTTATTTGGGGAATGTTCCAATCAGGAACTCGAACAGGTATTTTTTGTTTAGGAGCGGGACTTATTGTATACATTTTCTTATCAAAGTCAGTAAAAATTGCAGTACCTTTCTCTATTGTATTTGCAATCCTTGGTTTTCTATTAGTTTTCACAAAAATAGGAGATGGAAACCAGCAAATTCACCGAATGCGTTCTGCTTTTGATAAGAATGATGCATCTGCTAATGTTCGTGACATCAATAAAGACGCTATCAGAAAATATATTAAAGATGCCCCATGGGGGATTGGACTTGGAATGAGTCCAGACAACGTTCCTGCTAATAATAAGTTCAGGAAGTTATCAACGATACCTCCAGATTCTGAGTATGTTTTCATATGGGTACACACAGGCCCTATTGGAGTCTCGGTTTTCGCAGGATGTATGGTGCTTATTTTTATTGGAGGTTGTTGCGTCGTATTGTTCCGATTAAAAAATAAAACACTTATTGGAATAGGTGCGGGGTTCTGTTGTGCTTTTGTTGCTATTAACTTAGGTGGTTACGCAAACCAAGTGCTGTACCAATACCCAAATGGTCTCACATTCTTTGGCGGCATGGCCATCGTCTATATTCTACCCTATTTAGAACCTGAATGGGAGGAATATGAAAAGAAGCGTATAGCTCAGATAGAAGAGAAGAAACAACTAAAGCTTGAAAAGAAACTTGCTTCGAGAGTGTAATTAATAGAGTCTTGGATACTGTATTATCTATCATCACCGTCAATTACAATGGGTTAGAGGATACCTGTGCATTAATTGATACCATCACCTTCAATAGTACTATGGAGGTGATTGTGGTTGATAATGGTTCCAAGGTTGATGAGGCAGCAGTCATCAAACAGCGTTATCCACAAATCCAAGCAATCCGGAGTGAGCAGAACTTAGGGTTTGCCGGTGGCAACAATTTGGGTATAAAAGCAGCCCATGGTGAATATCTCTATTTCATTAACAACGATACCCTTTTATACCTTCAGCCTTCAGACTTTAGCCTTCAGTCCTCATTCCAGCCACTCATTGACCGCCTGAAGAGTTCTGATAAGATTGGTATGGTCTGTCCTAAAATTCGATTTGCCTGGGGCAATCATCCCATCCAATTTGCAGGATATACCCCCCTATCCGTTGTCACTTTGCGCAACCGTGCCATTGGTTATGGCGAAGAGGATCGTGGCCAGTATGATACGCCCCACCCCACTCCCTACGCTCATGGTGCAGCCATGATGGTTAGCCGCAAAGCCATAGAACGAGTTGGAGTAATGCCTGAGTGTTACTTCCTCTATTATGAAGAGTTCGACTGGTCGATGATGTTCAAGCAGGCAGGTTACGAAATATGGTACGACCCCTCTTGCACTATCTACCACAAGGAGAGCCAAACGACAGGAGTTGACAGCCCGCTCAAAACCTACTATGTGAGCCGCAACAGATTGCTGTTTGCAAGCCGAAACTGTAAAGGAGTCCTGTGCTATGCCACTTACGGGTATTTGTCACTGGTGGTTGCACTACGAGATCTTTGTAAACATCTGCTTCACGGACGAAAGGATCTTGCCAAGGCAACTATGCGAGGTCTTTGCGACTTCTATATTAATTAATTATCAGTTTAACGAAACCTATTTACTACATGAGTTACATAGATATTTTCTGGTGGATTCTCTACTTTGTCGACATCCTGCTATTTGCATTGGTCACTATCACCGTTGCATATATGGTTTTTTTTTCCGTTTCAGCACTATTCAGCAAGATTCATGAAATACCCAAAGCCAAGTCCCAGAATCGATTTATTATTTTAATACCAGCTTACAAAAGCGACAACTCCATTCTCCAAACTGTAACCTCAATTCTCAGTCAGAACTATCCACAACGAATGTTCGATGTTGTGGTCATCTCCGACCACCAAAGCGAAATGACCAATATGCGGCTAGCCCAATACACTATCACATTGCTCACCCCCAACTTCGAAAAGAGTAGCAAGACAAAGTCTCTACAATATGCCATTCTGAACCTCCCAGAATTTAAGATCTATGACGTAGCCATCGTCCTGAACGCCGACAACATTGTGGAGACGGATTTTCTGGAACAGATGAACGATGCTTATGAAACTGCTGGTACGAAAGCCATCGTTTCACACCTCCTGCCACGCAACCGCGATACCTCTTCTGCACGTCTGAGTACTGTTTTTGAAGAAATCAACAATTCCATTTTCCGCCGTGGTCATATTGCCGTAGGTCTTTCGTCAGCCTTGATGAGTTCAGGTGTTGCCTATGAATTTGACTGGTTCAAGAACAACATTATGAAAGTACGCGCTAATGCCGAAGACAAGGAGCTGGAAGCTATGCTTATCCGCCAGCATGTCTATATCGACTATTTTGATCAGATATACGTTTTCAACGAACGTAAACGTGAGGTTCAAGATTTCAATCGGCAACGTTTTCGCTGGATTTCTGATCAGGTGCGCAGTTTTATCAAAAACGTCCGTTTCCTTCCTGTAGCCATTTTCAATAAGCACTATGATACGGCCGACAAGATTATCCAGTGGATGCTACTTCCCCGCTCCATTATGTTTGCCATCATCTTTGTCATGTGCATAACCCTACCCTTCATCTATTTATCTATTGCTATCAAATGGTGGGTTGTTGGCGCTATCTGGGGATTCTCCCTTACCCTAGCGGTGCCTAATGACTTAGTAGATAAAAACTGGGACAAAGATTTTATCATTCTACCACTGACAACGGCACACGACATTCTAAAAAGCTTCACACAGAAGATAAGAAGCATCCGGAAAAAATAGCTATTGCCTATGTTTTGGACAGTCCTACATATCATAGAAATCACATTATGGGTCATTCTGGCGGCCTCCGTCGCCTACGTGGTGTTTTTTGCAATTATTTCTCTCTTCTACGAGAAAGACGACTTTGCCTCCACCCATGCCAAGGCACTTAGCCAGTACAAGGAGCGGAGTTTTCTGATTCTATATCCCGCTTATAAAGAAGACAGTGTTATTATCAACTCTGTCGACAGATTTCTTTATCAAACTTATCCTAAGGAGAAATTTCAGTTGGTCGTCATCTCTGACCACATGAAAGATGTGACCAACAAGAGGCTACGTACTTATCCCATTACCCTACTGACCCCGGTTTTCGAGAAAAGTTCAAAAGCCAAGGCCATGCAATATGCTATAAAAGAGGTGAAAGATGACTTCGATAATGTCATCGTGCTTGATGCTGATAATGTTGTACAGAAAGATTTCCTACACAATCTCAACATTCTTTGTAATGCAGGATACGAAGTCATCCAATGCCATCGATGTGCCAAGAACTCCAACAACGATGTGGCAATGCTTGACGGTGCCAGCGAAGAAATCAACAACACCATTTTCCGCAAAGCCCACAACCGTCTCGGACTATCTTCAGCTCTTATCGGTTCGGGCATGTGCTTTACATACGATCTTTTCAAAAAAAACGTATTCCAATTGAGCACAGCAGGAGAAGACCGTGAGATGGAAGCACTACTGCTCAGTCAGAAGGTCTTTATCAAGTATGCAGCCGAAATACATGTTTTCGACGAGAAGGTCAGCAACAAGGATAATTTCCAGCGTCAACGCATGCGGTGGATGACGGCTCAGGTACAGAGTCTGTTCCGTCAACTGCCCCAAATTCCAAACGCTTTTATCCGTGGCAATCTCAACTTTATCGACAAGACCATCCAGCAGATGCTTATTCCTCGGTCCATTCTAATTGTGCTTCTTACGGGCATTTCTATTCTGATGACATTTCTGGTGCCCGAATGGTGTGCCAAATGGTGGTGGCTGTTAGGAGCACTAGCTATTGCCCTTTTCATTGCTATCCCGTCACAGCTCCGTTCCCGCTCTCTTTTCGGCAAGGCACTCGCCATTCCCGGTCTTGTGCTCCGTATGCTAAAGAATCTGCTTCACATGGATCGCAAGAATACTGATTTCTTACATACCACACATGACAGTCAATAGGTTTTGAAAGATTTTACATCGAATGGGAGAACGGGTACATAGAAGTGTTATGAATATCAAAGTGGGGATGCTATTCTATATCCTCAGTTTGTTTCTTGCATTCTTCTCCCGGAAAATATTTCTTGATTGCCTTGGTGCTGAATTCATAGGATTGACGGGTATGCTTGGAAACATTATGAGTTTCCTAAGTGTAGCAGAACTAGGCATCGGCACCAGTATCGTCTATTTTCTCTATAAGCCGCTACAAGAGGACAACCATGAGAAAATCAACGAGGTCATGTCTATGCTGGCCTACCTATACCGCTGCATTGGTTTTATCATTGGCGGTGTAGGTCTCATTGTCAGTCTATTCTTCCCTTGGTGGTTCGGGAACCTGACCACGGGATTGCCACTGGTATATTTTGCATTTTTCACATTCTTAGGATCCTCAGTAGCAGGCTATATATTCAATTACAAGCAATTACTTGTCAGTGCCAACCAGAAGCAGTATCTTGTCAATGCTTACTTCCAAACCATTGGCATCGTGCAAAGCATTACCCAGATTCTCTTGGCCTACTACTACCGAAACCTATGGCTTTGGATCATTGTGGGATTAATTTTCACAATCATTGGAATTATCATCTTCAATTACCGCATCCGCCAACTCTATCCCTGGCTAAGTGTCAATCTTAATGAAGGTAAAAGAAATCTGAAAAAATATCCAGAAGTGTTACGTAAGACTCGCCAGATATTTGCTCAGAAGATCAAAAACTTCATACTCTACCGTAGCGATGAAATCTTGGTTGGCATGTTCGTTTCCGTTGTACAGGTGGCATATTATGGCAATTATACAATTCTTACCAGCAAACTAAACTTTCTAGTCAACATTCTAAGCGACGGTATGAATGCCGGCATTGGCAACCTTATAGCAGAAGGAAATGACAAGAACACTATGAAAGTGTTTTGGGAATTGACTGCTATCCGTTTTTTGATTACAGGAATTATCGTCTTTGGACTACTACTATTTATTCAACCCTTTGTTGTATGTTGGTTAGGAGAAGAATATAAGTTAGATGACTTTATCATCTATTTACTAATCTTCAATATTTTTATTTACCTTTCAAGAGGAGTGGTCGAAATGTATATTTCTGCATGCGGACTATTCTCCGATGTTTGGGCCGCATGGACTGAATTAGCACTTAATATATCCGTAACACTTTGTTTGGCTCCATGTTATGGCATTATAGGAATTTTATTAGGGAAAATCACCAGTGTGTTCTTCATTGCCTTTTTTTGGAAACCCTATTTTCTATTCTCTCAAGGCCTCCATAAAAAAGTATCCGTATATTGGGGCGGAATGGCCAAACACTATATTATCTTTGCCTTCTTTATTACCTTTGCTATCATAATAAAGAATCACATTATCGAGCCTAATTCTTATAATTTTACAAATCTCATAGGATATGGGGCAATTACCTACATTCCTCTCATCATTCTATACTTTTTAGTATTGTTGGCCACAACAAAAGGCATGAAATATTTTATAGCCAGGAAACCATTCACAATAAAATCATCAAAACAACTCAAGTAATCAATGGTGAAAGACGTTCCTTCTATTTCAAATAAGTTTTCGAACAGAATTATATGGATTGACTGGATGAAAGTTATTGGTATGTATTGTATTATAGCAGGACATCTCTTTCCTCCGGGGTACAAATATATATACATTTTCAATGTTCCTCTATTTTTCCTGATATCTGGATACTTATGCAAACAAGAAACGTCAAATTATGTCTTCTGGAAAAAACTGCTTCTTAACTACATTACACCATTATTTTGCATCAGAACCACAATGTTCTTATGGGAGAAATACATCTATACAGATCCAGATAAGTTTATGAGTATCTTTGATTATTGGATATTCATGCTTAAAGGATATCAGAATTGTAATGGAGCATGTTGGTTCATATACACATTAATCATTGTAAGGATTCTATTTCAATATTTCCAATCAACCCTAATGCAAATCTTTCTATTTACGACACTAACATGTGCTGCGGTATTTCTTAATGTCAATGATGTTCATAAAGGGAATGCAATATTAAACGTCACTATAGCATACCAGCCTTTCTTCATTGGTTTTCTACTCAAACACTACAAGAACGTCTTCGATTCCTTCTGCCCGACTTTATTATCCATTACTGCATTACTATTTATAGGGGTACTTACTATCTATTTGTGTGGACAATTCAATGGAAATGTTTGGGCATTCAACAATAACTACGGTCATTCATTCATTTTGTACATTATTGGTACACTTGGAGGAGCGACTGCCATATTCTCTCTCTCAAAGCTATTCGATTCATTTTATAACAGCATTATCAATATACTGTCTATTGGGAACATTATTACCCTTGGATTTCATCAGATATTCGTTGATTTATTAAGATTGCATTTACCTTTAACGCTTTATTTATCATATGTACTTGCCCTAACAATATTACTCACATTCTACCCCATCATTCTATTCTGTCGGTCATGGTGTCCGCTTTTTCTTGGCATTTACCATCCTTCAAAGAAAAACGATAACACATAGATTGATTACCATCATAGTTATATGAAATTAAATATCATTATTCAAGTTTCGCATGTTTGAGAAGACAAGTAAACAAGGAGTACAAAACGAATGTCTGTTGGTTCCTAAATCTCATGAATTATGGAGTAACATGAGCATATATATATTGTTCTGTACTCTCTGAACTCCCTGTCTCCTTTGAGCAAGCGGAGCTTAAATATCTTTAGAAAACCGAAGGGAAAAAAGTTTTAAGTACCTTTGACAAATAAACTCCCATGTAAGCTGTAACAATGGTTTTTATAATACTTGATATATATAAAGTATAAGTATTCAATGGTAATCCTATTATATCAAATATGAGATAATTCTGAATTCTCAACATCAACATCTGAATACAAAATATCACCAATGAATGCTGGCCAAATGAAACTAGAACATTCTTGAAGATAGATTTCTCAAGCCATTGAGAAAACTTGATAATAATAATAGTCCCCAGAGTACCCGTTAACAAGATAAGGAGAAACGAACGGCCGTACTCTCGTACAGACAGATTAGGTTCTCCATTAATATAACAAAGTATGAAATATACACCGAGCACCATTAACAGTCTTAAAGCATTAACTCTGCCAAAATCCACTGATTTAACTTTTGTACCAATATAGATAAATAAAGAGAACAAAAAGGCAGTATCAATACTCCAAGGGGGCAATATGGGTAAATAAACGGAAAGACAAATTAGAACAACATAAACCCCTATTAACCAATACTGTGTTTTCTCATTATCCGAAAATATACGGAAAAGAACTAACGAGGAAAACATAGCGGTTAAAAACCACAACGGAGCATTACCTGACTCCATAAAACTTATGTTAGGAGAAACGTGAAATGGATATAGACAATATCTTGAATAGAATACCCCCAAAACATCAGTAAAAGAAAAATGCCGATAGACAATAAGAAGCACAATACTGAAGATAAAATAAGGGAATATCAAACGGCGGAATTTCCTACTTACAAAAATTGCAAACCGTTCACCATGATTAGAGTAAGTTATACCAGATAAGATGAAAAACAAAGGGATAAAGAATCCGCCAATATACGTCATTAATCCTTTCTCTCCACCAGAATGACTGTAAATCACCGTTAGGATACCAATTCCTTTGGCAATATCAATATAATCTAAACGCTGTTTCATTTATTCCAAATATCATTAGTCTTGATAGTATTAACTTCAACAGTAGCACTTGTTGAGCAAATAAACGCAACCATAAAATTGGACTAATAATACACAACATCCAAATATAGTCTACGTTTCGATATGCTTCTTTATTAGTACACTGCAAAGATACATTATTTTTATAAAACAATAAAAAAAACAACATAATAAAATATATAAAACTTGCTAAATTTCAAAATAATATGTATCTTTGCGCAATAAATATACATCATATGAGAATTATCTGTGATACTCCTGAAAAAACATGTAACCGCTTTAGGTCCTATTTAACGATTATTGCTCAATGTTTTACTGAGCGGAAACGCATAATTCTTTGTTCCTAAATCGATTTAAAAAGTGACTATCTTAGTACAAATTCATTATCTCAATGAAAAAACGTTTATTATATCCCGACATCTGCAAATTCATCGCTATATTTCTAGTAACGTGGTCACATTGTGCACAATGTATTTCTGGCACTACTTGGACCAATTTCTGGGGGGGGAGTGAACTTGATATCGCCTTCAATATGCCTCTGTTTATGCTAATTAGTGGCTGGTTCATCGATTTGGATAAGTTAAGATCAACGGACTTCCATAAATATTTTATCATAAAATTCAAGCGGTTAATAATCCCTTCTATAGTATGGTATTTGATCCATTATTTTCTTTTTGCTAAAAAGATTGATTTTTCTTTCTCTAACTGTTATTGGCTTTTCAATTCTTTCATGAATTATTACTGGTATTTAAACGCATTATTCGTATGCTTATGCATCATATTGATCTCAGTAAAACTATTTAAAAACAATTATGCCTGTATCTGTATCTCTACTCTATTTGTTTTAGCATTTCCTATGACAGAAATAGCCAATATCAATTTTATGTTCCCATTTATATGGGCTGGATATGGATTACAAAAACTATTAAACACAAAATATGCTGTCCCATTTATAATCGTTTGCGCGATAATTGGTTTTACACTTTGTCCATTCTGGAATTCCTCGTACAGTGTTTACCAGTCTCCATTAAAATCATTACATTTTGATTTACAAACTGCCATCTCATATATATTCCGGTTCACCATCGGTTTCTGTTTATCAGCAGTAATCATATTCTTAATCAAAACTTTTGAATCCACACAAATCCGAATATTTGCTCGGCTCGGACAATATTCATTGGCGATATATACTGTATCTATCGCCATCCTTAGTTTTGTTTCTATATTATTAAAACAACTAGATTTGCATAACAACAAACTATTCGAAATAGACATCATATCGCTTATTCTATGTATTATCATCGTATTTATAACGATCCTATTTAGCAATATCTGTCGTAAAAATAATCATACAAGTCTTTTGTTCTTAGGAGAAGCCTGAACTATTTGTTCCGCGTTAAATAATCACAAAAGGGAACATCATTATATTGATTAATAAATAAAACCGCTATTTTTGCATTAAAAAACAACAATATGAGAATCATATGTGACGCCCCAGGCCAAACATGCAACCGTCTTTGGACATACGTTGCTTCTGTAGCACAATGTGTTGCGGAACGGAAGAAAATGGTTATACTATTCTTCGACTGGACTATCGAGGATTTTCCGAATCTGCTACATTGCCCATTCATTTACTTTCCGCTTTACCACAAGTGGTATTTGGAACGTGGCAACGGATGGAACAACTACAAGGGACTGACGTGGAAACTTACTCATAACGAACGGTGGAGCAAAGCCTTCAAATTCTTCGGCTGCACGAAAGGTTGGGATACTCGAACTGACACACGCTACCTAAGGCAGACTATGCCAGAACTGAAACACATATTTCGGCCAAAGGACGAGATTATGGAAAAAGCAGAGGAGATGATTACAGAATTAAAGAAAAAGAGTGACATCGTGGTCGGGGTACACATCCGCCGAGGAGACTATGCCACCTGGAACGACGGGCGTTTTTTCTATTCGTTAGATGAGTATCATCAGTTTATGCTACGAGTACAAGAGTTGTACAAAGGAAAACAAGTTGGATTCTTCATTAGCAGTAATGAGGATTTCTCGCTTGAACTGTTTCAAGGATGTAACTGTCAACGTTTTGGAAAAGAGCCTTCTGGAGCTATTCTTGACCTATACACCCTCAGTATCTGTGACCGCATCATCGGACCATTTAGCAGCTATTCACGCTGGGCATCTTTTATTGGCGAAGTGCCACTATGCTTTTTAGAAGAAAAAGGGCAAATGTTCACAGAAGACAGTTTCTCTCAAATTGTCGACTATTTCCATTTCAAGAATAGCAAAGATATTTACGACTGGTAATATGAAAATAGCCATTCTTACATCCGGTATTTTGCCTGTTCCCGCAGCTCAAGGTGGAGCTGTGGAAAATCTGATTGACTTCTACTTGGAATACAATAACAGGCATCAATTGCATGACATTACAGTTTATAGTGTATGGAATTCTAAAGTCAAGAATCATCCTGCCTTAAAATCTCAGACTAATCACTATTATTACATAGATAATGACAGTTGGGTTGCAAAACTCAGAAAAAGGCTCTACTTACGTCGTGCTGGCGGCAAAGAGATGCATCATTACTCAATTGAATACTTCTTTGAACAAGCATTTAAGCACATCTGCCAATGTAACTATGACATCATTATATTAGAAAACCGACCAGCATATTCCTTAAAGCTTACAGGTAAAACTAAAGCAAAATTACTCTATCATTTGCATAACGAGAAATTGGATAATCAAAGTTCCCAAGGGACGCTCATTTATCATTCTGCCGATAGGATTATCTGTGTTTCAGATTATATCACCAGTTGCGTACGCACCATCAATCCCAATGACAGGAAATGCATCACAGTTCACAATGGTATCGACCTCAAAACCTTTTCTCCAAACAGTATTTCTGCATGTAAAACTGATATTGGAATGAATGATAACGACTTTATTCTCATTTTCAGCGGTCGTGTCAATAAGGAAAAAGGTATTCTTGAGCTTATTCAGGCAATGTGCCAATTAGAAGGATATCCCAACATTAAGCTATTAGTCATTGGTAGCTCTTTCTACGGGAACACTAACAAAGAAGACAACTTTATCCGCTCACTGAAAGAACAAGCTGCTAAGATACAAGACAGAATTCTTTTTACTGGTTTTATTCCTTATAATAAGATACCAAAGTACCTGAAAATATCAGATCTTGCGGTTATTCCTTCTAACTGGGATGATCCATTCCCAACCACAGTTCTTGAAGCTCAGGCCATGGGACTTCCTATTATCACAACAAGACGTGGAGGCATTCCTGAGGAAGTAACAGAGGAGAACGCTATACTGCTAAATACTGATGAACATTTTGTCGACAACCTCGCAGATGCTATACTTGACCTCTACCATCATCCTGAAAAGCGGAAGAAAATGGCGGAGACATCATTGGAGCGTTCCAAGTTGTTTGATAAAGAGACGTATGCTAGGAATTTCTTTAAAGCTCTGGAAGATGGACTACAATAAACTATACGAACAAAGACTCTCTGCCGCCATCACCTGGCTGCGTTTCCCACTAATATTCTTTATCATTCTCCTTCATTGCTACTCAGTAGTAAGACTGGAGGGAGATCATTCTACTTATTTCAAAGCCGTATATCCTTTCTCCCTATGGATTGGAGAGACGGGTGTCCCAGGGTTCTTCTTTATATCTGGCTACCTGTTCTTCCTAAGTAAGAAAAATTACAAACAGAAGTTGGAGACGCGATTCCATACACTACTGATACCCTATCTTCTTTGGAACGCTATCCTATTAGCTCTCTATCTCGTGGCCTATGCTGCAGGCTATCCACAGGACATCAACTATAGAAGCATTACAGATTACGGATTTATGGATTATATCCGCCTGTTCTGGGATAGAGGCACGTATGACAATGGTAACTTCGTGCCCCTGCTCTGCCCTTTCTGGTATATCCGCAACCTGCTTATCATGTGCATCCTGTCACCCATTCTTTTATATATAATAAGGTTCGCGCGCGAAGTATTCCTTCTCTTTGTCGCTATCTGGTGGCTATTGACCTACCATAATGCTTTTATTCCGCAAACAATACTCTTCTTTAGTTTAGGTGCATACTTCTCAATCATGAGTATCAACCCTTTAGAACTGTTTGCTAAATATCAGAAATGGTTTATCATTTTCTTTGGACTTTCTTTCATTTCCGACTATGCCTTCCATTCAATAGCAAGCTCGCCTTTCAGTTTGCAAGCACACCGGATGGCCCTCATCTTCAACATCCCAATTCTTTTCCTGCTTGCTGACTACTGCGTGCAGAAAAGATGGTCAAATAAACTGTTCCCTGATTCAGCCTTTATCGTCTTTGCCGTCCACTACCCTATCGTGGTCATCCTCCGAAAGTTCTGTGCTGCCAAATTTACAGCGGCATCAGACGGAACGCATATTTTACTCTATTTTGTCTGTATCGTCATTGCCACAGCAGCAAGTTTACTCATCTATTTGGTATTAGCGAAATACTTCCCAAGACTCAAAAACATCTTATCAGGTAACAGATGAAACACTGGAAGTTTTTAATAACAATTATCTTATCCGTATGTTGCATAGCCATTGGATATGTTCTGTATAATTACTATGCACCACCTACAGAACGGCAAGCCTACATCATACCTCGCCATAACGACGACACACTTCGTATCGCTTATATTGGTGATAGCTGGGCAGCCATGCACCAAGAGCACCGTTGTATTATTGCTCAAATGATTTCAGAAACTATTCATCGACCAGTCAAGGTTACATCATTTGGATTACACGGAAAGACCAGCAGGGAAATCTACGAGAGTTTGTTTGACAATAATGACATGCGCAATTGGATGACGCAAGGATGCGATTTCTGTTTTATTTCCGCAGGTATCAACGACACATATAAGAAAATGGGCACGGGATATTACATGACAAGTATGAATTGTATTATACAGTTCATGCTTGCCAACGACATACGCCCCATCATTCTTGAGATCCCAGACTATGACATTGTGAAGGCTTACGACTTGCAACGAGCAAATCGTATGTTTCTTAGACGAGCATCCATGTTGATTACAGGCACTCAGATGGATTGTAAGCAGGATTTTCGAAATGCGTTACAAGAACTCATCAATGAAAAGAGTTACCAGGGCAAGGTAGATGTCATTCTATTCAAAGAATGGAACAACAACTATAAGAACGACCTACGAACCTACTATGTAGGAGACGGAATGCACTTGAACCAAGAAGGATACAAAAGACTGGATAGCATCATCACCCATCATATCGTGAACTTCTTATCCTTCTGAAACTCAATGTCTTGATAGAGTTGGGCCCTCCTTTTTGCTGATAGTTGACAGCACTTTAGTCGGCCTAAACGGAAACTGACTGTGTGTCAACGTTGTGTCAGCGTGTGTCACCCTTTTAAACGTTGCATGGCCTTTACCTATTGGGGGTGTCCTTTTTCAAAAAAATCACCTACCAACAAGGACGCCGAGGAGCTCCGTAATCTCAGCAATGACGTGACGATAGTTACGGAAAGCTGGATTCTTCAACAAGCCACTGAAGATGGATCCTTCCTGACGAAAAAACAGATGAAGCATCTTCTGTCCATCGTTCTTGGTCTGGCTTACCAGTCGCGAACGCACATTGCTCAGTTCACGCTTCACCTGATTGCTAACGCTAAACTCCTTGACAAGCATGTCGCCATGAGACAACAAGCCAAAGACAAATAGTTGGTGAGCCAGATAGTAGCTACCATCGGAGCCCTCAGGACGAGGTGCCTTGTCAAGCAGGCTTTCGCAAGTAGCTGTGTAACTGGACAATAGCGCGTTAACCCACTTCTCAGTATGTCCGATGGTGCTGGTCTCGTGCTTACCGTATTCATAAGTGACGTCGGGCAGCAAGACGACAGAAGAAACCTGCGAGAAAAGGTCGAAGGCCCATTGAATGTCACCATAAGACATCGATTCGCTGAACTGTGTCTGGTTGGCCATCAAAAGTTCGCGCCGCACCAGTTTGTTATTCGCATAAAGATAAAGGTGACTGCGAAGCATCTCATGGTAGAGACTCTCGCCCTTACCATGAAGAACCAGAGGACTCGAAATGTTGCTAAACAGGTTGCGCTTCAGACTGAGGTTATAGGCATTACCCGCAATGACGTCGACATCCCAGTTACGCATCAGGTTGACCATATATGTGTCGATACAGCCAAATCGCAACATGTCGGCCCCGTTGACGAATAGCACATAATAGCCTTGGGCGCGCTGTAGCCCAGTATTTCTGCTGCGCGAAAGTCCATGGTGAGACTGATGGCGATAGATGCGGAAGGATATGTTACCCGAATAGCTTCCTACCACTCGACGGATAATAGGCAAAGTTTCGTCGGAAGAGCAGTCGTCAACAATGATACACTCCATCTGCAAGTCGGCATTCTCCTGGGCGATAATCGACTCCAGGCACTGGCCAACAGTCTTCTCATGATTATAGGTCGATAGGATGATGGATACGTATATCATACATTATGATTGATTTTCGAGCGCAAAGATACACATTTGCAACGAAACATGCAAGTATCCAATCCGATTTCTTATTGAAAAAATATTATTTGGCATCCTTTTCGCTCTTTGCCCCAAACAGATAATGGGCCAAAAAGGGACTAAGACGGATGATGTAGCTTGCCAGCAGACAAGTGCCAACAACGGCGAGGGCAACGGCCATCGCCACCAAAAGTTCCAAAAGCTTACTATCGAACGCCTGCAACTGGTTACTATATCGAAGTAGGAAACGCGGCAGGAAGAAATAGTGAAGCAGATAGATATCTAAGGTACGCGTACCAATAAACTGGAGACTACGACCTAAGTGGCTTCCTCTGTTAAGGAAACATTCAAAACGTCGGAACAGACTGAAAACCATCGTCATACCAACAGCTCCAGCCACAGCGAATCGCAAGTAGGTCAGCACCAAATCATCTGTTGTAGGTGTAAGGGCGATGATGAGAAACGTCAGAACAATCGCCACGACGACATAAGGCAGGTCCGTCAAGCGGGTGAACACATCGAAACGGCGCCTGATGACTGTACCCAGATAAAAGAACAGGTAATAACGCCAAGTGGCAAAACTCAAAAATCCCAAAGCGCTGAGAGCTATGGGAGATACATCGGTCGACGCCAGCCAATTGTAGGAAGCCGAATAACAGAAAGCCGAAATGGAAACCAACAAGGCCACGACAGCGCCCCAGCGTCGGCCCATACGAACAGTCAATAGATAGAGCATAAAGAACACAAAAAGAGTGAACGTAAACCAATAGCCGCCCTTCGTAGTGCCAAGCCGGCTGAAGAACAATGGCGGAGGAGCCAACAGCAGCAGAAAAATAAAGGTCGGCACAATCTGCACCATGAACTTCTTGCGGATAACCTGCCAAAAAGGCCGGTGAGCCGTCTGCTCGAAAAGCCAGCCGCTAATCATGAAGAAACACGGCAGGCGGAAGAGGAAGAACACGTCGTTGTAGCCCAGTGTCGTTTCGCCCAGACAAAAGCCACAGACATGCGAATATACGACGAGAATCATCGTGAATCCTCGCATCGCGTCGATATAGCCAATTCGTTGTTGTCCCATCTCGGATACAAAAGTAGTTCTTTTTCGGCAAAACCATTGTCCTTTAACTCCCTTTAACTCCATGAACTCCTCCATCTCCACAAAAAATAGTACTTTTGTAGCATGAAAGAACGTATCAACTGGATTGACTGGGTAAAAGCGTGGTGCATGACGGTAGTCGTATTCGACCACACGCCTCACGACGGTAGTCCTTGGCTCCTGCAATTTCTGGCAGCCACCAATCTGGCTTCGTTCTTTTTCATCTCCGGCTACCTGAAAAAGCCTATCTCGTCGCAGAAGGCAGCGTTGAAGAAGTATGCCTACTGCTTACTCATACCTTATTTAATATACAATGCGGTGTTCTATCCCTATTGGCTGGTCAAGTACTACATCGAGCATGGCGGTATCACCTCCTTTGGAGATTGCCTACGGCCAATCATCGGAACAATGCTCGGACAGCTGAATTCCAGCTTTTCCTGCGAACTGAACGGTGTCACATGGTTCCTACTTTCACTCTTCCTCATGCATTGGATTACCGACGTCTGTAACCGTCAAAAGACCAGATTGATATGGATGCTCGTCATATCCATTATTGCAATGGTTTTGTATGGTATCAACAAATACACACATTTTGCGCCCTACCTGCCATTCCACGGATTAGTTCGTTGCATCTGTTTTTTCTTTATGGGAAATATCTGTCGGCAAATGGATTATTTAAAGAAAACAAGCCTCAAGAACGACCTACTCATTGGAGTTGGTACATTAGCCTTGAGCTTGACTCTCTTCTATTGGCATATCCACGAGGACAGATTTGTTCTACATATCCTGCTCTACTTTATCGTTAACATCCTATCCGTCTTTGCCATCATTCATCTGTTCCGCACATTGAACGGCATCAGAAGTCGAATTATCACCTATATCTCCATCGGTACAATGGTCATCTTTGGCCTTCACCGTATGATGATTGGTATCATCGACTTTTATATCGAAAAAAAAATCAACATTACAAATATCATATATGATTGGTACGAATGTATAATTATAGCATTAGCAATAGAAATCATACTATTGCCTATCATAACCCACAGAAACAAATGGCCTATTCTGTTAGGGAAAAAGAAATATTATGCATAGTTATAAACCACTACAATACAGGCACCTATTACAGCTCATCCCTTTGCATCACCAGCAGCATCATAATTATCTGGTATAAAAAAAGTGTTCCATTATTTGCTTATTAACTAGTTTTTTTTTAATTTTGCACACTGAAAAATGAGAATTAGTGTCATTTACTTATAAAAAAATAAACAACTAAGATATATTAGAATTATACTGATGAATAAGAAGTTTGTAGCCATACCGAGCTTCATTATGTATGTAACACATAAATGCGTATATATCATTGAGCATCCACGAAAGTATTACCGGTATTCTTTACTAATGAGATTTTTATTCCGTTTTTCTCGTTACTATTCAGATAAAAAATATTTATTAAAAATATTCCCACTGTTCACTGGCTACAAACTAGATCTTGATAACCCAAAAACATTTAATGAGAAACTACAATGGCTAAAGTTATATTATCATAAGCCAGAATTCTCGTCTATGGTAGACAAGGCAGAGGCAAAGAATTATGCCGCAAGGATAATTGGCGAGGAACATATTATCCCAACCCTTGCAATATATAATAAAGTTGATGAAATTGACTTTGACTCGCTGCCAGAACAATTTGTATTAAAATGTACTCACGATAGTGGGGATTTGGTAATTTGCAAAGATAAATCAACTATAGATCAAGAAAAGGCACTTAAGAAATTAAGTAAAGGCTTGAAGTTTAACTATTACCATATGGGAAAAGAGTGGGTGTATAAGAATGTAAAGCCCAGAGTTATTGCCGAGAAGTATTTATCCAATGACGGTGAAGAGCTGAAAGATTATAAGATATTTAACTTTGGCGGCGAGCCCAAAATAATTGAAGTCGATTATAATCGTTTTAAAGATCACAAACGTCAGATTTATACACCTGAATGGGAAATAATGGACGTAACGATGGAATATCCAAGTGATCATACCATAATAGAAAAGCCAAAACAATTGGATCAGATGTTAGACTTCGCCCGAAAGCTATCAAAAGGACATCCCTTTATTCGCACCGATTTTTATGTTGTTGATGACATTGTTTATTTTGGCGAGTTAACTTTTTATCATCATTGTGGTTTTGGGCATATCACCCCATTTGAATTTGACCTTGAAATGGGAAACTGGATAAAACTGCCTGAACCAACAACTCAATCATAGCATCTAGCCCTTCTACCTATTATTACACATACACCTTACAAGTATTAACATTAGCATGAATGACGTATGTATAAATAAAGATACGGGAAATAACGAAACATACAAGAAACAATTATCTGTTTTGCACTTCCTGTAAAAATAAAGGATGAAGGCTTTATTTTTTCTTTTAAATCTGATATTAATATTTTTCTTTGAGCATACAACTCGTCATTATGTACTATACACCATAGTCCATAAGAAAAGGATGAAAAGATATTATCCTGTAACCTTTCTTTAACTTCATACTTCAAACCTTCCTTCTCCTTCAATTTTAACAAGGCAGATAAACAACTATTTAAATCGAGCATCTTTTTCAGATTCATTGAAGAAGTGAAAGAACCTGGACGCATTCTATATACATAGAGCTTAAAATGAGTCCTTAATACTAACTTCGCTTTAATAAAACACTCTTGGCAAAAAAGAGTATCTTCATACCAAAAAGGTTTAAACTCGATATTATTATTAATAAGAAATGATCGTTTAAAAAGCATAAGCCATATATAACATTCATAAGGACTTAAATCTTCTATAAATGACCGTTCAGCATTTTTAATAGAATCAGAATACTCCTGATCAATATGTAATAAATGGTCAAAGACCTCTCCTTCATTAAACTTGCTGTAGTCTGCCATCAAAATGTCAGTGTCCGTAGACAAAACTCTTGGAAGAAGAACTGATAGTGAATTGTCAACCAACATGTCATCAGGATCCATAAAATACACATACTCACCCTGCGATTTGGAAAGGCCCAAATTACGAGCAATAGAGGCCCCTTGATTTTCTTGATTAAGAACAACAATATTTTGATGCAGACAAATTAAATCTTCTACGACCTTAATACTATTATCGGGTGTTCCATCGTTTACAAGAATTACTTCAAAATCTTCTTCACACAGTCCTTGCCTGAATATTGACTCAAGACAATCCCTAATATATGCTTCAACCTTATATACAGGTAATATAATACTTAATAGTTTCATACAGTCTTAAATCTTAATAAATATCTTCGAATATATATAAAAGAAACAGTTATAATAGGCGGAAGTTTTAATAAAAACATACAGCCGACTCGCTCTAACAGATTTATTTGCTTACAAAAAATGTAAGAACGCCAAGTGTCACAAATACAGTTATTACAATGCAAAAGAACACTTTTCTTTTCTTCCGATTTCCAAGCATATTTTCTCAAAATAATCAATCTTGAATACAGTCTCTGAAGGAAATAAGCCTTTAGTGACTTATTGCCATCGGGACACTCCAAATAGTTCCTATGACAAATGTCTGTTATTGTCCTTAGATAAAGATAA
>Ga0265298_10002198_pt1 | contig 27579 bp, 48 predicted proteins | sample AusTroGonzalo_MG_3_FD_193486 | JGI IMG/M metagenome (GOLD analysis project Ga0265298, IMG submission 193486) | Bovine rumen microbial communities from tropical cattle in Woodstock, Queensland, Australia - Gonzalo_01 | ecosystem: Host-associated > Mammals > Digestive system > Stomach > Rumen ...
TTCCCCAAAGGCATATATATTTGCTCTTTAGGTGGGGGGATGAAATATTTTTGAATAAAAAAAGAAAAGCGGTCTCTACATTCACTTTTCTTTTTCAGGATGCGATTAATTAATGAATTTAATAAAAGAGAAACACACTATCTATTTATTTCAATTTATCGCAATACCATATTAATACGTAAAACTGCTTTACGGGTAAAGTTTGTTAATAATATCTTCAAGTTCATTATCTATCATATTCATTAAGGTAGTATGTGTACAGTTAAATCTATTAGCAACCTCTCTTAATCCTTTGCCATTTATATAAACATCTTTAACTGCTTCTCTTAATTTATCATCTTTTATTGCATTTAATATATTGTCTAGATATTCTACCTGCAATGATACTCTAGTTAGTTCTCGTTCAAGTATTTCTATCTTTAATGACAATTCTTGCTTTATTCTTTTTAATTCTTCATTATTTACATTGCCCTTTTGCTTATCATATCTTAACGCTTTAACATCTGCTAAATCATAATAAAGTATCTCTATCTTATCTTCTAGCTTTAAGATATAAATGTTTAATTCGTTGTATAATGTTAATTCCTTTTTGATGTCTTTAACTGTCATCATTAACTACCTCTAATACAAACCGTTCTCTTTTATCTTCTGCATACTTAACTCTTCTAGACTTTACCTTTATGCCTAGATTTGCTAACTCTTGCTTATAATAGTTAAGTCTTTTGCCCTGATAAACTGTATTGCCATATTGTTCTAGATGTCTAACTAAATACTTTAGTTTCTTATCTTCGTTTGATATAACCTCTATTGGTTTATCTTCTTTGATAGACAATTCAAACTTTCTATTGCTTAATACTCTTTTAACCCTAAACCCTTGTAAATCAAAGTCATATTTATATGCTTCATCTACTTCAATTCGTTGACAATGTAGTAATCTTGCTATCTCGTGTCTAAACCCTTGATAATGTACCTTGCCATCTTTGACAAGTTGAAACTCATATCTAACGCTTTTCATTAGTAAAACTCTAACTCTTCTTCACTAAATCCATAATCATTTTGAGGTTTAAAGCTACTATTTTCTTCTTGATCCTGCTTTCTAGCATTTGGTAATAATTGGAAACCATCAAGTAATATAAATGTCTTATATCTTTCTATGCCTTCTTTAGTGGTATATTTCTGATTTCTTAACTCGCCATCAATATAAAGCATATCGCCTTTATTAACATACTTTGCCAATGTATCTGCTTTATAATCCCAAGCAACCACATTAACCCAAGTTGTTATCTCTTGATTATCTTTTAGTTTCTTTGTATCTGCCATAGAAAACTCTACAACCTTTTTATTTGAGTTAGTTATTCTTAATTCCATAGCACTACCAACTCTACCTATCATTTCAAATCTTTGCATTATTCTTCCCCCTCATCAAACTCGTGTAATAAGAAATAAACATCTTCTTCGCCATAATTCTCTATAGCTTCTTTGATAGTTTGATATATTATTCTTCTTTCGTTTGCAGTTAAAGAATATCTTGTTCCCTTCGTGTTATTTATGATATATTCTTCAACATTTATTCTTTTTTCTAACCAAGTTGAAAAATCATTAATTAATTGCCAAGTTGTTATATAATTAACATCTGCTTTTTCTCTTAATTTTGATAAGGCAATTAAAGGACACATAGGACTTTTTCTTAACCCTTTTGTTAGATGTTTACCTATATTAATGTTGTAGTTTTTACTATCTTTTAACACTGCACATACCCAATCTTCTTTATCGTGATTTAATTTCATAGGACATACCGCACAAGATTTAGGTGTATCAAGTATTAATACGGATTTACTCATAAATAGTCCTCTATTTCTTCTAATAAATCATATACAGTTGATGATGGAGTTTCATTATCAATTCCTTTTAAAAACCAATAAACTTTTAATAATAACTTATCATAGTCTTGTTTTGTTTTTTCTTCTTTTTGAACTTCTTTTGTTTTAATATCATCAACTGTCATTGTTATTGTGGTTTCAAGTGGAGTAACTTTTTCAAACTTTCCATCTTCTGTTATTCTTCCGTAAAATGTTTCACTATTTATGTTGCTAAATTTTTCTTTACTCATCATTACCTCCTATTCATCAATAATTGGTATCCATTGTTGCCCGTTTAAGTATTTAATACATTTATTCCAACCCAAGTGAGCATAATAAGTTTTAACAGTATTAGGCACATTGCTAGGCATTGGTGGGTAGCATTTTTCTTCTGGCATTTCGTTTAATTCGCCATTTTCAACAGTTAGTATTAATTCATCATCATACATAACTTTGATTTCTGCTTTTAACACATCAACAGAGATATCATCAGGTATATCAACAACTAATATTGCTTTACTCATTTTCTTTGTCCTCGTTATCAATAATTATTTTTTCAACAAATATTCTTACAAAAAATACCTCATTGTCATTAGGTTCTTCAAAATAGTTTAAGTATAAATGTAATGGTACACTATCAAATTCTTCTCTTTGTTCAAGTAATTCTTTGTTTAACATAGTCATTAATTTATTAGATAGTTTCATTATCATTACCTCCTAGTATTTCATCAATAACATCATTTCTTATTTTTGCTATTATATAATTTATTGCACCAATACTAATTTCTCTTGGTATAGGTTTTTCGTAAAAATGTTCCTTATAATAATCTAAATCTGCTTTGCTTGGCATATTAATTAATCTAGTATTATAACCCTGCATCCTGTCATATAAATCATTAACGGTAGTGAATAACTTTTCTTCTTCTACATCTATAATCATTATTATTTTTTTATTCATTATCTTGTTCTCCTAATATTTCATCTATACAAGCGTTGTATCCATTCGCAAAGTTTGTATATTGAACATTTTTTTTGTCCCAACCTTTTCCGTAAAATATAAAACTACTGCCTATAAAACTATCTACCTCACAATTTTGATATGTCATTATTCTTAATAATCTACTTTTTCTTAAACAGTCCATTGATAAATTCATAGGATTAAAAAATCCGTTAGGGTGTATTACATCACTTTCGCCACCAACTACACCTACTATTTCTGCTTTATAGCTATTCCATAAAACAAATTTCATACATCTAAAACCACTTTCGTGTATTTCATCAGTAGGCACTATTATGATGTCATTAAAATATTCTTTAGGATCAAAATATTCCATTTCTTTAAATTCCTTTAATGTATATTCGTTTAAACCTTTGTTCATTATTCTTTCCTTTCAATTATTTTGCTTAAAATATAATCTCTAATCACTTTTCCTATGTATGTGTTATCTGCTACTACAATAAATGCACATAGAGATAAACTAATGCTTAATATGAATATGCCTAGCGTTGCAAATATTACGATAAATGTTTTCACGCTTGATTTACCTTCTGCATATCAATTATTTTGTTTTCTAAAACATTAACTTGATATTGTATGTTTTTTAATAATGAAATGTATTCATCTAAAGATATTTCGCCTCGCAATAAAGCACTGTCTATTGTTTGGACTTGTAATCTAATGTTTGTTAATTGGTGTTCTAATTCTGTTAAGTTCATTATTGTTCCTCACTTTCTAAATAATTCATTAAGATTTTTAATAACCCATCTTGAGTTCTGATACTTTTAATTTTTCTTTCTTTGTAGAAAATATTAATTGTTCTGCTTTCTTTGATTTGTCTGCCACAACCACTTACTTGATGTGTGATGGTAGCGTGTAAATCTCGTAGATCATATTTATCTTTGATTTTCATAACATCTCCTTAAATATTGCTTCTAACACTTGGACTACAATACTATTACCTGCTTGTTTATAAAGCTGATTATCATTATTTACTTCGTTTGCTTTTTCAAAATCTTCATCTGCAAAACCCATTAATCTCCGACATTCTTTAGGTGTTAGTTTTCTAATCCTTAAATCTTTTTGTTTATAAACTTGACTACCATTACTACCTTTCACAGTTAAAGTAAACGCAATATCACTAACTCTTTTTCCGTGTCCATAACCATTTTCATAATCTATATATGCTATTTGTTCAGGATTAAAAACTTCTATAACTTCTGAATTAGCATATCTTCTGATATTTCCATCATTTGTAATTAATTTGCTATTTTTACTCATCAATAATACCTACATTACATTGTGTGTCTAGAGTTTGTGATAAACCTTTTTGTACAGTACCTCTATGTGTTTTCATTCTGCTAGATATATCAATTCCATCTCCTTTATCAGCTATCAAATAACCTTTATTATTGTTATTTCTAATTGCAACACTACCTTTTTTAATCTTTTTCAGATTTTCATTTTTTATATTTGTTATATAATTGATCCTTTGTTCAGAAAGATAGTATTTTTCATTAACTTTGTTCTCTAACAAATCTTTAAGTTTTAACGCTAGCTTTTGCTTTTTAGGAAACTCATAATAATAATCTCCAAGAATACTTACCATAAAACATCTGTTTCGGTTTTGAGGTATGCCATAGTTTTTAGAATTAAGAAGTTTAGCATAATTTGAATAACCTAGACTTGCTAATTTTTTTCTCCATAAATCAAAATCTTTTATATTCTTTTTTCCAATTACAAGTGGTACATTTTCCATTAATAATACTTGAGGCAAATTACCATTACATTCTTCAAGTATTCTTTCAACCTCCCAAAGCAAACCACTTCTAGTATGACTATCTTTACTCATACCTCTTTGTTTACCTGCTAAACTTAAATCTTGGCAAGGAAACGAATAAGTCATTATATAAATGTATTTCTCTCTCTGCAATTTCTAAATCTTCAGCTTTTACTTTAGTAATATCGCTTGTTTCAAAGTTAGTTCCGTGTACTGCGTTGTAAGATGCCATTGCATACTTATCAATTTCAATTGCTTTGTAGTGTTCAAAGTTTGCACCTAGATTTTTTAATGCTTTAGCTTGACTACCAATTCCTGCAAAGAGTTCTATAAGTCTTATAGGTTTAGTGATTTTGTATTTAGGTAATATATATGAGAATAGATTTATGTTTTCTTGCATAATCTTTTCTCCTCTAACTCTTTAAATCTACTTTCATCAAGTTTAGGATTTTTGGAAGCATCATATATTGGTATGATGTCCTCGTAAGTAATATCTTTACTCTTATCTCTTATATCTTTACTCTTATATCTATTCTCTAGGGTATTTTTGGGGTAGATTTTACCCTCTTGTATTTTTGCATCTCTTTTTCTAGCAGTTTGCCCTGTTTCACTACCTATTAATTTCTCTATTTCTCGCATAAAGATTGTGCCATCATCTAGCATCTCAATAAGTTCTAAATTGACTAATGTTTCTATTGCTTTTTCAACATTATCTTTATCTTCATCTATAACTGCACTTAAAGTGATGATGTCATAAGGCAGTAGTTTAGAGTATCTTAACTCGCCATTATGAGAGCAACTTTCAGCAAGTAGTTCAAGATAGATAAGTGCATATAATCTGCCATTTGGTAAAGACTTTAATACTCTTACTTGATGTTGTTGGAAGAAGTCTTTTTTAAGCTTTAGCCAATAATATCTTTTGTTATCGTTCTTTGCCATATTAATTACCTATGCCTAACTCAAACTTCGTTGCATCTAATTTTTTCTTTAAAGCATTCATCTTGTTTTCAATACTTTCATATGCTTTTTTAAATCTTATTAAATCGGCATTTATACTAAACTCTCTTTGTCTATCAAGTTCATATTTCTCATATGCCAATGCTTTAAAATAATCTATATTTGGTGCTTTTTCACTTGTGCTTGAAGTCCATTTTTTTCTTTGCTTATGAGTTTCAAGCATTTCCCCTTTGTCATTTGCATATTCCAAAACAGCGTATCTTTCTCCAAGCCTAGCAATCATTTCGCCATAAAGATAAAGAATATTAGCATAGATTTCTATATTATGTGCAATTTCAAAAGGTATATCTGCATCGCTTTTATATCTATTCGCTAGTTCATTTATTTGCTCACTAATTGCTTCATCAGTTATCTTTTTTAAAGCAAATGGATTAAACAAATAAGTTTTTTCATCAAGTAGCATCTTTACCCCTTTCTATAGCTTTATGAGTATATAAATCTAATTCATCATCATCTAAATAATTCTTTTTATAGCGTTGCATAAACTCTTCTAAAGTATGTGTTTCTAAATATTTTCTTTGTCCTATTTTCTTTAAGAAATATCTTTGTTCACTATGTAGATGTACACTATCGTGGCAATACTTACATAGATAGATTTTTAAACCATCTTGTTCACTTTTCTTTCTAAATCCTGCACCGTTGAATAAGTGGTGTTCTTCTAGTGGTTGACTAGCACCACATATAAAGCACATTTTCTTATCTTGTAATATTGATTTCATTAATAAAATGGGTTTTCTCCATTATCATTTAATGGTTTTGCTTTCATTTCTTCGTTTCTTTTTTCTTTAGCATCTGCCAATTTGTCTTTTCGTGCTTTAATATATTCATCTATTAGTTTTCTTGTTAAATCTTCAGGATTAGAAACTTTATAATGTGAGCATATATCTCTTATTTCTTCAGCAGAATATAATAAGTAGAATTGATTAATCTTTGTTTGTGTTGGTTTATCTTCTTTCTTATCTTGATTTGCTATTGCGTTTTCTACTTCTTCAGCACTAGCGATGCTAGTATCAATACCAAACCCTGCTTGTCCTAATGCTCTACCTATACAACTTGTTTCACAATTTTCAATAAAGCTAGTTTTGTTGATGAATGTGCTATCTTCTTTTTCTTCTGCATAACCTGTTGAAAGTAAATTGCCTAGATCATCGTAAACTTCGCATCTCATTAATACAGTTCTTTTATGCACTTCGCCATCTAAACTTATAATCTTTGTTTCAATTCTGCCTCTAGGGTAAACAAATCTAAACGCTTTAACTCTTTGGTTAACCTCTGCATAAGGTTTACCTTTAACATCTATTGTCTTAATAGACTTATTTGCGATTTCAATTTTGTCCCAAGCAGTATCATTAAATAATGTTCTTACTATTGCCATTTAAAACCTCATTTCTTCTTTAAAATCTATTTCTTTCATTAATCTCAATTCTTCAACTTTTGGACTAGGTTTGAGCATAGGGTTAACTTCTTGCCATTTTGCCCTCCACCTTCTAATGCTTTCAAAGTGGTTATTGCCTTCTTCAGCAATATCTCTTAAGTCTGTTTTCCAACCAAATCTTAAATAGACTTGATAAATTAAATAATTATCGTTGTTTCTGCATTTAATATCTTTTTGTAATAGATCAAGCACTACATCTTTAATAGTCATCTTCGCCAACCCCTTTGAAGTTAAATAAAAACTTGCAAGTTTCTTTAACATCTTTAAATATTGCTTTGCCAAATATAAAGAGCGTTAAATATAATCCACTTACAAGCAAATAAGTAATAATAGATAGTGTTTTCATAATTAATTCCTTTCTAATGTGTTATAATAATTTAATAAAAAACTCGACTTACTTTGCCGAGTTATCATAGTTTGTTTATTATGTTCTAGTGCAATCTATTGCACATAATGTATGTTATGCGATTTTCAAACTTATAATAACTCAACTTTTTTTATTGCGATTTCATAGTCGCCTTCTTTTGTCTTAACCCTTATTTTACCTTTGTTAAGACTAGATGCTTTGATAATATCGTTTAAAGTCCACGGTTGGTCTAGAGTTAAACGATAGTTGTATGTTCTCTTTGAAATCTCTAGATATTCAGCAAACTTATCTTGCGACATATTAGCATCTTTTCTAATTTCATCTATCTCTTTATAGTTCACATTTCCTCCTTTCCTCTACTTAACAATAATACTTATTGCAACATAATGCAAGTAGAAAACGCAACAAATTACACTTTTTTTGTTGCTTTTTAGTTTATAAAATATTTATATAATAAGTCTATTTCCACTTGATTAATGCTTTAGTTGGAAACAAAGATTTATCATACATATACAGTTTTACACCTTCTTCTTCAAAATCTTGTAATGCTTTTTCATATCGATAATATCTTCTTTTTCTACCTTTATTATCAATGATGAAATAAAGAAAATTACTATCTGCTCTTAAATGCCAAGCTACTTCGCAATTCATATTATTTTCTCCTTTTTTTGATAATTTAATTATAGTATAATATGCAATATATTGCAATATGATATAATGATTTAAAGAGGTATTAATATGAAAAAAACTTGCATTTATTTAACTGTTTTAGCGTTTTTAGGTTTAGTCTTGTTAAGCATCTTCGCACCTTCGCTTATGCCCTCAAATAACGCTCAATTTGAAGCAAAATATATTCCTGCTACTATTCTTGTCTTACTTCTTCTTTTCTCTCCTATGGTGCTTATTTTCTCTTATATAGCTAATAGTATGAAAGAAAAGAAAAAAGCAAAGGAAGTTAAGAGATTACAAGAGCAAATTAGAATTATGGAAGAAGGATTAAGCAAAGCAGAAGAAAGTTTAGAAGATGTTGATGAATACTTTAAAAAACTAGAGCAATAAAAAACGAGGGTATTACTACCCTCTTTTTGTTCTTTAAAGAAATGAGAACATCTTTATTATAGCATAAAAAAAGAGGACTATTGCTAGTCCTCAAAACATCTCTAATCTAATATGAATAACAAATGAATAATAGCGAATTAGCAAATGACATTAATTAAAGGAGGTATGACTAGAGATGTTTTTTATATTTAACTCGCACTTATATATGTTGCGTTGATATTTAACCAAGCGTTATTTGGCACTGCGACAGCACTTGAACCAACTGAATATCTACTACAATTTATAGTGCCATCTGTTCTAATTGTTAACATAAACTTATATTGTGATGTGCCTTGTGATAATATGTATTGCGGTTTTAAAGGCTCACACCCTGTTGGTACTTTACCCATATCAAACGCACTATTATCTGGTCTAACATTTATATTTTTAAATGCACCTGCAAGATTGACTACTCTACCATACTTTGTTGCTGTTGGCTCATTCGCATTCCCTGATACTGTTGAATAAGCAACACATTCATTTATGACTTCTTGTGTATCAGGATCAATTACTTGTTGATATGTGAAATCAGCATTGCCATAAGTTGTAATAGTTGGTCCTCCACCACCGCCTCCGCCATAATTTGCGTCAGCATAGCCTTTTGTAATAACATCATCTGCTTCTGATGGTGTACCACTTATTTTTAATCTTCCATCATTTAATAATTCAAGTGAATTAGAGCGTGAAGTGTGGCTTGTTCCATTTCCATAACAAAGTCCTGTTGTACTTGTTATTTTTGACCATTGACCGAAAGCAACTACACCCTCACTCTTTGCATTTGTTCCATCGTGCCCAGTACCAGCAAAGAAACCTCTATTTTTTCTTGATATGTGTTGTCTGCCTAGTAAAGTATTACCATTGCCATCAGCATACAATTGCTGTCCTATCATACAATTGTCATTACCGCCTGCTTTGGTAAGACCTCCACCTAACATAAAACTTCTACCACTAGAGCCACTTCGTATACCGTTTCCAACGTGAAGTGAAGCATAACTTTGCATACTTCCAAACATTCTTAATTGTGTAATTGTGGTGTCTGGATTAGCACTTTCTTCAAGCGTAATCACAATAGGATTACTACTGTCATTAGCATCACTGTTAGGAATAAATGTGTTTCCGTTGATTAGAACACTAACAACAGGAATTGTCATTTCAACTTTTGAAGTAGCCTCATCTCTTGAAACAAAACCTGTTTCGCACACTTTCGCAATTATTCTGTTGATATAATTGTTTTCTGCATAATAAACAGTAGTCCCTGGCGAAGCACTTCTAACGGTTATAGAAAAGCCACTTACAAGAGCCATCGACCTGTCAGCGTTCATATTCATACCCAAAGCGTCAGTCATTAAAAAAGAATAATCTTTAACCATTCTAGGTTCTCTATTATCAGGTGCAAATAAACCTGTTGTGGTTGGGAATTGCCCTATTCTACCACCAACTTCTAATTGCCCATCAGCATTAAGAGTAATTGATTTTGCTGCATTAGTTTTAACTATTCCTAATGTGCTATCGGTAGCTTCTTCTGGTAAATCAGTTAAATTCGCTTTTAGATTTAAAGCACTTGTAATTTTTGACCAAAGGTATGACAAGCCTGTTAGATTTAAAAACTTGTCTGCCATAATTAAGCACCTACTATTGTATCTATTTCTGCTGTTGTGATTGCTATTAAAGAATTACTTTCGCCACTTGTTGAAGTCCAATAGTTAGATAAATCAATGGCTGTTGAGCCAATCTTTTCCCAAGCGTTGTTGATCCAAACATATTCATCATAGACATTTGGTGTTGTTCCACTATTTGCAAGTAAGTAGATTATATTAGATTGCCCTGTTTGTGGTAATGATTGCACGATTTCAAAACTTACTGTTGAGATTTGCCCTATTAAATTATCAACTTCAGCTTGTGTATATGTTTCGCTCTTTAAGTAGTAATTTACTAAATCATTAACTGCATTTGTGATAAAACCACTATCGTTTGTTAAATCACTTGTAGCAGTTGGTATCTCATCTGCAAGTGCAACATCTAGACCACCTATAGATACTGCTTCACTGCCTTGTGTACTATCAACCTCAATAGCAAGTGAGTTATTACCTTGAGCAATAGTATAAGTATTAGATGATTTAGTCATACTTGCAACTGCTAAATCTACATTTTTATTTTGGTCAATAGTTTGAGCAGTACCATTTACAGATATACTATCAATCTTGCCACCGTTTTGATCTACATAGTCCTCTGTTGCATATGCACTACCCTGTGTACCATCGCCATCATTTTGTAGTTCACTTAATTTTGTAGGTATTTCACTCTTATCTGCAAATTCTGTCTTAATTCTATTGTGATAATATTGCAAACCTGTATAATTCAAATATTTATCTGCCATCTATTAACCTCCATAAATTATAAAATCTATATCTTGTTCTGTTATATCGCCTATTTTTTCTTGTACACCTAAATAATCATAGGTATTGTTTCCTGCTTCTAATACTCTATGATTAATTTGTGGTTTATCAGGCAAAGGTGCATATCTATTATCAACACTTACATATCCAAGTTCAGCTTTAAAATCTAAATGTGTATTTTCAATACATAAGTGATGTATTTTATCATTTATATTTATGCAACCATTATCAACTTGTTCAATATGTAAATGCTGTGTATCATCTTTCAGAGTTATACACTTTTTCATATATTAACCCCCTACATTTACAATTATTTTTGAATATTTTGACACATCGTATTCGCCATTTTCAGTTATTTCTAAAATTGAAGGTGTGCTAGGATCAATATAAGCATCGTGTAAGTTTTTTGTAACAACTAACTCATCAGGCAAAGTTGCTTGTCTTTCTGTACCGTTCATTATGTTTACTTGAACCTCTACTTTTGAGTTTGTTTTGAATTGTCCTGTTTCTTCTTGAGAAAATGTTACATAAAACTTATTGTCAACAACTGCAGAAGCATCAACAATTTTTTCTATCTTATAGTTTAGTTGTTCAAAGGTTACTAATAACCAATCAAAATCTAAACCTTTAGGTACTGTCATTTCTAAAGTTGGTGTAGTCCATTTATTCATAGCTTACCCTCCCTTTTTAATCTTTCGTATTCATCGTGAATATATGTATTTCCGTTTAAATCTTTTATATAATGCTCGTATTGGTCTTTTAACCTCATCTTACTTGCACTATCTAAAACGATGCCTCTATCAATATCGTTGAAGCATCGTACTATATAATTCATCGTTGCATTTTTATCTACCTTGTCTATTTTATTTGCCAAGTTCTTTTCTAGATTATCAATTTTGTCATTTGTTGGTTTAAAAGTGTTGTCTAATATCTTTTTGAAATAATGTACCATTGTTATTACTGCACCAATTAAACCAATGCAGAATATTAAAGCACCACTTATTTGTCCTAAAGTTATATCTTGCATATTAAACACCTATCACTTTCTTTATTTCATCAATTTTCTTCTGATAATCTTTAACTTGTGCTTGTAAATCGTTAATCATCTTTTGCATTTCTTTAATCTCTTTATCGCCAACACTTGTTGGTGGTACTTGATTATTTGGTAAAGAAACTTGATTTAATGTTTTCCGTTTTCCTTCATAAAACTTATGACCATTTTGTTGTTCATAAGATGACCAAACAACTTCAACATCTTTAAGGTAAAACATATCATAAACAGGCATTTCCCAACCATCTTTAACTACAGGGTAGTAAGTATAATACTTCTTGCCTTGATAGTAATAAGTATCATTAGATTTGTAATAAGGACTTGAACCTCCACCAAATCTACCTGTACCTTGTTCCATATGTATGTGATAACCACTACCTATTCCTTTATTGCCTTCTGTATAACACGCTTCGCCTTGTTTGAATACTCTGCCTACTTTCATACCATAGCGTTTAAAATCGTTGTCATTCATATGCACACACATAAACCAACATTTATAAATGCCTATTGGTGTTTCAACATCATCTAAACTTTCAAAAAAGATTGCATTGTCATAAGTTGCTATAGCTTTAACAACACAATCATAAGGTGCAAGTAAGTCAACTTGATCTTGTGCATTTCTACCGTTAAAATCCGTTGCGCCGTTTAAGTTCTGATGACTACCCATATTTGAAGGTTGAGTAATACCACTAATCAAATCTTTGTTTAAATAATCTCTAAAACATAAAGTTGCTTTTTGCATTAATCAACACCTTCTTTTTTAGGATCAAGTACCTCTGCATTTACTTCTTGCCATTTCTTTGCAGAATGGTCAATAATAGCGCCTAAAAAAGTATCAATGGCGATTAAAGTTAAGGACACATATTTTAAAATTGGTATGTTCCATATTTCCCCTATTGAAGAAACTAATGCACTCAAAGGAAGAACGATTAAAGCGATGTACTTTAATACATCGTAAGTTTTACTTGATTTGAATATCATAATTACCTCCTAAATACCGTAAATGTATAATGGCACCATTAAACTATTATCTCGTGTCCTTGTGAAATTAGGACTTTCCCATAACCAACCGTCCCAACTAAATCTAATTTCGCTCTTTTCGTAAACAAGCATAAGTCTAGTCGCTATCATCAAACTGTTAGTGCTTGGATAAATTGCTTGGCACAATGTTTGACCACCATCTGTAGCCACGATTTGCGTTGAATTAAATGCATTATTAGATGCGTCAACATCAGTTTTGAATATTATTAATAAGTTGTCATATTCATTAACATCTTTAGAAATTGTTGCAGGTTGGAAATGGTCTGTTGGATTTGGATTTGTCCATAATAAATCTCTACTACCTACAAACTTCCAATTGCCACTCCAAGCACCATTGACAATTCTTCTTTCAAACATAACACCATCTTTTTCTAAACTAACCCATATCGCAGTTGCGTTTAAAGTTGATGTGCTAATACCTGCTCTATCTCTAACAACATAAACAGTTGCTTTTTCTGTTTTATGATGAGTTGGTGCATCTGCACATTCACTATTCGTATTTTTGATATAAGTATTGTAATGACTTGACCTATTTGCTTTGAAAGTGTCTGATGCAAGACCTTTAACAACACTTAAAAGATTAGTTGTAAACTCATAAGCATTATTAGTTATGCTTATGCAGTATGTTGTTTCACTTACAATAGGTTGACCATTTGTCATAAACAAGGCATTAGACCCCTCGCCTAATACAAAGTTTTTATCACTTTTTGCACGAACGCTATTTATTGTTGAGATATAATCTAGAGTAATATTGTTATTTGTTGGTGCAACACCATTAACGCTTTTAACAACATCTTCAGTTATATTACCTCTCAATGCTCTCTTATCTCTAAAAGTGTTAACACCTGTACCATTAGTAGTATATTGTGCCAATTCAAAATCATAAATATAACCACCATTGTTTATTTCTTCTTGCACTAAAGTAGGTACTGCTTTAAATTGACAAATATTTGCACCTGTTTGTGCTAAATCAACTCTAATAACAATATAACCACTTTCATTTTCTCCCAAAGTTAATTCATTTGTACCTTCTGCTAGTGTTGAACCTCCACAAATAACTGCTTCGCCTGTTCCTATTGACACTACAAATGATGAAGTAGAATGTGTTATTTCTAACTCATCGCCAATGCCTTTAATGACATAACTTTGATTTCCTGCAAAGGTGTTAAACATCGCTCTATCTCGTACTGCACTAATGTCAACATTTTCAACCTTAAATGAAATGCTCATTTATAAAATCTCCTTTCGTTTTATAAATTTCATAAATGCGATGAGGACATCGCACTGTATTAAAGTCGCTATGAAAGTATATATCATCTTTTGTTAAGTTATATTCTTCCATTAGCTCTTTTATTTTTTCAATTGCTCTTTCTTGTGCTTTTAAATATGTTTCTAAATCACTTCTAGACCTACATATTTCAATTGCTATTGTGTACATATTACCAAAGTCATAACCTTTACCTGTATGAGATGCAGGTTGACTTATAGGAAAACAATTAACTACTTCATTTTCATCTATTAGAAAATGACAATAGTTTCTATTCTTGTTTTTTTCAAGCAACTTATATATTTCTCTAGCACTTAAATCATTGCCTGTATTATGAATTGTTATACCTTTAATTTCCATTATGTTAACCTCTTGAATAACTTTGATGTTAAACTTAATCTTACTAAACCAAACTTAAGAATTATTACACCACTAGGTACATTATCAGTCATATTTATTTCATAACCTGTAAGAATTGAATTGTAATATTCATCGTTATAATAAATATCTGCTTCTTGTCCTAACTTTAAGTTTTCAAAGTTAAGCAATTTGTTATTGTCTATCAATTCTACCGTAATTTCGTGGTTATAAATCTGATTTCTTAAATTACTAGCTTTTATGATGTTTATAGCATCATCACTAAAGACAATGCTAGTTTTTATCTTTGGTATTCTGTTCAAAGCACTAGGATCATCAGTAATGCCACTTGTTGTAGCATACCAAGTTTCTCTATATTGCCCTGTTTCTTCGCTATAAACCACTAACTTATTTGTTTCAAATACATTTCTTGTAATTGTAAAGTTTCTGAAGATAGATGTATTATTGCTAATTGTAAGTTTAGAATAAGATGGTATGCCTATTGCTATTGATGGTGTTTCATTTTCAAACGGTATATCAAACAACAATTGAATACCATATTTCTCATAAATGCCATATAAATAACTAGCAAAATTAACAACATAATGCTCTTCTTCTGTAAACAAGTATTGGTTTGTGCTAGATGTTGTATTAATTGTAAAAGCATCAAATATTGTATTAAGCAATGTATCGTTAGAGTTTTGAAAATCGTTTACTATAATTTGTTTAATTGTTGCTTCTATTGTGCTTTTTCTAGGATTATTCCATAACCAATTATCATCAAAAATATCGTATATTTGGTTTGCTTCAACAGTATTATCTCTTATTGTTTGCACAACGCCTAAAAATACAATAGTACCAAAATTATCATACATACCTACTATATCGCCATTTTCAATAGCATCAGGCACAGCAATAACATCAAAAGTTGATACTGCTTTTGTTAACAAATCCCTTTTAACACTAAAAGATTTAACCCTTAATAAGCTTGTACTAATTGATCTATTATCAATACTTGTTAGTTTTTTAAAAAACAGTCTGTATTCACTATACTGATACATACCTATTTCTCCACTTAATAACAACATTGCCTTCAAACTCTAAACCAAGCAAGAAAGATATTTTTGATTGTCCTGCTTTAAGTTTTAAAAATGTAATATTAATTTCGTTCGGACTGCCTACAGTCAAATCTTGATATGACAAAGGATTATCTAAATACAAACCATTTTTAAACAGTTTAATATCTTCTTCACTTTCTCTAGAATTAACATAAATACTATCAAACTCTCCTATAAACTTTGTTCTACCATAAATGGTATCGTTGCTGTCATATATAATCCATTCAGCATTTTCTGTATAACCATTAACATAGATTTCAACAGGCGTATCTAATAAACCTTGAGAAATTACTTGTATGCCACTTAACGAATTACTACCATAATTTATAGGGTATGTTATAGGGTAAATCTTACCTTCTTCGGTTTCTGTTTTTTCAATTTCTAAAATATGTTCAATATCATCTTCCCAAAACCCTAAAGTTTTCATATTCAAAGGACAATGAAGCATACTATCATCAAAACTTACTTCTGTTTTACCTAAAGAAACAATCTCAATTCTTCTTCTGAACCAATCAAAACTGTTTGGTCTTTGATAGTAAAGCATTAAAGGTTTAAAAGAAATAAAGCTCATAAACTCTCTATATTTCTCGTATTTTTCTCCTAGATCATCGTCCCAAAACAACAACTCAAAACTTATAGTATCTAGATTAACCATTGAATAAAGTAATACTTCTTCATCGCCTAATCTTAAAGTTGATATTGACTTTGAGAAACCAAGTCCTTGAGGATTATTTGCAAATACTTTAAAGTTTTTCTCTGTTAAAGTATATTCATCGCCTCTGCTATTAAGTAGCTTAAACTTTCTGTATTGCATTATAATCTACCTCCAAGTGCTATATCTAATTTGTCTGTCATAGCATTAACCCAACGGTTAACTTCTTGCTCATCAATTGGCATACCTGTGTTATCAATATGTATATTAGTAGTTAGTTGAATATCGCCAAAACCACCACTCGCCAATGCTCTGCCATCTTTAAGACTTCCTTTGTTGCCTGTTTGTGTATATCTTTGTTGATTTGAGTTAGTAGCATTTTGTATGCCTAATAATTGATTACCGAAGTCAATTGCATTCTTAAACCAACTAATCGCACTTTGCACCCAACCAATAACACTTTCAATAGCACTACCTATTGATTGCATAACGCTAATGAAACCTTGACCAAAAGTTGTATTTGCCAATGTGCTAAATAATGATTTAAATCTATTAACAAGTTCCAAAATAATGTTAACTACTATGTTAATCGCATAGAATAAAGTATTAATTAATAATGCTGCTAAACTACTTATTACGCTAATAATATTGCCCATTATTGAAAGTTGAGCATTTAATAAAGGCGCTAATAAAGTAGCAATCTTACTTACTAATTGCACAATTACATTAATAATATTTCCGACCACTGTAATAACACTATTAATTGTTGTTTTTATAACTTCAAAAGCAGGTTTTAAACTTGTTAAAAAACTCTTTACTAATTCGTTTACTGTTTTTCTAAAATCTTCATTTGTTGCATACGCTAATGCTAATGCACCAATAATTAGTGTTATAGGATTAAGCAAACCTGTGAATGTTTGTGCTAGTGTAGAAATAACACCACTTAAACCTCCACCTGCACTTGCAACTTTTCCAAAAAAAGCAATTAACTTTTCACTTTTTAGTATTTTTGAAATTCCTGTTGCTAATCCACCCAAACCACTACTGCCTATCAGTTTACCTACTACCGTTAATAGTGGTCCTGCAGTCGCTACTATTAACGCTATTCTTGATATTAAGTTCTTTTGGTTTTCATCAAGTCCTCTAATCTTTTCAATCCATTCTTGCACTTTAGCAATTATTTCTTTTATAACAGGCAAAAACATTTCTGTTAATTCGCCCAATAATTCACTAAATTGTGCTTTAAGATTTGTGATTGAACCTGTTAAGGTTTGTGATTGCATCTCCATAGCACCATAATATTTGCCACCCTCTTGAGATGCTTTTGTTAAGGCGTCTGCAATCATTTCAAAAGATATATCCATCTCTTGCAATTCTTTAACAGTTTTACCTGTACTATCTGCAAGTATTCCCCAAATATCAATACCTGCCATAGCAAACTGTTTCATATCCATAGATGATGCTTTACCTACATTTTGGACTTGTTGTAAGTTTTGTGCCATTCTTTGAAGTTCAGAATTGCCACCACCTGTAGCTGATATTGCATCGCCAAGAGCCATAATTACTTCTCTTGATTTATCTGCTTCCATACCTGTTGCAATAAGATATTGGTTAGCACTTATTAATGATTGAGTATCAAATGGCGATTTCATCGCATCGCCCTTAATTGCACTTAAAACTTTTTCAGCTTGTTCTGCACTACCTGTTAAAGTAGTAAATAATGCAGTTTGTTGTTCTAAAGTTGCATTGTATTTAATGCCTGATGCAATTAAACCTGATGTTGCAACACTTAAAGGTGTTAATGCTTTTCCTAAACTTTCAACTTTAGAACCAATATTATTTAATTTGTTTCCTATCTCATCAAATTCTTTTGATAATTTTTGAAGATTTGCAGTTGGCATACTTGCAAGTTGTTGATTTACTTTTGCAAGTTCAACTTCGCAACTACCTAACGCTTTTGAAATTGCTTCAAATTCTTTTTGTTGTTCTTTAGTTAAATCATTATAGTTGCCTAGTTCTGCAAGTCTTTTTTTGTACATATCTACTTGTTCAGCAAGTAGAGATTGTTGTTGTTTTAATTTGTTAAACTTTTCTGTTATCTTGTCAACATTGCTAGGATCAAGTTTTAATTCTTTATTTAGGGTTGACAGTTCATTTTTAGTAAGTTTTAACGCTTTATTAATACCATCTATACTTTTATCAAATTCTAATGTATTCCCATAAAAGTCAATAGTAATACCTTTTGTTTCTGCCATCTAGTACCCCTTTCTTTTTTATTTAATATAATTTTTAGCTTCTTTTGCAGTTAATTTTTCCTTTTTGCTAGGTGTATGCAACCTATTCACTTCTCCTATGCACTTTAGCAAAGTTGACCAATATTGGTTTTCTGCCCAATTTAAGTCAATCTTGCACACAGTTAGCATACTTACCATTTTGGCATAAGAGATTATTGTTTTTTTGCATTTACATTTGCTTTAGATTTTTGAACGCTTGACATCTTTTCAGTTAAGCATTCAGTCGCCATTGAAATTAGAGATAAGATGAAATCAATATCTTCTCCTAACTTTTGATAAGCATAAGTTTTCTTAAACTCTTCTGCGGTTGCTCTGTTGTTATGAAACTTATTATCTTCAATTTTTGTAAATGAAGCACAAGCTAAATTATTAATAAAGTTTCTTGATAATAATTTTTCAATTACATTTGCTTTTTCTTCATCGTTTAAATTGTTTAGATCATCACTTTCAATACCTTCTTTAAATTGCATTAAATATGCCATTAAAGGTTTATCACTTAATTCTTCAAATAAACCCATACCTTTATGCAATAAAGTGAATGTATAAGTTTCTTGTATAGTTCCACTTTCTACAAGTTCGCCATCTACTACCTCTAATTTTGGTAATTCAAATGTATGTTTAATTATTTTTGCCATTACTCACAAAATGAGGGTGTTATTATCAACACCCTCTTTTCCTTTCCTTTTATACTTCTCTTCTTTCGTAATATGTTTTGCCTTCAACTACTTCTGTATCTTCTGATAAAACATATTCATCATTGACTAATTCATACCAACCTTGTTCACTAGGGTTTTCATCTCCTACAGGTTCAACTTCAACATATTCATATGTTGGTGTTGGTGGTACAGGTGGTGTGATATTGTCTGTTGGTAATAATACTTTTTCTTTGAATTGGTCATATAGTTCTGCGTTTTCTTCAGTTCTTGTAATATAACCGTATTGTACATATTTACCATCATCATCTACTACGAATTGACTATCTAATGCAGAATAACTAACTGTTAATGTTAGTGCTTCTACTTCCTCTTCATCAGTGTTAGTTTCTTTGTTAGGTTCACTACCTTGTACATTATAGAAATAATGTAAAGTTTGAGTTGATAAACCTGTTTCGCAATCTTCTTCTTCAGTTTCAAAGAAAATACAATGATTAGGGAAAACACCTGTATCAGTAATCATTCCGTTTTCATTTACTTTAAATCCAAGATACTCTGCATATGCACTATCAATATATCTTAAACCAATTTCTAATGATCTAACTTTTGCACCTTTAACTTTACAGTATGTTTTATCATCTGCGTAAACTGATGTATCGCTTTGTTCAACTTCACTTGAAGATGATACCATACCTTGAAGCATAACAGGTGTGCCAAAAGAATATTGGTCATCATTAATCTCAATTGGTGCATAACCAAAGTTCTTATTACCGTGTATAATTCTTCCCATAGCATTCCTTTCCTATTTAATATCTACTTCTGTTTTAGCGTTCTCCATCGCCCTTATAAATGGTTGTTTAATCTGTTGATAAACAACATCAATGTGTGGTTTAGCACTTGCCCAACCAACACCACCTTTTTTGTTTACAATCAGGTGTCCTTTTTCTAATAAATGAGTTAATTGATAATTTGTTGCATTCCAAACACTTACACCATAAGAAAGTTGTATGCTTCCTTTCTTTTTGTTCTGTCTATTATTAGTTTTGACTTCCCAACCTGAAGCATATGTTTTGCTTCTACGATGTCCTCTAGGCGATTTGTTTTTTAATCCCTTAACAGTATCATCTGCAAACTTATCAATTATACTTTTAAACTCAATGTTAACTTCTAGCTTATTAAAGTTCTCTAGTTTCGTATTGCTCATTTAAAAATATACCTGTTGTAAACTGTGCCATATAATATTCGTGTTCATCGCTAAAAGAGTAAGTAGGATTTGATAAAAACTTATTTTTGATGTATCTAACAAGTACCTTTCTATCTTTAAACTGCTTTGTTAATACAGAAATCTGTATAACTGTTTGATAACAAGCATCGTTATCTCTTAACATAGGTATATCGTTTAAGAAATCTAAAAATATATAGTCTTTACCGTTCATATCTTCTAGATCGCCAATGTGTACATTGACTTTTAGAGGATTTGCTTTTAGATAATCATATATCTCTTTTTGACTATAGCTTCTACGCATTATCTTACCTCATCAATATCAAGCATCATTTGTTGTCTAGTATTTCGCATTTTTAAAACACTCTTAACACGATACTTCTTGCATTCATAGATACAATACATAAGTTCATATCTTAAACCATCAATGCAAATATCTTCTGTTAGATAAGTTGGTATAACTAGATTTCTTGATGTTCGTTGATTTCTTTGTTGACTGTTATAGTAATTAACACTAAAAGTTTGTGCTTCATTACACTTAACATTTTTTGATATTTCAACATTTATAGGGTTGCCCTCTTCATCAACGCTTAAACCTTGATAGATTAGTTCTACTGTTGATTTAATGTACATCTTAATGTATTTACCCTTGTAATGTATTGTGCCTTTAAACGCTCTATATCAATGTCTAAATCCATATCACAAGCAACTTGGTATCTAACGCAAGTTAGATAGTCATAATAAGAAGGTGTATCAAAGTCAAAGACATTTTCTACACCTTCACTTTTTAGCTTGTTAATAGCACCATTGACATAAATATACAGTTCTGTATCGTAAGCATCAGTTTCACTAATAGGTAATACTTGTTTTACATCGTTAATGATTTGGTCTATTGTTGCAATCATACATAGACCTCCTTATTTTTTTCTATTTCTTTTTTTTGGTTCTTCAGGCATTTCTATTTCTTTTTCTTCTCTAGTTTCTACCTCTTGAACCTTTACTTCTTTCTTAATATCTAGTGGTTTTAATTTAGATTTTGCAAGTTCAAATGTTTTATCGTTAACAATTACTGTTGAACCTTTTAAGACCTTAATTACTGTGTCTTGTAGAACCTCGCATTTTTTCATAATTAAGCACCTGCTTTGTTAACTTGAGCAAAATGTTTAGGTTTTACAACATTACCTGCAACATATAATCTACCAATCATTCTTACTAAATCTTGAGTAGCAAGAGTGTATGGATCAACTAATGTGATAACATTTCTGCCTTGTGGGTAATTTAAACGATAACCTCTACGGAAATTACCGATGATGAATAGAGGATCACCTTCAGAAGCATCTGCTTCACTCTTTAATGCTTGTGTGAATTCTACTCTATGACCTGATAAATAATATTGTGGTCTTGAGTTATTGTCTTGTACAACATTGAAAATTGGTCTGCCAACTTCATCAACCATTCCCATAAAATTGTTGAAGAATGTTGCAGGGTTCATAGCAATTACTAAATCTTCAAATGTAACAAGATTTGCTAATGCAACATTGATAGCATTGAAGTTTAATTCAGCACTTACTACTTCTGTGTTAGGGTTGTCAACGATACCGATAACACCTAAACCTTGTGCATCTGTTCTATTGATGATTGCTTCATCTAATGCTAAAACAACTCTATAAACTAATTCATCAGCGATGTATCTTAAGAAATCATCAGCTGCCATTGCCATTAATTCATCTGTTAATGAAATCCACTTTTTAATCATCTTTGGTTGTAAGATAATTTGACCTAAAGTGATGTTTTCTTCTTGTGGTTCTTCACCTAATTCATCGTGCCAATTTGCACCATCAGCTTCAACTTCTACAGGTATCTTTAAGATAGCAGGTTCAAAAGTTTCACTTACTAAACGAGAAAACTTACCATATTCATACCAAGCAGTTTCTACAAATCCTTGCATAACTTCAGGAATTGGTACATTTTCAGTAGTTGTAGCTAATGCTCTGCTTTCTAAATAAGAACGCATTTCTTTTTTATCAACTTTACCTCTGATAAAGTCTGCATACATTTGGTTGTATTCTTTTGTTGCTAATACATTTACATTTTCCATATCTGATTTCCTCTCCTCAATTTTTGCTTTTGATAGATTTGATGTTAAAGACATTCTTTCTTCTTGTTCTGCAAGTTTATCTTTTTGCTCTTCTAATTCTTTAACATCTTCTTCAATTTTGTTTGCTTCTTCTGTTAATGCTTCTACTTCTTCTAAAAGTTCATCTCTTTTATCTGTGTCTGCATTTTCAAATTCTTCTTTTTTTGCTTCAACTTCATCAACGATTGCATTTCTTTTTTCTAATGCTTCATTGATTTTGTCCTCTGCCATTTTTGAATTAAGCATTTTTTCCATTTGATAAAATCCTTTCCATTTTTAAATCTTGTTCTTTTCTACGCTTATGTTCTTCTGCAAGTTCGTCAACTTGATTTGATCTAGCGTAAGCACTTGTTTGTGCATATGCAGGGTATGTGACCAAAGAAACATCATAAAGTTTGTCAATATCACGAATGATACGATGTTCTTTTCCGTTTCTTTCAACCCACTCTTCACCACCTTCACGAATAGAGAAGGCAAATGACATTTTGTTAATTAAGCCATTTTTGACCAATTTCAAAACATCTTCGCCTAAACTTGTGTTGATGATTTCTGATGATTGAAATAAACCTGTTTCATTTATGCTCATCTTTAAACTATTGTTTAAAGTTCCTGCTAAAACATTGTTTTCATCGTGGTTAAATAAAAGATAGACATTAGACATATCGGTGTTATCGAATGCCCTGCTATCTATCTCTTCAGTAAACCAACCTAAATCTGTTGAAGCGTTAAATACTACTGCATAACCTTCAACTTCTCTGCTTTCTTCGTTTTTAGAACGAAGTTCAACATCATAAACTCTAGTTATTTTGCTCATCTTCTATAACCTCCGTTTTGTTAATTGTTATAACTTCTCCATCTTCTACTGCCATTGATAATGGTTCAAAGTTTCTATTAACCATTAATACATCGCCATTTTCAATTGGTGGTAGTTTATAAATCATTCTTCTTCTTTCGTTTGTAGTTGTGTCCATTGCACCTTTGTATGCAATATCTATTGCTTTAGCAACAGAAACATACTCAAACGGATTTCTAAAGTATTCAATTCTATGCCCTTGAGTAATTGATGTTTTGCTAAATATTTTATAATTTAGTTCACTTACAAATTGCTCAATTCTAGGCACTATGGTTTTGCTATAAAATACTTCCATTTCTTCTTCTGTAGCAGTACCATTTACAACTTTTTCATTAATACCGTTAAATTGAAGAAGCATACGAATATATTTATCAATATCTTCACTTGATGCAGTTTCAAAAGGATTTGACAAACTTTGCCATTCTTCTCCTGCATCTAAAACTAAAATGCCACCATCTGTAGCTTTAATACGATTAATGATTTCTTGTTGTTTATCAACTTTATACTTGTCATCAAGTAAAGTAGCGTTTGCAAATCCACTTTGTGCTTTGCCAATTGTGATAACACCTCTAACACTACCGTTTTCTTCTAGTTCTCTTAATGCACTACCTAACTTCTTATCAATAATATCTGTAATAACTTTTGTGAAAGTTATACCACCAAATAAATCTCCAAAGAAAATATTGTTAGGATTAAGTCTTAAATGTATAAAATTTCGATAATCAATTAATTCTATTTGTTTTGTCTTGTTATTTTTGAGTTTGTACCAAATCCAATCATCTTCTACTAGATAACCACCACCAAACTCATAATCCATAACATTGATAGGATCAATACTTATTGCTCTACCTCTTTCATCACGATGAATAAAAGCAATTGCATTTCCATATTTTAATAGTTGGTACATCATCGTAAACTTAAAGTCAAACGATGTTTGATAATAATTTGGTCTTTCACTCAATATGTAATTGAGTTCATCGTTAAGTCGCCTATAATCCCCATCTTTTTCAATAATGTGTAGTAAATCAATTTTTGCAAACTCATTAGCTATAGTAGAGTACACTTCCTCCATTATTGGTGTGGTAGGTGTAAACAATGCCCTACCTAACCAAGTGCTATAACTTACAGGGAAACATTGAGGATTTAAAAAAGTAAAACCTCTTTTTGTCAAACTTAACTCATATTTGAAAGGTAATTTAAGTTTCATTTCTCTCCTTTCTTTTTGAATAGTCTATTTCTAAATCATCATTAACTATGCTTTGCTTATAAAATCTTTTGTGGTGTATATCGTGGCATTCATCGTGGCATTCAACCAAATTGTCTAAACTAAAAGCGATGTTTTCATCGCTATAATTCTGTTCATCAATTTCCACAATATGATGTATTGTTCGCTTTTTCAGGATTAACTTTCCACAAAAGTAGCAAATATCTCTATCTCTTTTTATCACTTGTTGTCTTATATATTCCCAACGAGGATTTTTATACACTGCTTCTTGCCAATATTTCATTTAATCTTTCCTCGTTGTCTTTCCACCACTTTTTAAGATTATCTAGATTTTGTGAACCTGTATCTTTATTAGTAGTGTAAACATTATAAGCACTTCTACTAGCTAAATGACTTATAACACCATCTTTTCGTGAATGTGTTGGATTTGTAAAAATAATGTTGCCATAAGCATCTTCTTTAGCAATTGTACAAGCAAAATGTAATTCTGTAAGTTTATTGTTGTTATAAACTTTACCTTGTTTCCTGATATCTTTAGTTGAAAGAATAATTGGATTTGAATTCTTTTTATCTTCCATTCTAAAAGATATAACAGGATTTTTGCCATCTAATGAAACAATGTTAGTTTCTGCAAATGCTTTAAGTTTAAATGCTTTGTTAGGATCAAGTCCAAATTTGCATAAATACCATTGATATTTTAGTTCTAGATGTGCAATATAGAACCTTACAAAATCTTCTGTAATGCCTGTTATATCACATCTAGCTTGTTCACCAAATTCTTCAACTAAATCATCAATTAATTTTTCATCTACAATTACTACATCGCCTCTATCAGCATAAAGTTGATAACCATATTTCTTTTCTTTTTTGTTATAAAGAATATTAGTATCAAACTTTGACTTTTCTTCTACCATACTTAAACGCTCTATTCTGATGCCATCATCATTAATCTCTTTTTCCCAATATTTAGGTAAAAAATAGATGTCTTTAGAGTATTCTTCGTTGGTAAACGGATTGACCATTAAAATAGTTAATGCAGTAAGGTCATTATCTGCGTTTCTTGTATATGCCATATCTAAACCTAGAAATACAGGTGCATTATAAAATATGTCCTCATTAAACGGTTTAGTTCTGCATTCCATCTCTGTAAAATAAGATGTAATAGGATTTTGAGGTATATTAAAGTTTTTGGTTAATGTAATAGGTTTTAACCTACTATCATTCATCATAGCTTTAATTTTGTCTTTTAATTCCTCAACACTAACTGCAATTGATAAACTAGGATTTGATTTTCTCAATATTCCTATATTGCCATCTCTATAAGCGTTAAAGACTTCATCTTCATTTTCTTGCTTAAATATGGCAAAAAACTTTCTATAATCTTTTTCTTCTGTTTTTCCTTCTAGCAAATTCTTTGCTAGTTCTTTTCTTTGATCTAAATAACCACCTCTTACAGTACCATCAGTAGTTATCTCAAATATCAATTTATCACTACGCTTTGTTGATTTTCTCAAGTTATCAGCATAAGTAGATGTTGTCATAGCGTGGATTTCATCAATGACTAATAATGCAGGTATAATACCTTCATAATTATCTCCTGTTGATGACATCGCATTTAATTTAGCGTTTGTTTCCTCAATTTCAATTTCGCCTATCGTGTTTCTGATAGTTGCATTAGGTTTCAATTTTGGACTACGCTTTATAATTTTCTTAACTACATCAAAACATACTTTACTTTGTCTATAAGCATTACTGCCTATGTAAATCTTCGGACTAGGTAAAACTTTTTGATGATACATAATATATAAAATAATAAAGGCAACAAATGTTGTCTTACTATTACCACTAGCAATTAAGATTAATACATCGTTGACTATTCTTACATATTTTTTGACTATACCTAGATATTTGCCATTTTCATCAAACTCTTCAACATCTAATTCTCCATAAAAGCAGAATATTGAATAGATAATCCATTTTTGCCATAACATCAGTTTTACAGGTTGCCCTGCATTTTCGCCTTCTGTTAAAAAACAAAACTTTTCAATCCAATCTACACAACTTTTACCTTTGCTTTCAATAAAGTCAAACTTTTTAAGCATTTCCCTTTGAAGTTTAACTTGTTGTTGAATTTCCTTTGAATAGTCTTGTGGGTTTTGCTCTACATCTTCAATAAACCAAAAGAACGGATTACTCATCGCCAAATGGGTTGTCCTCATCTTGATAGTCAACTTTGCTTTCTAATGCTTGTTTAATTGTCAAAATGTCTTTTCTTAAAACGCTTTGAGATTTTAAAAGCTCTGTTTTAGTCTTAACAGCAGGATTTGAAGAAACAGTACCATTATGACTAGCAATTATAATCGTTCCTTTTTCTTCAATGGCAAATTGGCACTCTTCAATTGACTTTTGGTTGTTATCAAAGTCTTTTAGTGCTAGATCAAGCATAATCTCTAGTTCTTTACCACTTTTCCCAACTAATAAGTTCTTTTTATCAACTTTTTTAGACTTTAACGCTTGTTCAAACTCTTTTGCATCTTCTTTTCTTGAGATTGTATCTCTCAAACCCTTAATCAACTTGTTTTTTGCTGTTTTTGTGATTTTTTTAGTATCAATCTCTAATTCATAACACTTTTTTCTAACTGTGTCCTTGTGTAAACCCAATTCTTTTGATATTTCATCAATTTTAAAGTATGACATTCCATCAAACCACCTTTCTTTTAGGGTTGATATGCTTGTGAATAAGCAATGTAATAAAATAAG
>Ga0265298_10002199_pt1 | contig 27572 bp, 24 predicted proteins | sample AusTroGonzalo_MG_3_FD_193486 | JGI IMG/M metagenome (GOLD analysis project Ga0265298, IMG submission 193486) | Bovine rumen microbial communities from tropical cattle in Woodstock, Queensland, Australia - Gonzalo_01 | ecosystem: Host-associated > Mammals > Digestive system > Stomach > Rumen ...
AGCTTTACTTACATTGAGGACTCTGTCAATGTCAATGCACGTGACAACTGGTATATCAGGAAAAAGCCCGTAGAGTTGGGCGAATACACGATTATGCTCCCTCAGAAAGCCTACCAATACAACTACAATGACCAGATAGTAACGGTCACCCAGGGTGAGAATAACGTCGTTCTCAGCTATCCCATCCAAGAGGTTATCAGACAGGACACGATGCTCCTGCATCATCCTGAGCAACTGCTCACCTATCGCAACGACTCACTGATGCTCGTACTTGAAGGCGTCTGCATTGAAGACACCGTCGTTACAGATGTCAGGTACAATGGTCTTCAGTTGTTCAAAAAGCAGTTGAAATAAAGATATAAAGCATCATTTATCCCTTTATTCCTATTTTCCAAACCCTCCCGTTGCGGGCCTTAATCTCCATGCGTACCCCACCGTCACGACGAAGGGAGATGGCAAGGCGTTGCTTGGTCAGCAAGTCGGTGGCAATGGTCTTCGTTTCCTTCAAGCCAAGATAGTCGAAGGCATGGGCAGGGATATTGACGTCGACCACGACATCGCGCTCTTCGAAGTTGACCACCACCAACAGCAGTTCGCCCTTTACGTGGCGGAGGAAAGCATACTGACGCTCCAGATGGGGGTTGACATACATCAGGTCGAAGAACACGCCGTCGGTGATGGCTGGTTCCTTGCGAGCCAGAAGCATGGTTTTCTTATGCAGGTCGTAAAGCTGCTGTTCCTCGACCGTCAGTTTATCCTGAGCGGCGCGGCAGAGGGTATCGATGCTCCAGTAGTCGAAGATGGTGGTACGGCCGTCGTTGCCGCTGAATCCCTCGCGGTCCATGCCTCGCTCACCATACTCCTCGCCAGCATACAGCATAAAGGGGTTCTGCCCCATCAACACCGATGCTATCATGCCTGGCACTCCCTTGGCGCCGTCGGCTGCAAAGAAGTCGCTGGCAATGCGCTGCTCGTCGTGGTTCTCCAAGAAGTACAGCATGTGCTGGCGGATATCGTCTGTCTGCTGCCAAGCCTGCGTAATGGCCGATGACAGAGCGTGGTGGCAGATGACGGCTCGCATGGTGTCGTACATGCCAACCTTGTCGTAGAGCCAGTCGAAGCCTGACGACAGATAGTGGCGGTATTCACTGGGATTGTACACCTCGCCGACGAACACGGTTTTCGGGTTCTTCTTCTTGACAACGGCAATGGCGTATGCCCAGAATTCGGCAGGCACCATCTCTGCCATGTCGCAGCGGAAGCCGTCGACGCCCTTCTTGGCCCAGAACAAGAGGATGTCGGTCATCTTATACCACGTATCAGGAAGTTCGTTCCTCCCCGTCTGGGACAGATGGAAGGTGGAGGGACTGCCACCGGCATAGTAGTCTACGCCGTAGTTCAGCTTCACGGTCTCATACCAGTCGTTCTTACCGGGTGCATTATCAAAATGGTCGTTACCAGTGGCTTTGGCAGGAACCTCCATGTAGGGCTCCAGCTCACCTTGATACAAATCGAAATAGGGGTCGAAGCGCTGTCCCGGGCAATAATAGAAGTTGTTCTGCAGGTCGAAGCCCCTCATGGTGTCGTCAGTCTCACCAAGGTCCTTCACCCTACGGGGCTTGCAGACAGACTTGTACTGTCGAGCCACATGGTTGGGCACAAAGTCGATGATGACCTTGAGTCCTGCCTCGTGGGTTCGTGCCAACAACTGTTCAAACTCCTGCATGCGATGCTTGACATCGACGGCCAAGTCGGGGTCTACGTCATAATAGTCGGTAATGGCGTACGGCGACCCTGCCCTACCCTTTACCACAGCAGGATGCTGGCGTGGTATGCCGTATGCCGAATAGTCGGTTTGTGTAGCGTGACGGATAATGCCCGTATACCACACATGACTGATACCCATCGAGGCGATGTCTTTCAACACCTTGGGAGTCAGGTCGGCCATCTTGCCACAACCGTTCTCGGCCAGCGTCCCGTTTTCCCTGCGGTTAACGTTACGATTGCCGTACAGACGTGTGAAAACTTGGTAGATCAGAACTTTCTCCTTCATCGGCGGTAGCAAATTATTCACTTTTCACTCTTCACTTTTCACTTACTCAATGCCATGAGCCGGAATCTCCTTGTTGATCTTGGCTATCATTCCACGCAGCGCCTTGCCAGGACCACACTCGGTGAAGTCAGTGGCACCATCGGCTATCATGTTCTGCACAATCTGTGACCAGCGCACGGAAGAGGTCAGCTGAGCTATCAGGTTCTGCTTAATCTCAACAGGGTCGGTATGAGGCAGCGCGTCCACGTTCTGGTAGACAGGACATTTAGGAGTCTTGAACTCAGTCTGCTCAATGGCTGCCTGCAGCTCATCCTTGGCCGGTTGCATCAGCGGAGAGTGGAAGGCACCACCCACCTTCAGCGGCAGGGCACGCTTGGCTCCGGCAGCCTTCATCTGTTCGCAAGCCTCGTTAATGGCCTCAATGTCACCAGAGATAACCAGCTGGCCAGGATTATTATAGTTGGCAGGTACACACACACCCTTGCCCAGTTTCGACACCTCGGCGCAGATTTCCTCTACCTTCTCGTCAGCCAGTCCGATGATGGCAGCCATCGTCGAAGGCTGAGCCTCGCAGGCTTTCTGCATGGCCATAGCACGCGCATACACCAGCTTCAAGCCGTCCTCAAACGACAGTGCGCCAGAAGCCACTAATGCCGAGAACTCACCCAACGAGTGACCAGCAGTCATTTCCGGCTGAAAATCATCGCCCATACACACTGCTGAGATTACGCTATGCAGGAAAACGGCAGGCTGTGTCACCTTCGTCTGCTTCAAGTCCTCGTCAGTACCCTCGAACATAATGTCCGTAATGCGGTAGCCTAAAATGTCGTTAGCCTTTTCAAACAATTCTTTTGCTGTGGTGTTGGTGTCGTACAGGTCCTTGCCCATACCTACAAACTGTGCTCCCTGACCGGGAAAAACAAATGCTTTCATTTCTTCTGTTTATTATGATGATAATTACCTTTTCTCAATTTCGGCTGCAAAGGTACTCATTTTCCCTGACATGACCAAATAATGCCGCACAGATTTCAGTTACGAAACGAGGAAGAAGGCAGTGACGGCGGCACGGATGACGGCATAGAGGAAAGTGAGACAAAGGACGGCAATGGGAATGTCGCACATTTCACGGCTATATTCTGCTGGCACCGTGAAGCGGCAGTAGAGGCGGTAGATGCCCCACCCAACCAGTCCTCCCCAGAGGAGGCCAACGGTGATGTCGCCAGGATAGTGCACGCCTAAATAGATGCGCGTCCAGCAGTTGACAAGCGACCATGACACCATGAAGATAGTGAAAAGCCGTTGCCGCATCAGCAGCGAGAAGAAGACGGCTATGGAGAACGTGTTGGAGGCATGGGCAGAGAAGAAACCGTAATTGCCGCCCCGATAGCCGTCAACGGTATCGACAAGCATGCCGATCTCAGGGTCGCGACCTGGTCGCCAGCGAGCCACGAGGGGTTTGACGATGGTATCGTCGATGGTTCCTGCCAGGAAGACGCAGAGTCCGGCAGCTGCTACCACCATCAGGATGCGGGCTACTGTCGCGTTGGACTTCACCACGACGTAGAACAATGCCAGATAGAGCGGTATCCAGGTCTTGGCATTGGTCAGCGTCATGACAAGATAGTCCAGGAATAGCGAGTCGCTGCCGTTGAGCCATAGTAACAGCTGCTTGTCAATATGTATGATTTCCTCCATCAGATGACTTCAATTTCCTTCGTTTCCAGCCAGCCTTCCTTGCCGTCAGCAACACGTATTTCCTTCCAGTCACGCATGGAATCGTCAGTAATGGTGACGCGGGTACCCTCATGGAGTATAAAGAGATCGGTACCATTCTTCGCCGGCGTGCTCTTGACATTGACGGCCGAACGGATGATAACAGCTCCTGTACGATGAACCAAAGCCCTCTTCTGCTGCCAGGCAAACAGGTTGCTGGCAAGGAACAAGAAGACAAACACAATGCCGCCGAAGAACCCGACCTTACGCAACCAAAGTGCATCGGCAAAGAGATAGGCCAAAGCGAGAATGATGGCCACGACAAGAGCAATCAATGCCATACGTGCCCAGGCATCAACACTCTGCAGATTGACAAGCGAGCGATACCACGTGACAAAGAACATCTCAGACTCAGGGGTTATCTTGTCGATGGTCTTCGAACGGGCCATCTGCAGGTTGAAGCGGATATCTTTGTCGCCAGGCGAAAGCAGCAAGGCGCGTTCGTAGTTAAGGACGGCTTGCGTGAAGTTGTCCATACGATAGTGTGCATTACCCAAATTATAGTAGAGGTCGGCAGACACACCATGCTTCAGCAGCGCCTCGTAGTCCTTAATGGCCTGCTGGTAGTGTTCGTGAGCGTAGGCGCTGTCGGCATCGGCCTTGGTGACGGCAGAAGCTGTCAGGGGGAACGATAACGTCAACCCAAACACTAATATTACTGTCAAAGTCCTCGTATTCTTAGTCTTCTTCATCGTCGTGGCAATCTGGGTAATGGCAGTCATAGCGGCTTCATATACTTTGTTCATATTTCCTGTAGCATCGCCCGGCGCATAGCGAGCATATTCACACTCGTCGAGTGCACCAATAAACTGCCGTACAGTATCTTCCGACACATTGTGTGACGCGAGCTGCTGGCTGATGTTCTCACGAGACAGTTGCTCGACAGGCATGCTGAGCTTGTCACCCACATAACCCCACAGGGCACGCAACACCTCATCGTAGAACTCGTTCTGCTTGCCGGCACGCATCAGCTTGTCAGCCTTCTTCAGACGCTTCACAGCCACCTTGTTGGCTTTTCCTGCACGTTGCTTGACAACATCGGCACGTTCCAATGCACGCTTACGGAAAATGACAAAGAGTGAAATGAAGGCCAGAACCAGGACAGCCAATGACACCCAGTAAGCCGAAGAACCGAAGAAGAAGTCGTCTGCCAGTCGCTGACGCGTGTCGCCATGATGAATATAGCGGATATCACTATTCAGCTGACGTATGTCCTCCTGTCCGTTATAGGCACTTGTACTGCTGCTGCCACTACCCTTGGCCACGTTAACAGTAAAGGGACTGGTTCGGATGGTCTTATAAGCATTGGCATGGGTGTCAAAATAAACATACTCAATGGCTGGTATCTCAAAGGTGCCCTGATGGCGTGGTACAGCCAAGTATTCGTAGACAATGCTGCCCTCCAAGCCATTGGTGGTCAGCTTGGTCTTGTCAGTAACCTTGGCATCGTAGTGGTCGAAGTCCTTGGGGAACTTCACCTCAGGCTGCTTCAACAGCTTCATGTTTCCAGCGCCACTGACCACAACACGCAACTTAATGGGGTCGTTGGCTTTGACACTGGCCTTATCGAGTTGTGCCGTAATGGTATAGGAACCCACACCACCTGAGAAGTTTGCAGGACGCTGGGGAAGGGGGTCAACCTCGATGGTAATGCCTGGAGCCTTGATTTGCTTCTTGACTTCAACATAGCCGGAACCTCCATTGAAGAAAGCCTCGAAAGGATCAACATTACGGTTTTGCTGCACGACGATACCTTCATAGGTCAAACTGGGCACCTCTAATTTTCCTGTTACCTGCGGAAACATGACATACTGCTGCCAGGTGACAGTCTTATAGGGCTTGCCGTTGAGCATCTCCAAACGGAAACTCTTCTCTTGCGGCAGAGGTACTTCGCGGGTGTAGAAACTCTTCAGGTCGGCCATCTTACCGTTCAACTGAGTCAGGCCGACGAGGGTATAGACCTTATACGTCAGCAAGATGGGTTCTTGCTCGCGCACCCGTTTCTTCGAAGCAGTCACCCTGATAAAGAGGTCGCTGCCCGAAATGTTGCTGCCTGCGGCACGTATCTCACCTGTTCCACCCTGCTGGCTCTGCTGTCTACTTCCCTGGCTGCCACTCTGTGCCTGACCGGCAACCTTGATGTGTATCTCGTTCGAGGAAACCGTTTTTCCGTCGACGGTAACATGAGCTGCTGGAATGGTAAACGAACCATTCTTCGTAGCCATCAAGATGTAAGTATAGGTAACAGATGTGGAGCTGGACGTATGACCGTTTATCATCTGAAAACTGGACTGTGTCGACGTCGATGGTCCCATCAACACGTCGAAGGCATCAGGAATGTTGCCAGCCCGGAAGCCCTTGGCATCGTCAGTATTCAGCGTATAGCTCAACCGGAACTGTTCGCCCACTGCTACCTGCGACGGAGCACGGCCCGTCAGTGTCTGAGCCGACACAGTTAACGTCAACATCGACGTCAACGTCAACATCAAAAAGCCTACTATTGCAATTAGATATTTCTTCATGAACTACCAATTTTTTTCCAGTCGGCGGCGTTGCTGTCTTTGCATTGCCTTCTGCATACGCTCCTGTGTATTCTTTTCTTCCTGCATGGCTGCATTCAGCAACTGCTCGGCATTATCCTTACTCATCTGCTGCTTCTGCTCTTCCTGTTTCTGCTGGTCTTGCTTCTGCTTTTCCTGCTTTTCCTTGTCGCCTTTATCGTCTTTATTCTCACTCTGCTGCTGTTGCTGCTGCTGTTGTTGCTGTTGCTGCTGACGCTTGCAGAGTTCCAGGTTGTAGCGTGTCTGGTCGTCGGCAGGGTTATTACGCAGGGATTCCTTGTAAGCCTCAATAGCCTCGCCGAACATCTTGTGCTGCTGACAGATAACACCCATATTATGATAGGCCTGAGCACGACGTAGAGGATTGGTCTCAAGTTTGGCTGACTTCTCTAACTGATTGATGGCCAGCGAGTCCTTGCGTTGTAGCATCAGGGCATTGCCAAGATTGTAATTAGCCTGCGGATTGCGGGCATTCTTCTCGACCGCTTTACGATACGACACCTCTGCCTCGGCAGCATTGCCCAGCCGGAATTGCTTGTTTCCCTTACGCACCAGCTGACGGTCGCTCTGGGCACTGGCACTCAAGGTCAACGTCAACATGAATATCAACGTCAAAGTGGTACGACGGAAGAGCGAGACATTCTTCAACAGCGGATTCTTCACTTCCATAATACATATCTCAATGATGAGCAACAGCAAGGCGATTATGCCCACAGCCTGAAACTGCTCGTCGAAATCACTATAGATGGTAGAGGCAATCTCTTTCTTAGCCAGTTTGTCCAGTTCGTTGTCAAGCTGGTCTTGTGCATTGCTGTTGTTCTCGACATGGATATAGGCACCACCACCAGCCTCAGCCACCTGACGGCACATGTCCTCGTTGAGAGCCGACATAACGGTCTGCCCCGTGTTGTCTTTCATGTAGTCACCATTACCTACCGGAATGGGAGCACCCTGGGTTGAACCGACACCCAAGACATAAACGCGCATGCCTTTCTCCTTGGCTGCCTTTGCAGCCTCAAGAGCCCCGCCCTCATGGTCTTCACCATCGGTAATGACAATAATGGCCTTGCCAACGCCCTCCTGCTGGGTAAAGCTGTGAATGGCCATATTGATGGCAGCGGCAATGTCAGTTCCTTGTGTAGCAATCATGGAGGGATCAATGCTCGAGAGGAACATCTTGGCACTGACATAATCGCTCGTGATAGGCAACTGGACGAAGGACTCACCAGCAAAGACGATCAGTCCAATCTTGTCGTTGGAGAAGTGGTCTACCAGATTCTCCACCATCATCTTCGAACGGTCCAAACGACTGGGAGCGACATCCTCTGCCAACATGGAGTTACTAATATCCATAGCTATAATGGTCTCTATGCCAGTACGCTTCTCATGACTAATCTTGGTACCAAACTGGGGACGGGCCAGCATAACAATCAGCAGGGCAAGAGCCGTCAACAGCAGACAGAACTTGACAAGCGGACGGAAACGCGACACTTCAGGCATCAGTTGGCGCACCAACTCAGGATCACCAAAGCTGCGCAGTCGACGTTTCTGCTGGCGTACCATCAGAAAGCGGACAAGCATCAGCAAAGGGATGACCGCCAATAAATACAAGTATATAGGATCTTCGAATCTGAACATGATCTTATGGTAGTTTTCTAAATACGGTTATTCTCAGCAGAATCTCCAGCAACAACAGGAGAACCGCAGCGAGAGCAAAGGGCTGGTAAGCCTCATAGCGCTTGCTGAACTTCTTGACGTTCAGCTTTGATTTCTCGAGTTTGTCAATTTCCTTGTAGATGTTCTGCAACTCACGGTTATTGGTAGCCCGATAGAAGTCACCATCAGTAGCCGCAGCAATATCGCTCAGTGTCTTCGTATCGATCTCCACAGGAATATTGACATATTGTATTCCGCCAGCAACTGACATCGGATAGGGAGCCACCTTATTGGTGCCAACACCGATGGTATAGACACGGATACCTAAGCTCTTGGCAATCTCGGCAGCTGTCATAGGTGAAAGGTCGCCACGATTGTTGGAACCATCCGTAAGCAGGATGACGACACGGCTCTTGGCCTTAGAATCTTTCAGACGCGAGACAGCATTGGCCAGTCCCATACCGATAGCTGTTCCATCCTCAATCAAGCCACGTGCTGCAATATCCGTTCGTACCCCCTGCAACAAACTCAGCAGCGAAGCATGGTCAGTAGTCATGGGACACTGCGTGAAGGCTTCTCCAGCAAAGATGCTCAAGCCAATATTGTCGTTAGGGCGACCGGAAATGAATTCGGCAGCCACCAGTTTAGCAGCCTCAATGCGGTTGGGCTTCAGGTCTTCAGCCAGCATAGAGGTCGAAACGTCCATGGCCAGCATGATATCGATTCCCTCAATCTCCTTATTCTTCCACGAGTTCTGAGTCTGCGGCCGCGCGAGCACCAGTACTACCAGCGTAAAGACTGCCATGCGCAACAAAGGCTGAAGCGGCATAAGTGTCACCTTCCATGAGCGGGGAGCATATCGATAGGCATTGGTATCGCTCATGCGCATGGTAGGCTCGCTCTTCTTCCTATACATCAGATACCATATAATATAAGGTATCAACAACAGGAGCAGAAACAGATATTCTTTATTGGCAAATTCCATGAATGATCAATTATCAATTGTCAATTTTCAATTATCAATTATTCAACTAAGCAACAGCCAGACATGATAGACGACATAACAGAACAGACAGACAGTTATGACTGCAACTGCCCAGATGACGGACTTCAGTACACGGCGCTCTTTCTGCGAACGCTGGTCGGCTGCGGAAAGCTGTGGCTTTTGCACCTCCTCGACAGGTAAGTTTTCCAGCTTCGTCTGGTTGATGAAGTCAATGGCATTCACGAGGTTGGCATCGTTCTCATTGATCATCGTAGAGTACTTGGCAAACTTCACAAGGTCGGCGGTCATGAAGAGCTGACGCAATTCGTCGAGACTCTTTTGGTCTCCATCGGCCATGAGGCGCTCGATAATCTGCGAACTGGTCATTTCCATAGCAGAAAAACCATAGCGCTCCTCGATATACTTACGTAGTGTTTCAGTCAACTTGGTGTAATACTCCTTTTGATCGCCAGAGCTGACCATATTGTCGGCCTTGATCTGCTCAATCTCCTTCATGGCCTTCTGATGAGGCAACAGACGCTTTACAATCTTAATGTGAGCAATGACGGGTTTGTTGTCGCGCAGACGCAGATAAAGGTAGTAGGCAAGAGCCATCAGCACCAACATCAACACACTGAGCCAAAACACAGGGGCCCAGTCGCTCCACAGGAACGGATTGTCCTGGACGTCTTTTGGACCAAAGAACTGTTCCATCTTCGTGGAATCAATCTCTACCTCTATGACTTTCAGCGCCAAGTCAGCAGACTCAACCTCCTTGCCATTGATCTTCACTTTAAATGGTGGTAAGTGGTAGAGATTACCATCGAAGGAGGTCAACGTCAGGGTCATATATGGACCTGTCTCACTCGTATTGCCAGTATGTGTGGCCAAGACTTCCACCCCAGGAACAACCATCTGGCGAGGCTGGAAGGTAGGCCATTCCACCTTTGCATTCTCGTCGGCCTGCACCTTCAGTGTGATGGTAGCCTGTTCGCCTATCATCATCTCTATAGGATCTATCTTTGCCTCAACACTTGCTTGGGCTAAAGCGTGCAAAATGTTGAGCATCAGAACCATCCATGTCATTAATCTCTTCATTAGCTTCTTTGTTTAAACAACATCAGCAATGACTTTACATAGTCTTCATTGGTGGCTATGCTCACCAAGTCAACATTGCTCTTATTCATCGTCTCGCGCAACTGTTCCTGTCGCTGACGCCAATACTTCTCATGGGCCAGACGAAGACGACGGCTACTGGTGTCAATGTATTGCTCGAAGCCTGTCTCAGCATCCACGACACGCATCAGTCCCACATCGGGAAGTTCACGAGCACGAAGATCGTACACCTGCAGAGCTACCACATCGTGTTTGCGATTGGCAATCTGCAGAGGTTGCAAAAAGTCCTGACGGTCATAGAAATCACTCAGTACAAAGGCTGTACAACGGCGTTTCGAAACACTGGTCAGGAACTCCAGTGCCTGCTTGACATCCGTACGCTTCGACTCCGGATGGAAGTCAAGCATCTCGCGGATGATATAGAGAATATGCTTGCGACCTTTCTTGGGAGGAATATATTTCTCGATACGGTCGGAGAAGAATACCACGCCTATCTTATCATTGTTCTGAATAGCTGAAAAGGCAATAGTAGCAGCTATCTCCGTCACCATGTCACGTTTCATCTGACGCTGCGTACCGAAATCGAGCGAGCCGCTAACATCAATCAGCAACATCACCGTCAACTCACGCTCCTCCTCGAACACCTTCACGTAAGGGCGATGGAAGCGGGCAGTCACATTCCAGTCGATGTCGCGCACATCGTCGCCATACTGATACTCGCGCACCTCGCTAAAGGCCATACCCCTACCCTTGAAGGCAGAATGGTATTGACCAGCGAAGACGTTCGAGCTCAGGCCACGAGCCTTGATCTCTATCTTCCGTACCTTCTTCAGTATCTCGCTTGTCTCCATCGATTATGCATTAAGCATTACGAATTATGCATTATTAAGCATTAAGCATGCATTAATTAAGGCACCTCAACCTTATTGATGATCTTTGAGACGATTTCCTCGCTGGTCACGTTCGATGCCTCTGCCTCGTAGGTCAGGCCGATGCGGTGGCGCAGTACGTCGTGAGCCACAGCACGAACATCCTCAGGCACCACGTAACCACGACGCTTGATGAAAGCGTAGGCACGCGCTGCCTTCGCCAAATTGATAGAAGCACGCGGTGAACCACCAAAGGAAATCATGTCTTTCATATCCTTCAGGCCATAACGGTCAGGATAGCGTGTCGCGAAGACGATATCGGCAATGTATTGCTCTATCTTCTCGTCAATATATACTTCACGCACTACCGAACGAGCCTTCAGAATTTCATGGGCTGTAGTGACAGGTGTCACTTTGGGAAGTGACTCACCTATGTTCTCACGGATAATCTTCTTCTCCTCCTCAATCGTAGGATAGCCAATGACCACCTTCAGCATGAAACGGTCGACCTGTGCCTCCGGCAACGGATAGGTGCCCTCCTGTTCAATAGGGTTCTGCGTAGCCATTACGAGGAAAGGATTCGGCAAGTCGAAAGTCTCGGCACCGATGGTCACCTGCTTTTCCTGCATGGCTTCCAACAGGGCACTCTGCACCTTAGCAGGCGCTCGGTTGATTTCATCGGCCAGCACAAAGTTAGCAAACACCGGACCACGCTTTACCTGGAACTTCTCGTCTTTCTGAGAGTAAATCATTGTGCCCGTCACGTCGGCAGGCAACAAGTCTGGGGTAAACTGGATACGCGAGTAGGTCGCATCAATCAACTGAGCTAACGTCTTTATGGCTAACGTCTTGGCCAGACCTGGCACACCTTCCAGCAGGATATTACCATCGGAAAGCAATCCAATGAGCAAAGAGTCAACCAGATGTTTCTGTCCTACAATTACCCTGTCCATACCTGTAACGAGGTTGGTCACGAATCCACTTTGTTGTTCTATCCGTATGTTGAGTTCACGGATGTCAATAGCTTCTGCCATAACTTATTTACAATTTACTATTTTACCTATTTTCATTTTCAAGCTGCAAAAGTACTCATTTCCCTTCTCATTACACGCATTGGCATACCTAAATAATATTAAAAAAGTTTCCCAAAACTTACATTTTAAGAAACTTTCATATTCTGTTTTACATAAAGACGAAACAAAGCGAGTAAAAGAACTGACTCAGTAAAACATAGAAGAGTAATAACGGAGCTGCACTACGAATACCAGACAACAAAGAATCATATACATCGGAGAAAGATTGGAAAGTGCCAGCCACTAAACCATAAACCATAGAAAACACCAATAGTCCGAAAGCAATGAGAGGCACCAAGGCAGAAGAAAACGGTGATGGCCACAACGTACCACTGGCAGAGAGCAGTACCGCACGAGGCACAATGGTTAGCAGAAGAATGACCACCACATAAGCCATCAGGACCAATGCTGACAGCCAACGTGCCCTTGTGAAGCGATAAGTGTGACGCACATCGAAGATTGCACAATGACGTATGCATCCGTAAGACATAGCCAGAAGAATGAGCCACACCAGGACAGGATGTGCCAATATCTCGACAAAATGGCCGAGAAACCACCGGATTCCCTCACTCGACAACATCGAGCGTATGCCGCTCATCGGCATCGCAGCACTAAGAATCCACGACAGCAGAATCAGCAGTAATTCCGCAGTCACCAGTAGCAGGGCAATATATGGCAAGAAACGCTTCATCAGGCTACGCTCAATCCATATCGGGCATCAGATTGTCAATGTCAAGAATGTGAAGTTCTAAGGCACGAACCACCAGACGAGTGGCATTGACGCTCTCCCCAGAAGAAAACAGTTTCTTCACCAATTCGTTCTGTCGCTTCTCTAAACTCTTCACTCCAAAGGGCATCCCACGCAATGTGGTTATCTGCTCCTTGGTATAGCCAAGGGCCAGATGACGCAGGAAACGCTCATCGTACTCGTCAATCTCATAGTCTATCAGAGCTTCCTGACGGGCAAGCTGTGAAGACACAGCATGTTTGAAACGCTCCACAATCTTCTCCAGAATCGGTTCATTGAACACCAGTTGTTTGCCTTCCATTACAGCACGGACATCGGCACGGGTCAGCAATTCACCACTCTTCAGAATAATACCATCAGCACCAGCATCAAGCACGTCAACCCACAGTTTCTCGTTCAGGATTTCGCCCGTGAAGATGAGAATTTTCACTTTCGGATACATCTCTTTCGTCTGACGGCAGATTTCCACGCCCACAGTTGTAGAGCCTCCTAATCCAAGATCGAGCAATACAAGGTCAGGCTGCTGTTTCTTGATAAGCCGCCAGTATTCCACTTCGTTTTCGGCTGTCCCAATGACTTCAGCCTCCGGGATGTCGTTACGGATAATGCCTTCTGTGCCTTTCAGTTCGAGGGGCACGTCCTCTACGATAATAAGTTTAAAGTTGTCCATTGTATCTTGGTAAAATTATTTTTATACATTTATCTTCCATCGTAATACCGCAACCACGACGGTTGGTAGCCTCACCATGGTCACGGACAATCTGCCGACAGAGATAGTAATCAATTTCTGGTAGAGTCTGGCTTTCGATGACAAACTGCACATACTGCTGGTTCTTCACCTCGGCAGTAACATGCCCCTTAACCAGCTCAAACAAGTAGTGAAGCAAGTTATCGTCGCCAAGGACAGTCTGTCCGTATAAAGAAACTGGCCGCAGGTGCAAGTGAATACGTTCCACCTGATTGGTGGCCTGCATAATCAGCATGCTATACAAGTCACGATAATAGCGGGTCACCTCACTCAAAGATGCAAATTCTCCAGTATCTATCAATTGCCGTATACGACTGGGATAGTACATCGTTTCATGCTTCAGTGTAGAGAGGCAATTATCTAACACAGCATTCGCCACATGTAGGTTTGAGTTCTCTAACTCAGCTCTACGCAATTCGTCGTCAGCCATCTCGAGATTGGTTTGCTGAACCAGTTCTCGATGAAAACGCTCATAGAGGCGATGACGATAATATAGCATATAATAAGCAGGGACTATGAGTATCAGCAGCAAGACAAGCAGGATGACTGCTATGCGTTTGTTGACCTGTGACTGCTGCATCATACGGCAGTAGTCCTCTAACGTCTTATCAGCCGATGTCTCCTTGAATAACTGCGTATATACTTTATTATTATATGCATAGAGCTTCCACTGGTGTAGGGCCAATGCAGCTACAGCACTCTCATTTCGAATGTCGAGAACAATCTGATAGTTAACTACTACCGAGTCGTGCAGCCACTGAATTTCAGGTGGAACATTGCTTCCGTCTCCTTCTATGGTCATTAACAGCTTCCCTTTGGGACACTGCGACTGATACTGTAGGTTCAGGTATTTACAACAGGAATCAGCAAACTGCAAGGTACGTTCAAAAGTACCGTTGACATTCGAGAAATAGGCAGAGTCTGAAAAGACATGCGCCATAGCTTCAGCTGTTAGCGATTGGCCGTTAGCAGTTAGCGATTGGCCAAAAGCCAAAAGCCAGAAGCCAAAAGCCAGAAGCTTCCCCTTGGGCAACCGGAAAAAGAAACGACTTCCCTTACCCTTCTCACTCTCAGCCGAGAGTAGGCAAACACTGAACAACTGACTCATCTTACGATACTTCTCTATGATACCCTTACAGTTCATCAGTCCAAAACCATGACTGGTCTGGCTCTTTTGCTTCGAGTCGTCGACAATGGCCTTATGGTCGAACACATGCGCCAATTCGTCGGCTGTCATTCCCTGTCCAGTATCGGCAACTGAGATTTCAACATAGTCTGGTTCCTCTGCGGCAGAAACCGTTACAGAGCCTCCCTTGTCAGTAAATTTCCGGGCATTGTCAGCCAAAGTGTTGAGCATGAACAAAGTGAGCACACGATCAGCCTTGACCGTAGCATCCGTAGGAACAACACTCAGTTCGACACCCTTCATGGCAAAGCTGGTTTTACCACGTGAAACGATATCAAAGAGGGATTGCAAGGGGAAACTGCCTATGTGCAAGTTCAGTTCTCCCTGGCGCAACTTAATCCATTGCGTCAGCAAGTCGTTCTGCTCATTAATATTATCCGTAAGTTCTCGAATATATTGTAGTTGTCCATTGGCCATCTCTGAACGGTCATTCGCAGATTGCAAATGGTCAATAGTGTATAGTATTCGGTCTATTAAAGGCAGAATACAAGTAGCCATCGACACCTTGGCGCGTTGCTCCAAATGCCGACGTTCGTTTTTCTGCACACGCAAGCGAGCTTCAGCCACCTCTTCGTTCTTCTGCTCTATCAAGTCTTCTAACTGGTGGTCTTCCTTCTGCTTGCGGTTCATGTGGTTAAAAAGCCATAACAAAAATACCAGCATGATAATGGCACCTATAACTGCAAGAATCATCCAATTCAACTGATTGACGGCATGGTCAAGCAGTCCTGCGCGAGCCTCTAACTCACGATCCTGGCGTGTCTGTTCCTGTAAATCAATGTAAATATTGCGGTTATAGTCGCTCTGTGGCTTATCGTTAATGGCCGAATAAGCAACAGACATCTGCTCCCGAATACTGGCAACAAGGTCTGGAGCCTGATGAATACGGTCGTCAGAGAGTGCCAATTGCAAGTTCTCCAATGCCATATAGTCGTCATCAAGGGCATGATAGCAGGAGGCTAATGTGCGATATGCGCCAGCTATCTGGTAGACGTCACCATAACGTTGGAACAGGGTCAGTGCCTCCTGTGCCAATGTCAAGTCGTTAGTATGTTCGGCAAGTGCCTCTTTGGCCTGAGCCTCAAAATAAGGATAATCGAAACGTTGGGCAATGGTAAGACAATGATTTAAAAAATCAATCTCGTCATCATGTATCTGTTCTGGTGTCCCTTCGGACAGGATACCACCTGCACCCACGTTGTAAAGATAATTCAAATACTGTGCCGTGTCGTGGCGAACCTCATCGGTATTCAACTGAAGAAGAGCTTCTACGGACTGCTGCTCCAAACCTACATAATAATAATAGGTAGAAGTGACAATGGCCATCTCCGACTCAGCATAAAGCAAACGCTGTTGCTCTCGCTCTGTCAGTTGAAAACGGTCTTCATTGATACGCTTCAAGGCATCCATAGCCTTTTCGCGGTATTCATAGAACTCTCGGTTCTTGCTTCTTCGTTGACAGAGACGCATCTGCTGTACTCCTGCAACAAGAAGTTCCACCTGGTTGTTAGTCAAAGAGATAGCTTCGTCTAACAATTTCCAGGCAGCATCATAATCCATACGTACGATGTTGACGAAAGCCAGATTATTAAGTGCTTCAGCCCGACCGTCAGCATAATCTGTTGCCAACTCCAAAGCATATCGAGCATACGCCTCCGTAGAGTCAACATCACGATAATGACAGGCGTAAGAATGTGTATTCAGCTTGTCCACCGCTGACTTATGGGACGGTGAACAAGCTGAAATCAATAGTAGTAGTGAAAAACTAAGCGCGAGCTTTTGCCACATAACCGAGTGCCTCCTTGCACTTGTCGGTTACATACTGCCAATCGCCAGCCTTCACTTTGTCAGCAGGGAAGAGCTTCGAACCCATACCCACGCAGAAGACTCCTGCCTTGAACCACGACTTCAGGTTCTCCTCTTCAGGAGCAACACCACCAGTCACCATGATCTTCGACCAAGGCATCGGGGCCTTCAGTCCCTTCACCATGTTCGGACCCACCACGTCGCCAGGGAACACCTTCGTGAGGTCGCACCCTAACTCCTGAGCCTTACCGATTTCGCTGACTGTCATGCACCCTGGACAATAGGGCACAAGACGACGGTTACAGACAGGAGCAACATCAGGATTGAACAATGGTCCAACCACGAAATTTGCCCCCAACTGGATATAGAGTGCTGCTGTGGGTGCATCGACAACGCTGCCGATACCCAAAGCCAACTCCGGACACTCCTTGTCGGCCCATTTCACCAGCTCACCGAAAATCTCATGAGCGAAGTCTCCGCGGTTTGTAAACTCGAAGGCACGAACGCCACCTTCATAACAGGCTTTCACCACGTTCTTGCAAACTTCCAAATCCTTGTGATAGAATACGGGAACCATGCCCGTATCGCCGATTTTCTTTAATACAGCTATCTTATCAAACTTTGCCATAATTACTCTTTATATTCACGTTTCAAATACAGGCGACAGTCAAATACAGCTACGAGTTCCCAGCCTTCTGCACCTAACTTGTTCAGTTTCTTTTCCGTTCCAACGATAGAGGAAAGCACCTTATATTCAAATTGTTTCATAATTATCAATTATAATTATCATTCATCCATTAGCGAAATAACTTTAGCGCTGCACTCGTCCGTTGGCATTACCACCTGCCAGGCTTTCTACCTCGTCGATACTTACCAAGTTGAAGTCACCGTTGATAGTATGCTTCAAGGCCGATGCTGCCACAGCAAATTCCAGCGCCTCGCCCTGAGTCGGTTTAGTCAGCAGACCATGGATGAGACCTCCTGAGAACGAGTCCCCACCACCCACACGATCGATAATAGGATTAATCTCATAACGCTTTGACTGATAGAACTCTTTTCCATCGTAAATAAGTGCCTTCCAGCCATTGAACGTAGCACTATAAGACTCACGAAGGGTTGAAACGACATATTTGAAACCGAACTCCTTCATCATCTGCTTGAAAATGCCCTCGTAGCCAGCAGCGTCAGTCTGACCGCCCTCTACGTCAGCATCGGGTTTGAAGCCCAGGCAGAGTTCTGCATCTTCCTCATTGCCAATGCATACGTCAACATACTTCATCAAAGGACGCATAATGCTGATAGCTTTCTCTGAAGTCCACAGCTTCTTACGGAAATTCAGATCCACCGAAACCGTCACACCATGACGTTTGGCAGCCTCACAAGCCAGCTTCGTCAGTTCTGCAGCCTTGTCACTGATGGCAGGTGTAATGCCTGACCAGTGGAACCATGCAGCTCCCTCCATGATGGCATCAAAGTCAAAGTCCTTGGGGTCAGCCTCAGCAATCGATGAATGGGCACGGTCATAGATGACTTTCGAAGGACGCATTGAAGCACCGGTCTCAGCATAGTAAAGTCCCACACGGTCACCACCACGTGCGACAAACTGAGTATTAACACCATAACGACGCAGGGCGTTAACGGCAATCTGACCAATTTCATGCTTCGGCAGCTTGCTGACAAAGTAAGCCTCATGGCCATAGTTAGCCACACTTACTGCTACGTTAGCCTCACCACCACCAGGGATGATGCGGAATGATTCACTTTGGATGAAACGGTCGTTGCCCATTGGCGACAGGCGAAGCATAATCTCGCCTAATGTTACAATTTTTGCCATTTGTTTTAGTATTACAATGAATAAAAGTTTGAAATATTGGGGACAAAGTTAGCTATAAATTTCCAAACCACAAAACAAACTGCAAAATCTTTTTCATTTTTCGCCGTAAACGTTTGAAACGGCCCTTTACATAGAAAAAACGAGAAGACATTTGGTCAGTTCATTTTTTCTTCGTACCTTTGTAGCGTTAAATTGTATAAACCAACAAAAACAACAATGGAAAGAGACAACGAGATTTTTGAGTTGATTGAGCAGGAGCATCAACGCCAGTTAAAAGGTATTGAGCTCATTGCCAGTGAGAACTTTGTAAGCGATCAGGTAATGGAAGCCATGGGCTCCTACCTTACTAATAAATATGCAGAAGGCTATCCTGGCCATCGGTACTACGGTGGTTGCCAAGTGGTAGACAAGGTAGAACAGTTGGCCATTGACCGCCTGTGCAAGTTATTCGGTGCCGAATATGCCAATGTACAGCCACACTCTGGTGCCCAGGCCAATGCTGCCGTGCTGTTGACCGTGCTTAAACCTGGTGACACCTTCATGGGTCTTAACCTCGCCCATGGCGGACACCTCTCTCATGGTTCCTTAGTCAACACAAGTGGTATCCTTTATAAACCCGTGGGTTACAACCTCAATGAGCAAACAGGACGCGTGGATTATGACGAAATGGAACGACTGGCCTTGGAACACCAGCCAAAACTGATTATCGGCGGAGGATCGGCCTACAGCCGTGAGTGGGACTACAAACGGATGCGCGAAATTGCCGACAAGGTGGGTGCATTGCTGATGATCGATATGGCTCACCCTGCCGGACTCATTGCCGCAGGGCTCTTAGAGAATCCTGTAAAATGGGCTCACATCGTTACCTCGACGACTCACAAAACGCTGCGTGGTCCACGCGGCGGTATTATCCTCATGGGAAAGGACTTCGAGAATCCTTGGGGACTGAAGACTCCTAAAGGCCAGACAAAGATGATGTCACAATTGCTGAATTCTGCCGTATTCCCCGGACAGCAGGGTGGTCCGCTTGAGCATGTCATTGCTGCTAAGGCCGTTGCTTTTGGTGAAGCGCTTAAACCTGAGTTCAAGGAATGGGCTAAGCAGGTACAGAAAAATGCCAGGGTACTGGCCGAAGAGCTTATCAAACGTGGCTTCAGTATTGTCTCTGGAGGCACCGATAACCACTCCATGTTGGTGGACCTGCGCACGAAGTATCCTGACCTGACCGGTAAGGTGGCAGAAAACGCCCTGGTGGCTGCCGACATCACTGTCAACAAGAACATGGTGCCTTTCGACACGCGTTCAGCCTTCCAGACGAGTGGTATCCGCTTGGGAACTCCTGCTATCACTACCCGTGGTGCCAAGGAAGACCTAATGGTGCTCATTGCAGAACTCATTGAGGAGGTTCTGAACGATCCTGAAAACGAGCAGGTCATTGCCTCTGTACGTCAACGCGTCAATGAAAAGATGAAAGAGTATCCGCTTTTCGCCTATTGAATGGAAGATAAAAGGGCTTCTGCGTAAACAAATGACTAATAACCTACAAACTATACTAAGAACAATGCTTGCTGTGCTGTTGCTCTCCCACGCTTTTGTCGGGAGGGCTCAGCAACTGCAGGCTTCGCTCTCGCACTACTCTACCGACGACGGACTGGCGAGCAACTCCATTGCATATATGACGCAGGATGACTATGGATATCTGTGGGTTGCAACATGGAATGGGGTGTCGCGATTCGACGGTTTTTGTTTCTACAACTATAAGACGGGTAATGCCAGCGGGATACGCGGGTTACACAATCGTGTGGATAACATGGTAGTAGACCAGGCGCAAAACGTTTGGCTGAAGATGTATGACGGCCGACTGTTCGTCATCAATCGTCAGACAGACTGTATAGAGGATCCGCTTGAAGGTATTAACGGGCACGACGAATATCGGTTAGACTATTTCTACCTGCCTTATGTCAGTAGCAATGGCGACGTTCTGGTATCGTTCAAGGATGTAGGACTCTACAAACTGCGACTTGACCGCAACGGTCTGAAGCAACAACTCATCATGACTGACTCACAAACGGTGAACTGTATCGTAGAAGGATATAATAACGACCTATGGGCAGGCACCGAAAACGGTGTTCACCGCATTGACATGTCGAACATGAGCCTTGAGAAGAATGGCTATTTTCCGGATGAATACATTACCCAGCTGACTTCCAACGGCTATAATATCTTTGTGGGTACCAGATCCGGAAAAATCATGCAGTTTTCCTATGGGTCGGATCCTATCCTCATCAAGGATACCGGCCATGAGATTACAGGTCTCTTCGTCGACAGTCACGGGTTGCTATGGTACTCTGATTTGGGTAATGGTGCCTACAGGCTGAATCCTGCAACTGGCAACAGCAAGTTCTTCAACCACCGTGTCCTTGTTCCCGAGTTCACCAGCCGAGGTGCCGTCTTTCATGAGACGATGGGCGTTGTATGGGTACGACTGAACCACGGTGGCTATGGCTACTATAATCGTGAGACCGACGAATTAGAGTATTTCCACAACGACCCTGTCAACCCCTGGAACTTGTCAAACTCCGTGAATGCCCAGCTGGAGATGGACGACGGCGTCATCTGGGAATCAACCAGCCGCAAAGGTCTGGATAAGCTGGAAATCCTGAAAAACACCATCACACGTACCCTGCTCGTACCGAATGCTAAGTCATCACTCGAGAACGAGACACGTGCCATGTGCTATGACTCCAAAAGACAACTGACATTCATAGCCAACAAGTACGGCAGCATCTTTGTATTTGACGACAAAGGTAACCGCAACGTCATCACTCACGACTCAAACGGGAAATCCATCAGCCGTCCTTATGGCATGTCGGCAGACTCGAAGGGGAACTACTGGGTATGTGACAAAGACAATGGAGTCTACAAGATAACTCCTAACGACAATGGCGGCTATACCGTACTCAACATCAGCCATGACGACAACGACCTCTGGTCGCTCAGTGCCAATAGTGCCTATCAGGCTCTTGAAGACCGGGAAGGTAATATCTGGGTAGCCACCTATGGTGGCGGCATCAATATCCTGCGCAAGAATAAGGAAGGGAGATATATTGCTCTGAACTGTAAGAATACGCTGAAACAATATCCACCCAACTCCTATCAGAAAGTACGTACTATCGCAATGGCCAAAGACGGTAAGGTGTGGGCAGGAACTACTGACGGCATTATCATCATGTCGCTGCATGGTGACAATTTCAACATATCTCCGTTAGAGGCACCCCAAAACATGGAAAAGGGTCTCATGAGCAATGACATCGTTGCATTGAGCTGTGACAAGAACGGAACCATGTGGGTGGGAACAAACAGCGGCGGACTAAGCCACACAACCGCTAAAAACAAGGATGGTTGCTGGGAATTCCAGAATTACGGTATACAAGACGGACTGCCTTCAGAAGAGATTCGCAGCATCACCTTTGACGAGAATGGCAATGTGTGGTTTGCCACCGATCAACAGCTGTGCTCGTTCGATGTAAATAAGAAGATCTTCACAACCTTCTCGCAGCTCGACGGTGTCGATGACACCATGTGTTCAGAAGGTGCTGCCATCACCCTCGATAATGGCAAGATACTATTTGGCACCTTGAACGGCTATTACACAGTAGACCGTAAGAAGTTAACCAACTCGACAGGTTCGCTATTGAAACTGCGCATCACCGATTTCTACCTGAATGGTGAGATGCAAAGTCCACACCTTAACAACACCTATGATTATTATATCCCCGAAAGCAAGCGTGTCACCATACCTTCCAACGGAGTCAACTTTGCCTTCCGCTTTGCATCGTTAAACTATCAATTGCAGCACCGCGTCCATTATCAATACAAGCTGGACGGGTATGACAAAGACTGGCGCAATGCTGACAAGACACGTACTGCCACCTACAATGATTTGCCTTCAGGAACCTATAAGTTCCAGGTTAAAGCATTCTTGCTGGAATCACCAGAGGCTTACGACATCCGCACTATTGAAGTTGTCATCCCTTCCAATTTCTTCTCCTCATCAACTGCCGTGTGGATTTACATCATACTGACAGTAGTCGCCATCCTCTATGGACTGTGGTGGTATAAAAGACGGTTACGCAAAAAGATGCAGCCAGACGGTCATGAAACAGCAAAAACGGAAGAAAAAGAGGCAGAAAAGCCTGAAAAAGCACAAAAAAACGAAGAAGTGACAGATGAATATGAAATAATTGAGGATTAATGCACCAACTATCAATTTTTTTTCGTATCTTTGCAACAGAAAAGAGAAAAAAGGGGTTGTGCCGGTTCGATCGGGATACTCATCAAATTACATCTGAAAACTGAGTTGACTTCTCTTGCCAATGGCGGGCCACAATACTCACCTACGTGAGCAAGCCGCAAGGCCGGTGGATTACAACGGCGGAGAGCACTCGAATCTTTTAACAAAGGAGTTTTCATCACATCACCGGGCGACCCCTTTTCTTTTACAATTTACAATTGATAATTAATAGTTATGTTTTCCGGTATCATAGAGGAATTCGCTACTGTTGTAGCCATTCATCACGACAGAGACAATATTGATTTCACCCTGCACTGCTCGTTTGTAGACGAGTTGCGCATTGACCAAAGTGTAGCGCACAATGGTGTCTGCCTGACGGTGGTATGTATCGAGGACGGCAACTATACCGTCACGGCCATGAAAGAGACACTGGACCGCTCAAACCTGGGACTGCTGAAAGTAGGTGACAAGGTTAATATAGAACGCTCCATGCTGATGAATGGACGGTTAGACGGTCACATTGTCCAAGGACATGTTGACGAAACCGCTCGTTGCACAGCTGTTGAAGATGCCAACGGGAGCACATATTTCACCTTTGAGTACGAAATGAATCGCGAAATGGCACGTAACGGTTACTTCACCGTAGACAAAGGTTCGGTTACGGTCAATGGTGTCAGTCTGACTGTCTGTAACCCAACCCAGAACACGTTCCAAGTAGCCATCATCCCCTATACCTTCGAGCATACTAACTTCTGCGACATCAAGGTCGGGACGATAGTAAACCTCGAATTTGATATTATCGGTAAATACATTGCACGCCTGCAACAGCTATGAACCGTAAAGAACGCTACGACTACATCCTGCACTATTTCCGTGAGCAAATGCCCGAAGTACAGACGGAACTGGAGTTCGGAAGCATCTTCCAGTTATTGGTTGCCGTCATACTGAGTGCTCAGTGTACTGACAAGCGTATCAACCAAGTAACACCCGCCCTTTTCCACCACTATCCTGATGCCCACAGCATGGCGCAAGCAGAAGTTGACGAGGTGTTGGAATTCATCAAAAGTGTTTCCTACCCCAATTCAAAAGCCGAGCATCTGGTGAAGATGGCGCGAATGTTGGTAGAAAAGCATGGAGGTGAAGTTCCACAGGACATGAACCAGTTGTTGGATCTGCCTGGTGTAGGCAGAAAGACCGCTAACGTCATTCAAAGTGTGGCTTTCGGGAAATCGGCCATGGCAGTGGACACTCATGTCTTTCGTGTCAGCCACCGACTGGGTTTGGTCAGTCCGAATGACGACACCCCCTACAAGGTAGAGAAGGCGCTGACAAAAAATATACCCGCAGAAGATATTCCACGGGCTCATCATTGGCTGCTGCTGCACGGCCGTTATGTCTGTATGTCACGCCGACCACATTGCGAAAAGTGCGACCTCAACGGCGTCTGTCCTTCTGCCTTCCGATAGGAGGCTGCTGCCAGCCCCTCATCATCTGTCTGTGGAAATGGCTCTCCGCCCTCAACGCATCATAGACCTTGGCAGCAGATATCACCTTGAACATTTTCTCATGATATTTCTGCTCAACTTGCCTTAATTCAATGTTCAGCTTGTCGGCCTCGCGAATGGCCTCTGCACAAGCCGCTTCCCCTGCCGGTTTCTGCTGTCCACGCTGACGCATACGTCCATAGAGGGCACGCTGCTTCTTATGCATCTCACGGAAAATAGGAAAGAACTTAGCAGCCTCCTGCGCATCAAGTCCTGCCTCACGGGTGATAAACTCCTCCATGTCGGCATCGAACTTCTCCGGCGAGAACTTCCTCTGCTCCTGAGCATGAACAGTCAAGGCGAACAACATGCAAGCTATAACAACGACATATTTCTTCATAATTCTGCTCCTCTCATCATCCATTATCCATTCTACTTTAGTTATCTGCCAGACAGGCGTATATCTCAGCATTGTCGAGCATAGCATAGTCGGCAGCTTCGTCTATATAGGTGTTATCGTTATTGACAATGGCAGCAACATTTTCCGGCTGTTCCATTTTGGTTGGATAGGAAAGGAACGTCACACCCAAGACGACGACACAAACCACACAGGCTGCCGCATAGAGCCATGGCCTCAATGTCACGAAACGGCTCTTCTTACGGCGTTCAGGCAGCTGGGCCATCACCCGGTCTGTCAGCTGGTCGAAATAACCGTCTGGCACACGGAACGGATTTTCCTTTCCAAACTTCTGGTTTAAGTATTTCTCTTCGTTGTCCATTTTCTTATTTTTTTTATATGACGTAATAGGCAGCCGAAGGTTTAATCGCGCTGCTTAAAAAATTCAGTTATCTTCTTGACAGCTATATGATAAGAGGCCTTTAAGGCTCCCTCAGAGGTATGCAGCATCTGACTGATGTCACTATATTTCATATCATCATAATAGCGCAGATTGAATACAAGACGCTGCACATCGGGCAACTGGGCAATGGCTTCTTGAAGTTGAGCCTGTGCTTCGTCGCCATCGAAGAAATTATCAGCCATCAACTGGTTGGCGACACCCGTTTCTATATCGTCAGTGCTGAGCACCGCCTGATTCTTCTTCCTCCGCATGAAATCAATACTCTCATTAACGGCAATACGGTAAAGCCATGTAGAGATGCGCGACTCACAGTGAAAATCGTCCAAGTGTGTCCAGGCTTTCATGAAGACGTTCTGCAGCACATCGTCGGCATCGTCGTGCGACAGCACGATACGGCGTATTTGCCAGTACAGCTGTTCGCTGTACTCGCGCACCACCCGTTCGAACGCCTTACGCTGCGTCTTGGGGTCACCAAGCTGTTTTATCAGAAATTGTTCGTCGGCAACCGTCATGCTATAGATATATCTTCAAGTGATTCCACAATACTTCGTCATAGCCATAGACGTCAGGCCACGTTTGCAGTATGCCATCAGCGTCAGGCCATAACGTATTATATATAATATAAAGAGGTACGTGAGGCTTGACCGGAACATAGCCTATCAGCTTGTGTTCGGTCCCTTCGTGCTCCATGATATACTGTTTGCCCCGCTCTGTCTCAGGTTTCAGTCCCATGGATATGCGTATGCGGTCCAGCAACCAGTCATCGGGCTGGTCCAATACGAATCGGGCCAGTTCGAAAGGCTTCGACACACGTACGCAACCATGTGAAATGGCACGTGAGTCACGTTGGAAAGCTCCAGGATTGGAAGTGTCATGAAGGAAGACTGAGAAATTATTCTTGAAACGGAACACGATTCGGCCTAAGGAATTGCCGCGGCCTCCCTCCTGCGCCACCCGATACTTGCCACTCAACAACATTGAGCGTGAAACAGCCGACACAGGCAACTGCCTGTTGGTGGCACGGTCGAAGATGTTATAGCGGTTACGGGCAAAGTAGGAGGAGTCACCGGCACGGTGAGCCACCTCGTTTGACAGGATACTCATGGGTATCACCCACTGCGGGTCAACCTCCATATACTCTATCTTGCTCGACAACTGAGGAGTCTTCGTCCTCACGTTTCCGCAAACCACGCGCATGTCAAGCAAGGTATCTGGAGCGTATGCATAGAGATGATAGGCCGGGATGTTAACGATGACACGCTTGCCTTGGTCGGCTATGGGCTGATGGCGACGCCAACGGCTACGCTCCATGTTCACCAACACCCGCCGGCGCTGTTCTCCGGAAGCGGTGGGAAGCATCGACTTCAACCGCTCATAGTATTTATCGTGAGGCTGTATCTCACGCAGGTATTCTGCAATGCTGTCCTTTCTGACTTTTCCAAGTACCAATGACACATAGCTGTTGTCAGGCAGATCCATATCCACATCGAAGAGTCCACGGTATTTGAGCACACGGTTCAACGTATCTGACTTCTCGACATCCAAGCTGTTGAAGACACGATGCGGATTGACAAAACCGAATCGCTGGCCGTAGCAGTAACGCAGACAGGCTTTCGTCAGACGATACTCCAAACGGGCAGCAACCTTGCTGGCCTGATTCTGGTCTTCATCAAAGTCCAGTGTACGCATACGCTGCAAGTCTTGCTCGATGGCTTTGACACCAAAAGCCTTCTCGGACATCCCGATTTCATTCAGCAGGTGCAGCCACGCTAACAACGAGTCGCAACGCTCATCTACTCCCATACGGTCAACCCAAACCAGTGGCCTGCCTTCAGTATAATAATAGGTATAAGTCTGACGATCTGCCTCTAAACCACTTCTGTCTGCCTTGGCCAGATCATGCAGCATGTTGTCAATCTCATTAACGTCAAAAACAAAGGCAGGCGTCTTCATATCAGAAAACGCCTCCATCGATATCTTTTTTCCTTTGGCCTTCCAATCATCGCATCCCGTAACAAGGAGCAATGTCAGCAGTAAGAAGAGTGCTATTGAACGGACACTTTTCTGACTACCTTGCCGATCTTCAGAATATAGCAACCTTTTGGAATGTTTAGTTCAACGCGTTGAGCAGGGCTCTCTATCTTTACGGTCATCACGCGACGTCCCGTCAACGACACTACTTCAAGGCTCTTTCCCTGAGCACCGCTGACAACGACCGTCTGTCCGTTGACGCTGATGGAAATATCATCTTCAATGGTCTGCTCGACAGGTATCATTTCAGCATCAGCAGCCTGCACGAAAACAGGAGCGCAGAACATCAGTGCCGCAGCCATTGAGAATGTAAGTATTTGTTTCTTCATAAGCAATTCACTATATAGTTGCTGCAAATTTACGATAAAAAATTGAAACCTGCAAATTTTTAGACGAAAAAATGCTCGTTAGACATCAAATATTTGCTGTTCGTCCGTCAGACGGACCTCTGGGAACACATTCTTTGCCTCTTGAAGCAGAATATTCTCGTCTTCA
>Ga0265298_10002200_pt1 | contig 27560 bp, 8 predicted proteins | sample AusTroGonzalo_MG_3_FD_193486 | JGI IMG/M metagenome (GOLD analysis project Ga0265298, IMG submission 193486) | Bovine rumen microbial communities from tropical cattle in Woodstock, Queensland, Australia - Gonzalo_01 | ecosystem: Host-associated > Mammals > Digestive system > Stomach > Rumen ...
TATCATTCTTAATATACAGCATGCCCCGGTCTGTCCACAAATCCTGTATCACCGCGCCGGATGCGGACTCAATGCCGCCGGTATACACGCCGTCAGCAACCCGTACGCCGACGTTGAAATCCTTCATGGCCTTATCTTCGGCGGAGCCCAAGGTGGAGATGGTCAGCGGGGCCGAACCGGTATTCTTGTTCACAACAGTATTCACGTTCACATGGCTGCCGCCCAGTTTCACATCCTCCGCGCCGGTGCCGTTGCTGTTGCCGCTGGCCTGGGCGCGAACGGTGTTGGCGGTCACGTGGCCGTCTTCCCCGCCGCTGGTCAGGGATACATATCTGGCATCTGCCGTTCCGACTGTAATGTCACCGTTTCCGGTAGCACCCACGATACGGCTGCCGGCTTTCACATTCCGGTCCGCTAAGATATCGCCGGTGTCAGCCTGCATGGTCACGCTGCCGTTGACCGTCAGGTCGTCATCCAAAACGACATCGCCCCTGCTCCGGGTAATTGCATTCAGATCACGCTGCACAGTTACCGCGTCCGTCACGTGCAGGTCACCGTTCTTCGCGATCAGCGTTGCATCCCGCCCGGAGGCAATCTGTCCGTTATGGTCGATGATAATGTTACGGCCATCCTCACCGGCTACGTAGTTACTGTTAGCGGCTTTTAACGTAATATCGCCATTTTGCGTAGAAGTTTTGCCATAGACTTCGATCTTACCGTTTTCCGTCGTCAGGCTCACATTCTCTTTGGCTGTTACTGTCTTCACATCCGGCCCGTTGTCACCGATGCGGATGTTGCCCTGCTTCGTTTCAATATCCACACTGCCGTTTTGCGCCGTCACAGACTTCTCAACAACTACATTGCCCTTGCCTGCAGTAAGGCCTACATCATTGCCAGCCGTTACGCTGCCGGTCCCGTTACTGCCTATGGTTATATTGCCAGAGCCTGCGGTCATCTGCACATTGCCGCCTGCGTCCACGTCCGCGCCTACCGCCACATTACCCGAACCCGAAGTCAGTGAAATATCCTCGCTTGCCGTCAGGTTATGACCTACGGTTATATTGCCTTCCTTTGTACTCATTTCCAGGCTTCCGCTGGAATCCACGTCCCTGTCAAAGGAGATATTGCCCTTGTTGGCAATGTTGATACTGATATTGCGTTTGGCCTGGGTAGCGTCCGTTACCGCGATATCGCCGTTATATGCATTCATGGTCAGGTCACGCCCGGAATCCAGTTCGCCGTTCTGTTCGATAACGATATTGTTGGTATCGTGTTCATCCCAGGCACTGACCGTTATATCACCCTGTTCTGTTTCCGTCTTGCCCTGTACTTTAATGATGCCTTCCGTTACAGACAACGTAATATCGTCCTTTGCATAAACCGTCCTGTCTGTCGGGCCGTTACCGGTATCACCGATCAGGATACTGCCCTTGCCGGATTCAATATCCACACTTGCGTTACTGGAAGTTACGGACTTGCCGATGGTAATATCGCCTTCGCCCGTTGTCATGGTAACTTTGCCGCCTGCCGTGATTTCTTTGCCAATTTCGATATCTCCGTTGCCGGTGCGCGCATTCACTTCACCGCCAACAATCATTTCCTGCTCGAACGCTACATTTCCTTTGTTTTCAACATGTACCGTAAGGTTCCGCGTAGCAACGGTTCTGTCGGTAACATCAATGTCGCCGTTATAAACCGTCAGGGAAAGATCCCTGCCTGCAATCAGCTGGCCATTCTGTTCGATTACGAGGTTTCTGTTGTCGTCCTCGTCCCAGGCTATGACATTGATATCGCCGTTTTGCGTTTCCGTCTTCCCCTGGACTTTGATAATACCGTCCTTCACTTTCAGGTTAATGTTTTCTTTCGCCGATACTGTATCTACGGTTGCGCCATTATTGCCGATCAGGATGCTGCCCTTGCCGGATTCAATATCTACGTTGGCATTATCGGAAGCCACTGTTTTGACGATGGAAACAACACCTTCGCCGGTGGTCACCGTTACATCACCGCCTGCTTTCACGTTGCCGCTTTCAGCATTGCCTATGGTAATATCGCCGGCGCCGGTGGTCAGCGTCGCCTTTCCTCCGGCAGTCACATCATCGCCCACGGTAATGCTGCCGGAGCCGGTTTGTACGCTAATGTCTTTACCAGCTTTCAAATCTTCGCCAATGGTAACATCGCCATTTTTCACATCGGCGGAAATCGTGCCGGTCACGTCAACATTCTTGCCAAACGTTACACTGCCCTTGTTATCCACGATTACCGTCAGGTTCCGCTGCGCAGTCGTATCCTCGGTTACTTCGATACCTCCGTTATAGGTGTGCAACGTCAGGTCACGGCCGGATGCCAGTTTGCCGTTTTGTGTAATGACAATGTTCTGGAAAGAGTCCACATCATGGGCCGTTACCGTGATATCGCCAACCTGTGTGGCCGTATGGCCGTTTACGGTGATCACGCCGTCCGCTACATACAGATCAACATCATTTTTCGCGGAGATTGCATTGACAACCTCGAGCTCGCCCACATTGACAACCTCGAGTTCGCCCACATTGATATTTCCGTTTTCGGAAGAAATCGACACGCTTCCCGCACGGGAAGTGACCGAAGTCTTCACGGTCGCATTACCTTTTTGGGTATCAATGGTCACGTCGCCGTACGCGGTAATGTTTCCGCTTCCGGTGTTTTCGTTGCCAACCGTAAGCGAACCATCACCTGTATTCAGCGTCACCATTCCCACTAATCCGGGATCCGGTCCATCTTCCGTAACCGGAATGCCATTTCCGGCTATCAGATTTTCTCCTACATAAATATCCCCTTTCAATGTATCGGCCAGTATGCTGTCGCCTGCCACTATGCTGGCGTTATAGGAAATATCCCCCTTGTCCGTAAATGCGGTTACGCTTCTACCGGCAGTCACGGTCTCATCATATAAAATAACCCCTTGCGCCGTGGAAGCAATCACATCCTGACCGGCCTTGGTTGTTCCATCATACCAAATCTGGCCATTTTGTGTCGCAGCTCCTTTAATATCGGTCCCGGCTTCCACATCACCAACGAATATAATCGCACCGGTATTTGTCAGCGCGTTTACGTCGCCTTTGTTCGCCTTGACCTTTCCGGTTACTAACACTCCCGTATTTTCTGTTATCAGGTTCACGCTATGGCCGGCATACACATTGTTTTTATCGGTATTGCCATTCCACACTTCAGCTCCTGTCAAAACATTGCCTTCCCGGTACCCATTCAGGAAGATTATGCCATTCCCGCCTGTTTCTGCGATGACGTCATAACCCGCATCAATATCACCGGTCATATAGATATTACCGGATGTGCTTGTTAATGAAACATTGTTATATTTTGCCGTCACATCACCCTTTGCGTCTATATCACCGCCAGCCGTTTCCACAAAAACATTCTCTCCTGCGTCCAAATCGCCCGTTACCGAAATAGTACCGTCAGTGGATGTAAGACGCACATTATACATTCTGGCTTCCAGTTTTCCGTAAACATTCAAGGCGCCATTTTTAGTAGTCAAATCTACATTATTACCGGCAGATACATCCGCAACTGTGACCTGTCCATTTTCATCCACAGAACCAATATCCAACGTTCCGCCTTTACCTGTAGTAACATATAAATTAAGTCCCGCTTCAATATCACCAATCAAGCTGATATTGCCGCTCTCACTTTTCACCCAGATAGTCGGCCCGGCGCTTATCATTTTCTTATCTGAAGCATCTCCTGAAGCGGACACGCTTCCCATTGTAATATCCCCACCGGTAGTTTTAGCAAACAATTCATTCCCGGCGTTAACGTTGCCGCTCAGCGAAATATTACCGTCTGTCCCGTCAAGAATTTCGGCTGTTATATCATTGTCTGCGTCAATATTACCGCTTACGGTAATATTACCGTTTCTGGCGGCCAGTTTCGTGTCCATACCTGCATCAACTGATCCATAGACCAGAACATTTCCCAGAGTCCCCTCAGGATCGGCCTGCTCTGCCGACAGGATCGCGCTGCCGTTATCCGCTGTAACCAAAGCGTCGTTATGCACTTCCACGTTTCCTTTCACAGCGGTCCCTTTGATCGTATCACCTGCCGTCATGTTATTGTTCAGTTTTATGCTTCCCTTATCCGTCGTCAGGGTAATAGTATTATCTGCCAGAGTCGTCCCATAAAACTCAATATTGCCATTGCCGGAATGCACCCCGATATCCTGCCCTGCCTTTACGGTCGCACCGGTCGTATCGCTTACACCGGTCGCGCTGAACACAACATTGCTTTTTACTTCTTCGGCAGTTCCTTCTTCGGCAGTTCCTGCTTCGGCATTAATATTTCCGTCTTGCGCTGTTACAGTTCCGGCAAATTCAATATTTCCTGTTGCCGTTTCTGCCCCGATATTTTTACCGGCGATTACATTCCCGAAACTTATGAAGCCGTTCTGGCTGGTTTTCGCTTCCGCCGAAAGCCCGGCAGTAACATCACCTGACAAAGCGATATCGCCTTTTACCGTTTCAGCCTTCACGTTTCCGTCAGCCGTAACCGTTACGCCGTTCATGATAGTGCCGTTTTTGGTCTGCAGCACAACATCGTTGCCTGCGGAAACTACGATTGCAGGATTGACAGTCAGGTTACCAAGCCAAATCCTGCCCTTTGTCGTATCAGTCCCCTCGTAATCCGTCATTACGACCAGGTTATCCCCTGCATGGGCGTTTCCTTTTATATCAATATTGCCGTTCTTGCTGGTCACAGCCAGGTTCTTCCCGGCTGTTTCCGCCCCGTTCAAGGTAATATCGCCGTCATACGTGGTAATATATGCGTACTCCCCGGCAGACAGCGTCTTACCTGCCGCAGCCGTAATGCTGCCGGTTCCCGTGGAAATAATATGCAAGTCCTGTCCGGCAGTTACGTTATCTTCAAACGTAATGGCGCCGCTGACCGTTTCCACTCGCACGTCCTGGCCGGCCTGCACCGCCTTTTCATTGGTCACGGAGCCGGTTCCGGTCGCCTGCTCCGTAACCGTTCCGTCCGCTGTAAGGGCGCCTTTTGCCAAAATGTTGCCCTGCTGTCGGAAGGTAATGGAACCGACCTGCCCGTCTTCGCCCGCTTTGGCCGTAATATCCGAGATCACCGTTAAGGAGCCTGCGTCCAGGTTCTTAAGGGAAACGTCGCCGTAAACCGTATGGTTAACGCTTGCATCAAGATTGGTCCCCGCATGCACCTGTACGGATACGCTTCCGCCAATGACCGTTTCTTTCTCGGCGTCGCCGTTCGCGTCCGTGATTACATTTCCCTCTGCATCCGTTTTGTCCCGTTCCACACCGTTTGCAGTATAAGCCCGGAACCGGTTCTGTTCGCTCTCCAGCTTAATCGCTTTTCCGCTGGTAGTGGTAACAGACGCAGCCGTCAGCACGCCGTCTTCTTTCTGGATAACAGAACCCTTTTCAGACGACAGATAAATCGCGCCGCCTCCAACGTAGACAGGAACAGCGCCCCCATCCACTTCATTCTGGTTCGTAACGGTCAGCTCGCCTGCCTGCACAGTGCTGTCCAGCGTTACGCCTTCCGCACCGGAAATCGTAATCTTTCTTTCAGTACTTTCTGTAGTATTACCTCCTATAGTGACAATTGCATTTTTATTCACCAGCGCATACTGCTCTGCACTGATACTGATATCACCGGTCCTTGCTGCTACTTTTCCATTAATCTTTGCATCGGTTCCCGCCGTGATACTGATATCCCCCGTATTTGCATATACTCCGTTCGCCGTGTCATTGATTCTTGCTTCGGAGCCTGCATTAATGGTGATATTGCTATCTTTGGATTTTACCGAACCGTTCACCACAACGTCTTTTGCCGCTTCCAGTACTACATTGCCGACTGCGTCAACTTTACCGTTGATACCGGGTTCATTACCTTCCGCAAGCCGAACCGCCCCAGCTTCCAGGTTACTTTCGCTGACAGCGGAGAATTCGCCTGCCATTTCAATCAGTCCCAGCCTCATGGTAGTGTTTTTACCCAACGAACCGTTAACACCTTCCACATAAGCGTCTTTGCCTGTCAGGTTGATGAGCATGCCGTGATTAGCCAAAGTTCCGCCGTAGTTTTCCGGCGCGCCGTCGTTGTTCAGTATACGGATCGGTTTCACAACGACAGCGTTGTTGGCATCCAGGCCTTTACTTCCGATTTCCCCCGTTGTTGCATCGGTCTTCAGCTCCAGGACCTTGCCTGCATTCAGGTAAGCCAGCTTGTAATCCTGGTTCGTCGTCATGTCAAAGCCCTTGGCAGACTCCAGGAAAATGGTATTGCCTGCATAGACAGAACCAACGCGCAACTTATCATCCGTCAATGTATTTTTAATATACACGCTGATGTCCGCATTGGCCGACAAAAGATCGCCGGTCAGGCTCACCCTGATCGGATCCTCTTTGGCGCCAATATCTTTGGTTCCGCCGTATGCGATGAGATTATGGGTCTGGATATTGTCCAACGGCAACACCCCGGGCGCCGGTTCGGGATCCGGCGGCACTGCGTCGTAAATTCCTTCCTGCGTATACAGACGCACGTCTTTACCGGAAGCCTGGGTTTTGATTTGTCCCACGTTTACCGGCGCAAACCCGGCCTTGCCGCTGCTGCGGCCAGCCACAAATACGTTGTCGTTACTGGCGGTTACATTCAGCTGCCCGGTAGCGTAAACGCCCAGGGGGCTCAGGTTGCCGATGACAAATGTATCAATGACACCATCGGTCTCCACTTCCTTCAAGGGATCATTGGCATCATAGGCCTTAACCGCCTGCTTCCCGTCTATTACCAGGAATCGCAGGATATTCCCGTTTTTATCTTGTATCGTCACGTCCGCCGCGTCCGCGTTGGACAGCCTCTTCAGATTGGCAATGGCCGCTTCTGACCCGCCGCCTACCTCGCTGGCCTTAATCACCGTCTTTTGATCGGTATTCATGCCGATACCCCTGGCCACCAGCGCCACGTTGCTGCCCTGCACATTCGCTTCCTTGCTCTGGGTCTCGGCGCTGACGCCGCTCTCCTTGTTCACAATGGCGTTACGGATGGCATACAGCAGTTGCTCTTTTGTCCAAGCAAATTTCGGACTCGTGTATTTGTCCACCATGGCCTGATATGTCGCATCTGCCTCCAGATACTCCGCCGCGCTGGTATAGGTCGTGCCATCCGCTTTGGTAAACATATCCGCCAGCTGGCCCTTGCTCTTGTTATTGCTGAAACGGGTGAACTCGTCGCAGACGCCGACTTCGTAATCGTTCTGCGCCTTAATCAGTTCCAGATAGCCGCCCTTGGAATTATCCGCCAGCAGGAATTGCGACACGGTGTCGTACGTAGTACCGTCCGCTTTGGTAAACATGGCCTTATAGGTCTCGTCGCCTTTCTTAAAGGCATTGAATTTATCATTAATATCCCTGACATAGGGCGTAGTCTTGTCCTGGGTATCTTTCACCAGTTGCTGGTACTCTGCGTCAGCCGCAAGATATTCGTCGGCAGTGGTATAGTACGTGTTCGTGGTTTCATCCTTGAGGAATTTCCTGCGGAGACTGTCATCCGCCGTGAACTGGGCAAATTCCTGTCCCACTTTGGTTGCATAAGCCTCTTTCTCGCTTTCCGGCAGCGCCTTGTAGGTTGCGTCGGCCGCCAGGTATTCTTCCGCAGTGGTATAACAAACGATGTTGCCGGATTCATCGGTGATTACGTTGCCGTTATTATCCCTCTTGGCAAATTTCTGCTGCAGGGAAACACCTTTATCCCCACTGTTAAACTGTGCAAACTGTTCCGTTACACGCGCCTCATAATTGGCCGCGTCCTGTTTCAGGCCGCGGATATACGCGCCCTCATACTCAGCCGTACCGGCGATGAGACCCGCGTCAATCCAGTGGTGTACCAGGTCGTCTTCGTCCATGTTGTTGCCGTTATCCTGCTGGGGCAGCGCGTCAAGAAGACGTCCGTCTGTTGCGGTCAGGCGCACATCACCTTCCTGGGAAATCACCGAACCTACCCGCATATCTCCGGTCGCTTCTTCCACATCAATATCTTTTTTGGCCTTCACATTGACACCGGCCGACAGCTCACTCAGGCCGGTAGCGTCGCCGGAAGAATCCACCATGACCGCCTGTGACGGCGTGCCGACTGCCCCGTTTACGCTGGTCAGGTAAATGGACCGGCCCTGCACCGTAACGCCCGTTCCTTCCTGGGTAATGTTGCCCTGGGCTTTCAGGGTGACGCTGCCCGGCTGGCCGTTGTCCCCCTGGCCCTGGCTCTTTAGGGCCTGCAATACTACATTGCCGGGCAAAGCCTGGCCTGCCAGTGAGCCTCCCACAACATCAACATCAACGTTGCCGCCATGTGTGGAGACAGCGCTAAGCACAACCCCGTCCGTAACTGTGTAAACCGGGTTGCCGTTAGCATCGGTTTCGCCGGTGGCTACCCGCTCGCCCAGAGACGCGATATGAATGTTTTCAATATTATTTTTTGCCTGCAGGGACGCCTTGCCGGTAGTTATGGTCGTCCCGCTCTTCTGGACGATGCTGCCGCCTGCGGATGTAATGGAAAGCGTTGCGTCCTTTGTGTTGCTCAGGATATTGCCGTTCAGGTTCACATTGCCGGATGTCGTGTTGGTATTCTTCACATCAATTTTGCCGTCCTTCTGGCCGATAAAGCCCACGGCAATAGGATTGTCTGCTTTCAGTGAGAAGGTATAGCCCTGTGTAGATCCGATTTTGGTCGTCCAGGTGGTATGATACTTTGGATCGGATCCCAGAGCCCACCAGTGCCCGCTTTCCTTCCATTGGCCGGTCAGGGTACGGGTTTCATTAGTCACCCGGTTTTCCAGGATGGCGCCGAAAGACGTGCTGTTAAGCGTCGAATTTGAAACAGTATCGATAAATGTACCACTGCCCAAGGTCCGATTGTCTCCCACCCTTGGTGTACATTCGCTGGAGTTTTCATATTGTGCCAAATCGCTTGTATCGCCGATCGTCCAAGCGCCCCAGAACAACGTTTTCTCCACGTGATGATAATAATAGGTAGTACCGGTCTCCGACCCCAGTGCCCAGTTATATCGCTGGCCGCTCTTCACAGTATAGGTCTTCGGATTGTCCTTATTATACCAGCCGATGGCGGCGCTCTTCACCTTGTGCGCGTCAGCGTCCTTAATATGCTGGCTGTAATTTTCAACGGTATAGGTATCTGAACGGCTATATTCCGTCCACCGGTCATTGGCCAGGTCGGTGATGGTGATCTTGCCCTCAATATCGTTGTTCAGGATCGTACCCGTGGCCAGGTCGGCGGAAGTGGCGTTGGTGATGGCGATTTCTGCGCCGCCGTCCGCAGCCAGGATCCTGCCGTTTCCGGTGCTGGAAATACGGCCCGTCAGGTAAATCTTGCCGCCCTTGGTATCAATGTCTTCCACCACCAGGCCTTTTGTTTCGGGATCGTAATACACCTGAATAATGTATTTGTATGCGCCGGTGGAAGTGTCGTACACCGCCTTGTTGCCGTCGTTCACCTTGTACATGGTGCGACCCTTAACAGTAACCTCCTGACCGGAGTTTTTCATTCTCTGGATGTTGGCTTCGCTGAGGGCATCCGCCCCGATATCCGCCACATAGTTTTTGTAGCCGCTCTGGATCAGGCCATTCACGTTGATATCTGCCGCCGCAATGTAGATACTGTCCCCTGCGATGCGACCCGAACTCAAATCGCTCTTCGTTTCTGTCAGTCCGGTCTTTGGGATGCTGTTGTTCGAAGTTGTGCTAAGGCCCCCATGGTTGGTACCGATGACCCTCTGCACTTCATCGCTGTTCAACGCCTCGGGGGTCCCGCCGATGTTCACGATACCGTCCACGTAATCCTGCGAGATGCTGCCTTGTGTAGCCACCAGCTGGATAGTTTTGCCGTTAACGGTAACGCCCTTTCCGGCGGTACCGGAACCGATGGTGATGTTCCCCTGCTTGTTTTCAATCCTGACCACGCCATGGGGGTTGGAAATATTGCCCGTCACCGCCACATCGGGGATGGCGGTATAGCTTCCCGTCTGGCCGGAAGAATCTTTAACCTGTATGGTATTCCCTATACTCTCATTGTTGTTAAAAACATAAATCCCGCTGTCGGCGCCGGAGGAGGTGTCGCTGTATAGCTCTTTGAATTCGGCTTTTTTGGCTTTATCCTTGTTCAGGCTGTTAATCTGGTCAAGACCCGTCTGGCCGGAGGCGATGCTGGTACCCTGGAAGCGGATGTCGCCACCGTCCTCACCCACGCGAATACTGTTCAGCTTCAGGTAGGCGTTTGACAGGTTGTTGATCTCTACGCGAGGTTTCCCGTTGGCTTCCAGCTTGCCCTTACCGTACAGATTGTCGGACTGGATCACAATATTGCCGCCGCTGACGGTAATTTCCGGGATTTCCACATAGCTGATGGTGAAGCCGCTGGTCTTATAGACCTTTTTCCCGTCTTCCATATCAAACAGGCCGCGACTATCCATCTCTGCCAGGATCCGGTCCCGCTGCTGCACATAGCCCAGGTACGCTGTCAGTTTGGAAGAGTCGCCTGTACTGTAGTCCGAGATCAGCTTTTCCAGCGCTACCAGCTGGGTACCCAGCTGGGTGGCGTAATCCATGATCCCGGTAGTGATTTCTTCCTTTTTTACCAGCGTGTCCGTATTATGCCCGCTGGGGTTGGTCACTTCCACATTAAACGCAGGAAAGCTGCTGCCGTCTGCTTTCACAGGCGTAAGCGCCCCTTCTTTTCCGGAAGGCGCGATCGCGCCCGTAATATCGATCTTCACGCTGTTCTGGATACCGGTCTTCAGCAGGCCTTCCACGTTCACAAAGTTGTTGTTGGTCTCGCTGATATCCGAGTTACCCGGCGCGTTGGTAACCGTTTTGGTATCGTCGTGTTTCGAGTCAACCAGATTGTAAACCTTCACCGTTTGTTTCTTAAAGGTCTCGCTGCCGTTTTCCGCCGAGGCGTTGATATTGCGAACGGAAACGGCGCTGCCGGAGCTTCCCACCTTAACCTGCTGGTTGTTCTTCAGGTCCAGGTTGGTCTGGGCGCTGGTATAGACCGAAATCAGGGTATTGTTATGGGCTTCCGCCAGTTCTTTAATATTCACTTCCGAGGAGGAACCGTCCACGTCCACCCCGGCATACAGGTTGATATCGCGGGTGCTGGTCAGCTTACCATTCACTTCCACGGTGTTATTGCGGGTAATGGCGTTATCCACCTGGCCTTTCAGCGCGGCGCCCACGCCGCCTACATAGGATTCCGCCGCCAGATCCATACTGATTTTGTCGCTGCTGCTGAGGGTGATATCGTTGCCGCTTTCATATTCCCCCTTCTGGGTCAGTTCCGCTCCTGCGTTGACGGTGATCTTATTGGTGGAAGTCACCGTGTTGTCGCTGTACGTAAAGACGTTTTCCGCAACGCCGCCGCCCTTGCCTTCCACCTTGTTGTACATGTCCACATCGGTATAGGCGTCAAATGCCTGGCCCCTGCTGGTAGTCACTTTGGCATTCTTGCCGATGGCCACGTTAGCCGTGCTGGACATAACCTGTTCAGACTTGATATTCGGCGCAATCTGGATCACGCCCCCCACGTTCATGTGGTTATTCCAGCTTTCCCCATCATAAGCGCCGGTGACGATCTTGTTGGCCGCCATCACATAGCTCTGCCCGGCATTCAGCTGTGCGCCTTCTTTCAGTTCGGTTTTGGTATCCATCTCCACATTGTTGTCGGAGTTGGCCCAGGTGACGCTGAACACGCCGCCCGCGCCGGTCTTGGAACTGCCTTTGGCCGTAACCTGCTGCAGGGCGCCGATATCTGCGTTGCCCGCCACATCCCAGGTCCCGGACAGGGACGTGGTATTGGTGGTCTTAGTCTTCATGGTGATGGTGGCCGCCGCGCCCCAGGCCGTAATGCCGCCGGAGTCTCCGTCCGCAAAGCCTTTGGCCGTGTTGCTGCCCGCTGCCGCCAGCTTCAGGTTTGCCAGTTTTGTGCCGTTATTGCTGTCACCGCCTTTGGCCGTAACCAGGCTCTTGTCATCCCCGGTGGCCTTGGCGTCGCCGGTACCAATGGAGGCCAGCAGGCCTACAGTCGTATTGCCCATGATGGCCCGGCGGCTGGCATTGTTTTTGGTAATGAGGGCGAGGTTGGTAAAGGATCCTTCCACCGTTTTCGTTTCTTCCTCACCCTGTTCGTTTGTAGTTTTCTCCTGTTTTTGGGTCTTATAGGTCTCCGTACCCATATTGACGCTGGCCGTGGTTTCGGTAATAGCCTTCGCCTTGTTGGGGTTGACGCCCACAATGGTGGCGCTGGTGCCATGGGTCTCGGCATGGGTCATGTCCGTGCCTTCCTTGCCGATAACCGCCTGGGCCAGGACTTCGTCGCCCAACAGTTTGTTACTGTCCGCCACATCCACCTTGGCCGTGGAATAGGCTTCCGCGTTGCTCTGCATCACGGAAACGCCCAGCAGGGCTACGCCGGTGCCGCCGGCTTCCGCCTTGAGGACAGGGGCGTTCACCGCTTCCATATTGATAGCGTTGGCGGTAAAGGTATTATTGCTTCCCGTTACGGAAACGGCAGAGGCGCTCTTGTCATAGACCTTGGCAGTGTTCACTACCACCGTCACGCCGCCTACCCCGACGCCCACGGTTTTGCCCGCTACCCGGCCGGTGCGTTCCGTCTGCAGGTTAATGGCAGCGGTTTGTCCTTCCGTTGTCTTTGTGGCCGTCAGGGTACTGCCACCCTTTACCGTTACAAAATTATTGGCAATATTCGTATTATGAGCCACGCTGACAGGCACCGATACCGCGGCGGCAGATACGCCCACCATGTCCGCCTTGCTCCTGGCGGCATCGCTGGATTTCACGGTCAGGTCGCCGTTGGTGGCAGTCAGGGTTCCTTTATCGATGGTGATGCCGGTATTGCCCTGGGTGGTGAGGCCGGCATAGCCCACGCCAACCCCCAGAATCCCCAGGCCTGCCTGCACCGTCTTCAGGTGGATAGCTTCATCAGCATTATCTCCTGTCACTTCCTGCCCGTTCTTACTATTACCCTGCCGGGTCGTCAGGGACACGCTGCCGCCCTTGACAGTAGAATTCTGGACAGCGATATCGTTCAGCTGGTTCAGGTGGTAAACCACGTCCGCCACGTTCACCGCCGCAAGACCCAGCGAACCGCTGCCGCCGTTCAGGTCGGCTCCATTCAGTTCGGTATTGTTTACCGTCAGGGCGCCACCGGTCGCTTCCAGCGTGGAATTGTTCCGCACATACGTATGTATGCCGGTACCGCTTACATTGTCGCCGGACTTGGCGTTGGTCTTGACCTTTTCCTTCATCTCCGTCTTCTCGGTTTCGGTCATGCCGTGGAAGTTTTCGGAATAGTCCTTGTTATTGTGATCGTTAACGCTCTTTAATACCTTGTTGATGGTATCGGTATGGCTGAAGGAGGTATCCTTGCCATCCTCATCCTTGGATTTGCCCAGGCTGTTGATGCCGTCGTTCACCGTAACGGACAGCACATTGACGGAAATGCCCGCCGCGCCGATGCCCACACCGGCCACGGTAGAACCGATCTCCCGCTGGGTTTTGGTGTTCACGGCCAGGGTATTCGCGGCCTTCAGCGTGCTGTTGTCTACAATGGTGCTGACAGTATCGTTGAAGGTGGTCACGTCCACGCCCACGCCGATGCCGGCTTCCAGGCCGCCGGCGCCGGTGCCGGTCTTGTCATTAATCTTCACCGCGTTAGCCGAGTCGATCTTCAGGGTATCGGCTGTCAGCTCGCTGCCCACGATCCGGCTGGTTACCCGGGTATCGATATTGTTCACCGCGATGCTGCTGGCGATGCCGGCGCTGAAGATGCCCACCGCCGCGCCCACGGAAACCAGCTGGGCCTCCAGGGTAGTCTTGTTGTCGGCGCCAACTGACAGTTCCGATGTACCGGTAGCGTTCTCCGATTTCTTCAGCGAACTGTTCTGCACATCGGCGGTAACGGTGGAGTCCTCATTGACCACGCCTACGCCCACGTTCAAAGAACCGGCCACGCCGGACTCAACGTTGGTGGCGATGGCAAGGCCCGCGTCTATATTCAGGTTATAGATACCGTCCTCGTGGCTGGCTTTCACCTTTGCGTCCTCTGTATAATCGACGGTAGCGTTGGTCACCAGGGCCACGGTGGAACTGTGCATCTTGTTGGTGTTCACATTGTCGCCGGTCTGTATGGAAAGCTGCGTGCTGCCCGCAACGGCCCCGGCCACGTTGAAGGCGGACATGCCCTGCTTCGCGTCCGCAGTCACATTAAAGTTCTGCGCATAGACGGTATTTTTAGTTTTGCTGGTATCGCTGATAACATACTGTTTATTGGTACTGTCCCAGGTTGCAGAAGAGGTGGAAACCCCCGCCGCAGTCACCCGGCTGATGTCGTTGGTGGTGCCGGTAAAACCGGCCGCGATGGCCCCGGTGTCGCCGATACCAATGGCAGCCGCACCGCTGAACTCCCCAACATTGGTATAGTCCGCCGCATGGACGTTCACATCGCTGCGGGTATCCGCTGTATTCAGCTGGGAATCCAGCACTTTAGCCGTGGTAGAGCCTTCCACATCGTTCAGGTTAATGATCCCGGCTATGGCAGCGCCCAGCCCGCTGCTGCTGTAGGCCACGCCGCCGTTGGCCATGACGGAAGCAATGGAGTGAGTGGCGGAAGCGTCCACCACCACGCCGGTCTTTTCTTCTTCCTGGCGTCCTGTCTGCAGCTTGCTGCTCTTCCAGGTGTTGGAAGTCACAGCGCCGTCGATCAAATATTTGTTATCCGTTGTATTGTCCTGCAGCTTGCTCTTCGTCTTGATCTTGTTGCTGCTGCTTCCCTGGGCCACCACTTTGCTGTTTTCGATCAACGCGGAGGTGTTGCCGCTGATCTTATTGTTGGAACCTGTGATGCCGATCGCGGCTGCCGCCGACACGCCTCCTATAGACACGTCCAGCACACCGGCGTAGTTGGAGATGGCTTCGTCGCTTTGGGCCACTACGCCCACGTTGCCCGTGCTGTTGACATCCGCCTTTACAATTTTCGCCGCAGCGTTGTTCTCAATATAATTGTGGCTGCCGGAACCGCCCACGGCCATGGTTCCTTTCAGTGTGCCGGAAACGCCCATGGCTACGCTGGTGATAGCGCCTTTGGACGTGGCGTTAATATCCAGGTTGCCCACATTCATGGACGTGGAATTTTGTTTATCCGTATAGGTTACGCCTGCCGTAGTCGTGTCCTTGATCCGGTTCACGCCTACCGCCACAACGCCGGTGAGGAAGGATTCATTCCCGGAAAGCTGCATGGCCGCCGCACCGGTCTTCAGAGTGGACGTTGTATCCGCTTTCACGGTTACTAATGCGCCTTTAGCTGTGTCGTTTTTATCAATAGTAGTATCCTTCAGGCCAGCCGTGTTGTTCTTGAAAATGTTGGCGTCTGCACCGATACCCTGGGCGCCGATCGTAGACTTTTTGGTAATACCGATACCTACCGCTACCGTGGTAGCCTGGGATTCATCCGTTGTTGTTGCACTGATGACAGCAGGCGTAGCTTCCGAACTGTTCGCCTTGACTGTCTTAACCGTGGTGATATCCGCGTTGTTCATTTCCGCCCGGATGGTTTCTTTACCGTCGCCTGCATTGGAACCCTTGTCGCTTTCCGTCAGGGCTACGCCGATGCCTAAAGCTATGGTAGGACTGTTCAGCGCAAGTTCGGCAGCCCCGGCGATGGTCGTCTTGCTGGTATTGTCCGTAGCTGTCGCTTTTACGGAAGACGCATTATTGATTGTATTCCGTTTCGCTTCCGTCGTATCTTCATTTCCGTCCTTGTCTTCCCCTATCACGGCAATTGTATCATTATGACCCCGGTTTACAGCAAAGTTTCCGTGGGCAGCCACAGTCCCGTTATCCCGGTAAGAAGCCGCCGCGCCCACAGACAGAGCCAGCGCATAAGCGTCGTTGTCTGCCGTAAGGGAAACACCCACTCCGTTTTCCGCGGTTTTTGCCTGGATCCGGTTATTGGCGGCGTACACGCCGGTGGTATCGTCCATACGGTTGTAGGCAATACCTAACCCAACCGCATTCTTGCCCCCGGCAAAATCGCCGGTGACATTTACAATGTGGCTGGTGTTGTTCGCCGTACCGGTCACCGTGTTGGCGGTTATGCCGTCAGCACTACCGTTCCTGTTGCCGGTGATGGACACGATGTTATCCTGGTCCAGGTCGTTAAAGGACAGGGAACCCGCGCCGCCGAAGTTTTTCGTGCTGACGCTGACGCCCGCGCCTACGGAGACGATGTTGGTATGTACATCGGCCGTCGCTTTCACGGTGTCTGCCGTTAGTTTTTTGTTGTTGGCAATATCAGAACTGAATTTGTTGGTCACATTACCGACGGTAATGGCCGCGCCTATGGTATGGCTCTGGCTGGCGGATACGCCCACTGCCACGTTGACGATAGCGCTGCCGGCATTGTCGCCGGCGCCCAGCTTGCTCTTCGTGTCGCTGCTTAAATAGCCTTCCCCGGTTGGATCTGTCTTACGGTCTTCCAGGTATTGCTTATATGCATTATTCGTTGTACCGGAAATGTCCCTGTTTGTTACAGACACTTCCCCGGAAGCGCTGATTTCATTCGTACCGCTGATATAGCCGTGGTTTACATTGTCCAGGTCCGCATAGGCCAGGGATCCGGTGCCGGTAAAGCCTTTCTCAGATCCTGTAACGCCGATGGCTACCGCCGCGTTGACCTGGGTAAAGGCTTCCTCGCCCGCTACCTTCATGTCTTTTACGCCGGTATAGGTTCCACCCTGGATACCGCTCTGGATGTCGTTCCTGATTTCGCTCACCGCCGCAGTGATCCCGGCGGCAATTGCCCTGCCTCCGTTGGCGGAATTGGCAAAGGCAAAGTCTACGCCCCCTGCCACCTGGATGTCGCCGTCATAGGCCCGGTTGTTAATGTCCGTGCCGGCACTGTTGGTATTGGTGGATGTATTATCGATTATCAGGGCGTGTATATCGCTGTCGCTCTTGTTCAGGGACAGGCCGAAAGCAACGCTGGCGTTGGTGCCGGTGCCCTGGCTGTCGTTGGTGACGGCAATGCCTAAGGCGGCGGCCGCCTCCGCCCCGTTTTTGATAGCAGTGTTTTCAATTGTCCCAGCCTTGGTAATAGTGCTGTTGCTGATGACAGCATCCACATTGCGTTTCAGGTTATTGGCCGCCAGCGCCGTCCCCAGCGCTCCCTTATGGGAACCCGGGTTAGCTGCAGACCCTGCCCCGCCGGTGAACCAGTTCACAGCAGCCGCCCCGGACCAGGCGCCGCTGAACACGTCGTCGCTTGCTGCATTTAGCAGACTGCCCGCTTCATCAGTATTACCCAGATTCAGGTTCACGTTATCAATTATGGCGGCAGTTTCGCTGTTCACCTTGTTCCAGCTGACGCTGCCCGCCACCGCCGCGTTAAAGCTTGAATCCGACGGATTGGCATTGGGCGCCTGGATTGCCTGCATATTGGAAAAATTGAAGGCTTTGTTAGCGCTTATATTCGATTTGTCAAACACCTTATCCAGCGCGGTCAACGGAGCTCCCACGAGATTCTTCATCGCGTTGGTTCCCTGGTCTTTGAGCGCAGCTCCTGCCTTAGACCACTTGTTCACCGTGTCAAAGCCGCTGTGATTCTCGGAATTGGACGCGCCCTCCAGGGCCACGGTATTAATGGTACCGCTGCTGTTACCGGTAACACTGGCATTCTTTGCGGTAACAGTCTTCTTTTCCGTGCCTTGTGCGGTCTTCAGGCCCATGGCATCAGCCAGCTTTTTATCGGACAGGCTGAAATCCTCCGCGTTCATCTTTTTCACAGTGGCCCGTTCCTTGGCCAGTTTACGGGCAGTGACCAGGGTATTCTGTGCTTTGATCTTGTTTTGCTCTTCTACCGTTTTGTTTTTAAATTCTTCAGAATCGGTATCAGCAGGCTCCGTGGAAGCGTCCGTGCCGTTATCGCCGATGACCGCCATGCTGTTGACACCCAGATGGTTTACGGCAATACCCGCGCCGATAGACGCATTGGTCTTGGAGCTGCCCAACGCCAGTCCGCCTACAATATTGGTTATGGTGCTGTCATTATTGGCAGACATGATAAAGTCGCCTGTAGCCGTTGCCACAGTTTCATCATCCACCAGGACCAGGCTGTTGCTGTCCCCTGTCAGCACATTGACGGAACCGGATGCTGACAGATTGCTGTCCGCCTTGCCTGCGCTGAGGATGATGGATGTCTGAGTCATATCATTGGCAGCGTTCAGGGCAATTCTGCCCGAAACCGTGACGTCGTTACCGTCCTTATCCTTCTCGACCCAGGTATTCCGGGCCGCGTTCTGCGTCATGGTAACATTTTTACCGCTCAGAATCAGGCTGTCGCCGGAAAAATCCTGTACGGCCACGCTGGCGCCCACGCCGCTGCCGTTGCTTTCGGAAATGGCAAAGTATTCGCCACCGTTACCCGTAGCGCTGACCACATTGGTATCGGTCTTCGCGTCAATATTTATGTTTTTACCGGCAGTTATATTCGCCTTCTCGCCTATGGACACAATCCCCTTATTGTGCAGTTTGGCAATATTCAGGGAAGCGCCTATGGCCACATTGCTGCCGCCGCCGTCATGGGAATCTACCGTATAGCTGCGGACATAGTAATTCGTGTAAGAAGCGGGGCTGAAAATAGCGGAAATATCATCAATCAGACCCTGTACGCCTTTATCCAAAGCGATCAGGTTCTGGCCCTGATTCGAAAGGAAACTGCCAAAAGATGATGCATAGCTGCCAAACTGGGCGCGGGCTGTCTCTTCTGTTATCTGTTTGTTTTCCAGCTGGGTCTTTGTGGTAACGGTTTCAGCATGCAGGTTGGCCAGTTCCGGGAACTCTTTACCAAGCTTTTGCAACGTTTCATAAAGTTTTTCCAGCCGATCCGGTATGGCCTTGAAAGGTTCCAGGGGATCGTAGACCTGTTTGGTATCCGCTTTCAGGTTTACGCTGCCATTTACGGACTCAAGGGTCACGCCCTTTTGATTTGTTGTATCGCTCTGCAATTCTACGCTGGCATCGTTCTCAATGGCGCTGTAGAGCACCGCCGCCGCCACAGTCACCTTGGAGCCGGTATCATTGTCCATCTTGTTGGCTTCCCCGGACACCGCATGGTGCAAGCTGTCCATATGGGTATTGGCGGACAGGGTCACATCCCCGCCGGGTTTAACATTTTCGCCGGTTCCCTCCGTAGCCGGGCCGGTGGCTTTCAGGGTAACCCCCGGCGCCACGGATACAAGGGCCGTGTTGCTGGTATCCACCACCGCCAGGCCAACGCCTGCCGTTACGTATTCCTGGGCTTTGGTGAACGCGTCTTCCAGGCCCTGCAGCTTGCCGCCGTTGGTGACCCCGCTCAGGTTAAACTTGTTTTTGATCGCCTGGGCTATCACATTGGCGTTTGTATTCCCTTTTAACTCCCATTTAATATTATCCGCATTTCCCACATAACGGGCATCGCCTTCGCCATTGCTGTTGGATGCTTCAATACTCAGGCCGCTGACCTCGTTCTCCGCTGCGACCTTGACGGATTTAGCCTCTACGGAACGTCCGATGTTCACATTAGCGGCGGAATCATAATCCAGCACGGCAACGCCGGTAGAAGCAAAGGTCTCATCCATGCCTACCACGGCTGTACTCAGGCTCATGTCGCTGATAGACGAGGCCTTCGCCGAAAAGTCCCCGCCCGCTGTAATCTTGAGACTGTTGCCCTGGGCATCCTTTTTGTCTTTGACGTTAACTTCCGCGATGCTGTCCCCTGTAATCCAGGACACGCCCACAAAAATCTGGTTTGCTTTGTCTGCGTCATCTTTGGTCAAAGCAGCAGCTTTGGAAGTAACGTTGGCCTTAGTCGTGGCTGCAGCGGCCAGGGCCATGTCTCCTCCTGACGAAAGCTCACCGGCCACATCCACCAGCGCTTTGTTTTTAACTTTTGCTACCCCCACGGCAATGACCGGAACGGCTGTGGAAGTCCCCTGCTCCTTCTTGCCGATCGTAGCTGCTTTAATCTTCACGTTCACGGTAGCGTCAGCCTGCAAGGCCGCTTTCCCGCCAGCCCTGACAGAACCGGTATCGCCCAGGGTAACCGAAGCCGTATTGTTCTTGACAGCCCAGTCCGCTTCCCAGTTAAAACCCAGGTCATTGAGCAGGTTCTGCCCGATTTGGGAAATATTCCAGCTGTTCCAGGTAGTATTGTCAAAGGTGGTCTGGGCATCGGCAGACAGGTCTACCCCGCCGTCAGATTCGATTTTGCCATTCACATCTACCGTTGCGCTGTTAGAGGTTTCAAAAATCGCATTGTATGTCTGTCCGACCGGTATTACCGGGGTATTGGTGTACTCATTAGCAGACGTTGCCCGCAGGATGATGTCGCCGGAACCGTCAGCCGCCGGGTTCATGGTTACCGAGCCCACGTCAAAAGACGCCTCCGTTAGTACGTTACCGTTGGCATCCTTTGCGTTCACCAGGCCGGTAAAGTCAAGATTGTTTTTGCTCTGCAGCACTGCGCCATTTGCAACGGTAATCCTGTTAGCGCCCAGCACGATGCCGCTGCGGGTATTGATCTTCCCCTGAATATCGATGGTAGCACTGGAGCTGCTGTTCAGCTCAAGGTCTTCCATCTTGTTAAACTTGCCGTTATTGTCCCGTTTGCCGAATTTGGCAATATCGTTATGGAACTGATTGGCCAGCTTCGTGTCATCCTGTAATTCTTCAAAATATCCGGAAGTCGGCGCCAATGCTACAAACCGCCCTGCGTTAATAACGCCTGTGTTGGTGACAGTCATGCCGTTAGGGCTGATAAAATAAAGATCCCCGCCAATTCTGTTGTTCTTTATGGCATTTACCGTGCCGGCTACATCGATACGGTTTTGTACCAGATTCACCAGATTGGGTGCGTCTGTTCCGGTTTTTGATGTCCGGAAATACATATTGGCAATATCCCCGGCAGTAAGCTGATAATCCTTGAACTGGTTCACCGCCAGGTTTACATTAGCATTCTGCACATACTTCTGCGCATAAATATCGTGCACTTTATTTCCTGCAGCAATGACAGAAGTACCGTCACTATTAGTAATCGTTGTCGCCCACGCGCTCACCGGCTGCAGCAACAGGCCCGCCGTCACAAAGGGCAGCGCCCAGCGGCCGGCCCGGGCCAGCGTATGGGCGGCCAGGCCTTCCACGATCGTGCGCACATTATTCTTGCCGCGGTTCCTTGCGATCTCCGCCACAACTACGTAGCAGTTTCGCACGTTGCTCCAGATAATCTTGTAAATCTTGTTCATAAAAACCCCTCAAATCATTTGACCGTCTTTTATATGTATTTCAACAGCCGTCAGTGTTTCCTGTTTCTTTCTTTACTGCATCAGAATGTCGCCGACATGACAAAATCAAACCGGGTGCTGCTGACCTTCTTCGTGGTGAATGCAAACTCTTTCTTCAGCGGGATCCCCAACGTCAGGCTCGCATATACGTTCTTGATCGACGCCGACAGGCCCAGACCCGTGGAATACGCCGAATAGCTGCTGGCGTTCAGGTCCAGGTCGTCAGATACCCAGCCGTAATCAAAGAACGTAAAGGCGTGGTATCTCTGCTTTTTATCCAGCGGCACCTGGTAGGTCAGCCCAACGGTCGCCCCTTTGTTGCCGCCGATGAAGCTTTCCTCGTAGCCCCGTACGCTGTTGGCTCCGCCCAGATAGAAGCGGTCCGCCGAAGAGCGGTCCTTCTTGTCCGCCAGCTGTCCGTCCAGCCGGGCGGAGAACATCTGCCCGTGCTTGTACTTTTTCTGGTACAGCAGGTTCAGCTGGTAACTCACATAATTGGAGTTGTTTTCCCAGTAGCCGGAGGCTGTATTTTTAAAACTCGTTATGGGGAAGCTGTGCTTGTGGTACAAAATGCTGCTGTCCCCGTAATGGGTGAAGGAAATGTACGGGATGAACGTACTCCTCTTATCCTCTGTCCATAAGTAGCCCCCTCCCCATTTTGTTTTGGATTTCTGGTTCAGGTACTGCAGGCCCACCTCATCCCGGCGTTTCTGGTCTACCCGCAGGGGGTGACGAATGGCAATGCCTATGGCGGAAGCGTCACTTTTTATATTCAGCGGCTTGGCTTCGCCCTTGATGATTTTCGTGTTATTGGCGCTGTAATCAATATCCAGCCGGGTGCCCAGCTTGCTTACCGGCAGGGAGTAACCGATTCCGTACAGGTTCGTACCCTCGCTCCGCAGGTAGTTCAGACGCAGGCTGTCGCGCATGCCCGTCAGGCTGCGGATGTTATAGAACAGGCCCTGGCGGAAGCGCCCCGAGGTCTCGTAGCCGTTATTGTCCAGGTATACCGTAACGGACTGGTTCTGCTTCGGTTCGTAGGCCGCGATCTCGTAATCCGTGGTCCCCGGCTCTTTGCCCGCATGGACCAGGATGCGCAGCTGCACATCGTTGGTCCCGTTAAACCGCTGCAGCTGCTTGTTCAGGGCAGCCGTATTGGCCACCGTACCCGGTTTCAGCGGCACCCGGCAGGTCACATATTTTTCCCTGGTATGCTTCAGACCCTGCAGGGTCACCGTACCGGTCTTGCCTTCCAGCAGCTTGATCTGCACCACGCCCCCGTGGATGCGCTGGGGCGGCAGATACGCCTTGCAGACCATATAGCCTTTGTCGTTGTACAGGTTGTTGATGGCACCGGTAATGGCATACAGATCCGCCAGCGACACGGTCTTGCCGACATAGGGCTCTGTTATCTTCTGCACTTCCGCTTCCGTTAACACCTCGGAAGGGTCTGTCTGTATTTTTGTCAGGGTAAAGGTGAGATTGGCGGCGGCTTCCTCCGGCGCTTTCAGGTTGGATTCCACCTGCGCCTTCTGCTTCTTATGGTCTTCTTCCAGCTGCCGTTCCACCAGCTGCCGTTCCATGTATTCCCGGGCCTGGCTCAACTGGGTACCGGCATCGATCGGCCCGGTTGACAGCGCCGCCCAGGCTACGGAAGATCCCGGGAGGAACGTTCCCAGCATCCTGGCAGCCGTAGTGTCAGAAAGACCAAGATCTACAGGAGACGTTAAAAGAAGCGTAGAGACCGTTGCAATCGCAACCCGTTTTTTAACAGAAGTACCAGCCATGTCATTCACCTTTCCGGATTGATTTCAGTTAAATCAACACTTTCATTTTGCGTTATGAAGTTTGCATCTCGAAACAGATAACTACATTATATGTGCCGCCAAGAAAAGCAGTAAGAAGCGGACACAAATTTTCAATAATATTATAGCACAAAAATTATGTCAAAATAAAGACTTGTTCTACTAATATAAACAAATTCACTCTGCTTTTTTTGACTGTTTTAACAGGGTTTCCTCGCCAAATGCCAAAAATTCACAAAGAATTTACAAATTCGAAAATTCAACCGTAAGAAAAGAGTTTCCGGTAAACTGCACAAAAAACCGCCCGTACCCTGTTACAGGTACGGGCGTAGGTTTTCTCTTCAGAATCATTTACTTTGGTGAATACCAGCTGCAATCACCAAATTTCGCGTCACAGCATAGGCCAACTTGACGATTAAAGCGCACCGCACTTTATAAATGCCAGGCACAACCGCCTACCGCATAGCAGACTCCGTTTTCGGCCGCTGTCAGGCAACCGCCTGCTATCTTATACAGCAACGCGTCATCAAGTTCGCGATCCGCGAATTCGTCCAGAAATGCCTGTGCGTGCTCTTTGGTAAGGTCATAGCCTTCGGACTTGGCCAGTGCCACCAACTCCTCGGCACTCTCGCACTTCATGGCTTTCACGAGCTGTTCTTTTGTCAGTTCAGGTCTTTTGTTTTCCATAATCATTTCCCCCTTGTAAAATAATTACTTTAATGTCTTTTACTAAATATATAAAAAATAGACATTCCAAAATCGACATTTATAAAATTATTTTTTTATTATATCACAAAAAATCTTACTAAGCTAAACTGAATTGGGAAGAAAAAACCGGCACCCTTTCGGATGCCGGTTCAACGGGCTATTACTGCCAGTGGCGTTACGCCTGTTTTTTGGTCATATCGCCGCGCATGGCGGCGATGTTGCAGCTCAGTTCGCCAATGACCTCGGTCAGCCCGGCCAGCCTGTTTTCCATGCGCACCAGTAAAAACCAGCTGAGCACCACGGGAAAACCGAAATCCTTAATGAAGCTGAATACTTCCGTTGTCTCCATGCCGCGACCACCCTTTCATTACTCAACAATCGGGTTTTTAGTGTTAGTGCTCAGGTAGCTTTCCACAGCTTCCACGATGTCGCCGCCGCTGGTGTTAAAGACGTTGTTTTCCACCACGGCCTGCATGGCAGCGTCAATTTCCGCTTTCGTAACACCGGCTTTGGGTTCCTCAATTTTCAGGTTAAACCTCTTGCCTGCGGCGTTTTTAAATACTAAGTACAAATCGGTATCGCTTGTCATATTTTTCCTCCTCTTTCTTTTAATTAGTTTCTGTTACATCCCGAATGATGTCGTCCCTTACTCTTCAGTCAGGGTAGAGCGTTCTGTCACTACCAGACCGGTAATGTCGTTATCGAACAGACCGCCCATGGCTTTGCCTACCGCCAGGACTTTATCCGGCTCTGCGTCCGGTTTGATATTGGAGTAGACATAACTTTTGGATACCGGGTTTCCGTCCGCGTTTGTACCGCGGGCAATGGAAATGTTCAGGGTACGTTTCACCACATTCATTACTGCTGCCATACGGTTTCACCTCCTTTCCCCGAGTACTTTATTTGCACTGCAGCGAAAACGCCGCAGGACAAACCCTTGTCAGGCCCTCTTGCACTTCTGCCTCATCTCATGCCGGTAGAACAGTGCCTTGCCCCGCAGCAGCGCGCCGCCGGGCACCAACACCCCTCCGTGGATATAGTCCGGCAGGAACCACAGGTCCCATTTGGTATAGGGATCGCCACTACCGGGGCCGTAGTGATCCTTAAAAGCAATCTCGCAGTGGGTCTGCACGTTGTCCTTGTCCAGAACCAGACCCAGCTCCTCACAGAGGATGGCCACCAGTTTCGCCATTACTTCGATCTGGATCTCTGTCGGCGGCTCGTCGCCGAACCGGATGATCGCGTCGTCCGGCTCTGCGCAGCCGTCCCCTACATAAACGGCCCGGGTGGTACGGACGTTACCGTTGCCCGGCGGCCAGCAGTCCCCTTCGTAGCCGCACAGCAGGCTGATGGCCACCGTATTGCTGTTGCGCAGCCAGGTATGGGCTTTTTTCTCTCCCAGATTGCGGCAGTTCGCGTACACCTGGCCGTCCCTGTCCACGCACAGATGGTAGGCATCTTCATTGACGCCGTAGTGGCCCCCTGTCCAGTGCAGGTAGATGCGCTTCACCGCATCCCGCGCCTGCCGGGCCATTTCCCGCAGTTCCTTTTCTTCAATTACTCTCGCGTTTGTTTCAGGCATTTCCGTTTTCTCCTTTGCTCACTGAATTATCCTTTGACCGGGTTCTGTCATTACCCCCTCACTATATAAACCGTTTGAGCTCCGAAAAAAACAAAGTGGATTTTATATTTTTTTTCAAACCGCTCCGGAAAAGAACAACGCCCCCCGCAATTTCCAAAAAGGAAACTGTGGGGGGCGCGCTTACGCATTACCCGTTTCGGCTTTCTTCCAAAAGCGACTTGAGTTTCTTTGGTGAAATCTGAAAGATTTCAGCCAGCTTAACGATATTGGTACGATTTGGCTTTACGAGTCCGTTATCCCAGCGATAAGCGGTAAGCGGACACACATCAGCAGCATTGGCCAATTCCAGCTGCGTCATTTTCATCGCTGTGCGAAAATCACGGATTATTTTCGCAACATTTTGCTTCAAGCTCAACCTGTTCCCCTCCAATCTTACAAAATACATAACGCCACTCAATACCCTGATCTGTGTATCATATGTATTGAGATGCATACGCTTTCAGGCGTCATACAAGAACAGATTGTAGCACACCGGAAACGCCTTGTAAATTAACATTTTGTAAAAAATGTATATTGTGCATCAAATTAATTCCTGCTATGATGGACAGGCATGCGCACAGAAACCAAATGAAAGCGAGGAAATATCAATTTGATTTTAACAAGGGGAGAAAAAATGCAATTTCCAAACAATGAGAATGAAGCGGGAAACCGCACTCCATGGAATTACCTGTTCCGGAAGACAAAGGCCGGAGACGCTGACGCAAGCCGTGAGCTGTACCAGGCAGCGCAGCCTCTCATCAAACCGTTTTACAAAGTGCCAAAATTCAAAAACAGGCTGGGCAGGGATGAAATTCACAGTATCGCATCTTTCGCATTAGTCAGGTACTTCGCGCAGCATACGGGGCTGCCGCCGGATAACGAAGTCCCCTACCTCTTAAAGCACGTGATCTGGTGCGAGCTTATCAACGGTATCCGGAACATGAACGTGAGGGAAAAACATGAACGGCCCGGCGGCCCCGTAAGGAGCGACGGCACAGATCCGGACGCAGAGGACGCTAACCGGGTGGTTAACAGCGCCCCGGCTGATGACCGGGAAGAAGAGCCGGAGACACGCTGCCTGAACAAGGAACTGCACCGGGAAGTACGCGAAGCTGTCAGCCAGCTGCCCAAAAAACATCAGACCGTGATCAACGGATTGTATTATCAGCAGAAAAACATGAAAGAAATCGCACAGGAAATGAACTGTTCGGCAGAAAACGTACGTATCATACGTTTGAACGCCTTAGCCCGGCTCCATCAGTTACTGGAACCTTTGGTAAATGTGTAGTCCGGCAAAAGGAAAAAACTACGGGAGGATATTATGAACATAACAAATGCGGATCCTGCACAGGATTTTATAACAATGACCGCTGTGCTGGCACTGGGCGGTGAGGATAGCCTTGCCATCATAGGCGCGTGGAACAGTATGAACACCATGGCCCGGAAAGATCCGGACGGCTGTGTGCGGCTGTCCGGGCTTGCCATGAGCAACGCGGAACTGGCCGCTTTTTTCCACTCCACCGAAGCGATTGTGGAAAAAACGGTTGCATTATTTGAAAAACTGAAACGGCTCACCGTAAAGGACGGGCTGATCAAGGTGGCGGACTGCGCCGGAGAAACGGTTACGGCGCCCCGGCAGGCAATAAGCGGAAACACCGTTTCCGCAAAGCCTGCATTAACCGACGCAGCGCTGGCAATCAAACGGGAGAAGGACCGGATCCGCAAGGCGAAATCCCGGGCCCGGCAGAAGCAGGAACAAATGACGGAAACGGATGATACTGTCACACCTGTCACGAACTGTGACAAACGTGACACAGCCTGTGACGGTAATAATATATATCCTTTACATCCTCCACATGCTTATAAGTCTGTAAGCAAATATGCGGATCTTCATAACCTGATTCCCCTGAATGAACTGCCGGAAGAATACCGGAACGTCATCGGGGAATGGAACAAACTGCCCCTGCCCAAATTCAAGGGGCTGGTTCCCGAATTGCTGGAA
>Ga0265298_10002201_pt1 | contig 27560 bp, 24 predicted proteins | sample AusTroGonzalo_MG_3_FD_193486 | JGI IMG/M metagenome (GOLD analysis project Ga0265298, IMG submission 193486) | Bovine rumen microbial communities from tropical cattle in Woodstock, Queensland, Australia - Gonzalo_01 | ecosystem: Host-associated > Mammals > Digestive system > Stomach > Rumen ...
CGAAGGTAGCCACAGGCCGCACATTGGCAAAGAGACCCAGTTTCTTGCGCATCGCCAGCAGTCCTGTCTCAGGACGTATCTTGGCAGTGGGATCATTGTCGTACTTCAGGTCGCCCACAGCAGCAAAGAGCACTGCATCAGCACGCATACATACTTCATGGGTAGCCTCCGGATAGGGATCACCCACGGCCTCGATGGCATGGGCACCACAGATGGCCTCCTCATAGTCAAACTGATGCCCGAACTTCGCTGCAATAGCGTCGAGCACTGCCACACCCTGTTTCATAATCTCGGGTCCGATACCATCGCCCTCAAGAATAGCAATCTTCAGATTCATAACTCGTTATCTTGTTCGTTTTCTATTATGTTCAACATTTTAAAGGTCGCCTTGATGGCTGCTTCTGTCTGGTCAGCATCCAATCCTCGCGTACGGAGTAGACGGCCATTATCATTCCAGGTGATGACCGTCTGCACGAGGGCATCGGTACGTCCACCTGGAGGAATGGTGACAGCATAGTTTGCCAGGAGTGGGAAGGTGCGGTCCAAGTACTTGCGGTAAATATAGCGAAGGGCCTTCACAAAAGCATCGTACTGACCATCACCCGTTGCACCTGCTTCGTAATGCTGACCATTGATCTCCACCTTCACATTGGCACCAGGCTTCAAACCATAGGCCGTAGAAACCACATAACTGACCAGTTTGACCTTGTCTTCCGGTGCATCATGTTTCAGGACATCACTGACAATGAAAGGAAGGTCTTCCTGCGTCACAATCTCCTTCTTGTCGCCCAGTTCCGTGATACGCTGTGTGACACGTCGTGTCTGCTCAGGCGTCAATTCAAGACCCAGTTCTTCAAGGTTCTTGGCAATGTTGGCCTTGCCACTGTTCTTTCCCAGGGCATACTCCCTGCGACGACCAAAACGTTCGGGAACGAGATCATTACAGTAAAGGTTATCCTTTTTGTCACCATCTGCATGAACACCAGCCACTTGCGTAAACACATTGTCGCCAATGATCGGTTGGTTAGGAGCCACGGCAATACCACTGTAGCTCTCCACCAGACGGGAGATATCGTTGAGCTTATCCTCACGGATATTCGTGCGGGCATTGAACTGATCCTTCAAGATCACCTGTACACTCGACAGTGGTGCATTACCACAGCGTTCTCCCAATCCATTGACAGTGACATGCAGGCCCTTGGCACCGCTCAATACTGCTGCCAAAGAATTTGACACAGCAAGGTCATAGTCATTATGGGCATGGAAGTCGAAATGCGTGTCGGAATAGCGTTTGACCATCTTACGGAAATACTCGATGCACTGCAAGGGATTCATGATGCCAAGCGTGTCTGGCAACATAAAACGACGAATACCTGAGTCGCACAGGGCATCCATCAGCTGGTAGACATAGAAGGACGATTCCTTCATCCCGTTCGACCAGTCCTCCAGATAGAGGTTGACTGATATACCCTTCGAGCGGGCATACTTCACCTCCCTGCGGATCTCTTCGATATGTTCCTCAGGGGTCTTCTGTAGCTGTTGGGTACAGTGCTTCAACGAGCCTTTGGCCAACAGGTTGAGCGTGCGACAGCCACACGACGCTATCCAGTCGACACTCTTGCCACCATCGACAAAGCCCAGCACCTCCACACGCTCGAGCTTGTCAATCTTCTCAGCATAACGGCATATCATGCCGACAGCCTCCTTCTCTCCCTCACTGACACGGGCAGAAGCCACCTCAATACGATCGACGTTGAGGTCATGGAGCAGCATACGGGCCATCATCAGTTTCTCATGCGGGAGAAACGAGACACCACTGGTCTGCTCACCATCACGCAACGTTGAGTCCAAGATCTCGACGAAGGGCTGTATACGCCGGTATTTACTTACTTGTTCAGCTGTTCCCATTCTTCTGTCTTCTTTTGATTCTGTACGAGATAGTCGATATCGTCGAGGCCATTCATCAGACAGTGCTTCTTATAGCCATTGATATCGAAATGCTCACTGCGGCCTGTCATGAGATTCTTAACCGTCTGATTGGGGAGGTCAACCTCCACAGTCATCTTCGGGTCAGCCTTGATACAAGTGAAGAGCTCTGCAAGGAAATCCTCCGAGACCACCACAGGCAGCACAAAGTTATTGAGTTCATTGTTCTTGTGGATATCAGCGAAGAAACTGCTGATGACCACCCGGAAACCATAGCCGGCGATGGCCCATGCCGCATGTTCCCGCGAAGAGCCGGAACCGAAGTTCTTCCCTGCCACGAGGATACAGCCCGAATAGGTGGGATCGTTGAGAACGAAGTCGGGATTGGGTGTTCCGTCGGCATTGTAACGCCAGTCACGGAAGAGGTTGTCACCAAAGAAACTTTCCTCACGCGTCGTTGCCTTCAGGAAACGGGCCGGGATGATCTGGTCGGTGTCCACATTCTCCAATGGAAGGGGCACACAGGTCGATGTTATAACGTTGAATTTCTGTTTCATAATAATGTTCTTGGATCAGTGATGACACCAGTGACTGCAGCAGCAGCGGCAACTAACGGTGATGCCAGGATCGTGCGTGCGCCAGGGCCCTGACGACCTTCAAAGTTACGATTGGAAGTAGAGATGGAGAGTTTGCCTGCGGGAATCTTGTCATCGTTCATCGCGAGACAGGCTGAGCAACCAGGCTGACGGATCTCGAAGCCCGCAGCCTCCAAGACCTTGTCGAGTCCTTCCTCACGGATCTGACAGTCCACAGCCCACGAGCCAGGCACCAGCCAGGCGATGACATGCTCAGCCTTCTGACGCCCTTTCACGATAGAAGCGAAAGCGCGGAAATCCTCGATACGACCATTGGTACAGGCACCGAGGAAGACATAGTCGACCTTCGTACCCAGCAATTTCTGTCCAGGCTTAAAGCCCATATAGGCAAGGGCCTTCTCTTCTCCCCTCCCATTGGAGGGAATGGGAGAGGTTATGCCTATGCCCATCCCGGGATTCGTACCATAGGTGATGCGTGGCTCTATGTCGGCAGCATCGAAGGAGAGTTCCTTGTCGAATACAGCGTCCTTGTCACTCTTCAGCGTCTTCCAATAAGCGACAGCCTTGTCCCAAGCCTCGCCCTTTGGTGCGAACTCACAGCCTTTGAGATATTCAAAGGTGGTTTCGTCAGGTGCGATGAAACCGCCACGCGCACCCATCTCAATAGAGAGGTTACAGAGCGTCAGGCGACCTTCCATCGATAATGCAGTGACGACATCACCCGCATACTCAACGAAATAGCCAGTAGCGCCAGAGGTCGTCAACTTCGCCATCAGGTAAAGGGCCACATCCTTCGCTGTCACGCCCTTTCCAAGCTTTCCATTGATATTGATGCGCATTGACTTCGGTTTCTGCTGGAGGATACACTGCGAAGCCATGACCATCTCCACCTCACTGGTACCTATGCCGAAAGCTACAGCCCCCATGGCCCCATGGGTGGAGGTGTGCGAGTCACCACAGACGATTGTCATGCCCGGCAGACTCAATCCCTTCTCCGGGCCAACCACGTGGATGATGCCATTGTCCTTCGACATCATGCCATAGTATGTCAGTCCGAACTCGGCAGCATTACGGGCCAACGTGTCCACCTGCTTCTTCGACACAGGGTCCTCGATGGGCTTGTCCTGGTCGTGCGTGGGGGTATTATGGTCGGGCATACAATAGATATTCTCTGGCCGGAAACATTTCAGGCCCCGTGCCCGTAGGCCATCGAATGCCTGCGGCGAAGTGACCTCATGACAGTACAGCCTATCGATATACAACTGCGTGGGGCCATCCTCTACGACCTGCACGACATGTTTGTCCCAAATCTTATCAAAAAGCGTATTCATAACTATTCTACTTACTCCTTCACCTTAAACTTATTGATACAGTCGATATAGGCCTCTACACTGGCAGTGACGATGTCGGTATCGGCACCAAAGCCATAGTAGAGCGAGCCGTCGTATTCCACCTGCATGTGAACCTTACCCACATCGTCGCTTCCCTTCGAGATAGCCTGGATGGTAAACTCCTTCAGCGTCATCTGTTTCATGATGATCTTCTTCAGCGCCTTGATGGCAGCATCCACAGGACCATTGCCAGAGGCAGCAGCCTCGAACTTCTGCCCAGAGATATCGAGACCGATGCTGGCCACACTCTTCACGCCCTTACCAGTGGTCACCTGGAGGAAGTCAAGTCTGACGGCATGGGCCTCAGCAGTATCTGCACCTGCCAGCATGAGCACGTCGGCATCGTTCACCTCCTTCTTCTGGTCGGCCAGGATAAGGAACTTCTCGTATATCTTGTCCAACTTCTCTTCAGGGAGATCCACGCCATTCACATGCAGACGATGCTTCAGGGCAGCCCTTCCAGAACGTGCTGTCAGCACAATCGAGTTGTCGTCGATACCCACATCCTTGGGATCGATGATCTCATAGGTATGTACATTCTTCAACACCCCATCCTGATGGATGCCACTGGAATGGGCAAAGGCATTACGGCCTACGATGGCCTTATTGGGCTGGATGGGCATATTCATCAGCGAGGACACCATCCGACTTGTCGGATAGATCTTCGTAGTATTGATGTTCGTATCAATCTCAAGGCTCTTATGACAGCGCAGGATCATCGCAATCTCCTCAAGGGACGTGTTACCTGCCCGTTCACCGATGCCATTGATGGTCACCTCCACCTGTCGGGCACCAGCCATCACACCACTGAAAGTATTGGCCGTGGCCATGCCCAAGTCATTGTGGCAGTGGGTAGAGATGATGGCCTTGTCGATACAGTCGACATGCTCCTTCAGATACTTGACCTTCGCATAATACTCCTGTGGCAGACAATAGCCCGTGGTATCAGGGATGTTCACCACCGTAGCTCCTGCCTTGATGACGGCTTCCACCACCTGTGCCAGGTACTCATTGTCGGTACGTCCGGCATCCTCACAATAGAACTCCACATCATCGACGAAGCGCTTGGCATACTTCGTGGCAGCTACAGCCCTTTCCAGAATCTCCTCGCGGGTGGAGTTGAACTTATACAAGATGTGCTCGTCTGAGGTACCGATACCTGTGTGGATACGCTTGTGCTTGGCATACTTCAGCGCGTCGAATGCCACGTCGATGTCACGCTCCACAGCACGTGTCAGCGCACAGATGACGGGCCATGTGACGGCCTTTGAAATCTCAATAACGGAATTGAAGTCACCCGGACTTGAAATGGGGAATCCTGCTTCGATCACATCCACGCCCAGTTGCTCAAGGGCCTTGGCCACCTGAATCTTCTCTACGGTGTTCAACTGGCATCCAGGTACCTGTTCACCGTCGCGGAGGGTCGTGTCGAAAATAAACAATCTGTCAATCATCTTTCTATTTACTTAAATGTCTGATTCAACGAAAAGAGCCTTTCGCACTCGGAAGTGAGAAAGGCTCAATATCATTCAGCAATCATATTACCTATATATACACCTTGTCACTTCCGCCTGCTCCCTGCAGTCGAATAATAATAATGGCGCTAAGTAGGTTCAGATTCTTCATCTCTTTTGCTTTTGTTTTTGAATTCGGGTGCAAAATTAATACATTTCATTGAAACAAACAAATAAATCGTAACTTTTTTGCCTAAAAAAGTGTCAAATCTTTAACATCTGTCTCCAAATCGTACACACCACTGGGCATTTTCCGCTTTAACACCTCCAGTTGGACATCCTTCCCGGGAATGATACCATAGGAACGGAGGATAGTCTCGACAGTCTTACGTGCCAGTTCCGGATGATTGTTCTCCTCACTCAGATGGCACAGCCACACATGGCGCAGGTTTTCCGACATATTCTCAGCCAGCGCATGAGCACACGCATCATTGGACAGATGGCCGTTGGAGCTGAGGATACGCGTCTTGAGATAAGCAGGGTACGGGCCATTATTCAGCATCTCCACATCGTGATTAGCCTCGATGATCAGATAATGGGCATGACGAATCCGCTCCTTGACCTCCTCTGTCACACTTCCTACATCGGTGAGAATGACAAAAGAGACACCTTCCACGTCGATCTGATAGCCGACATTCTCACTGGCATCATGGGGTACAGAGAAAGGGGTTACGATGAAATCCCCTAACTTCATCGGCAGCCCGGGCTCCACAAGACGTTTCATCTCATCAGCCACCTTACGCTGTATACAGTAGTTATGGACGATGCCGTCGTGCACTTTCTGAGTGGCATAGACAGGTACATGATAATCGTGGCTGAACGCACCCACAGACTTGATATGATCCGCATGGTCATGCGTGATCAGGATTCGGTTTACCGTATGGAGGTTGATGCCATAATCCTTAGAATGTTTCTTGAGCGTCCTAAGCCCTACGCCTATATCTATCAGTAACCCGTCTGTGGCAGTACAAAGATAATAGCAATTACCGCTGCTTCCGCTTCCAAACGATATAAATTTCAGCATTTTGAGGTTCTTATTTTGTGCAAAAGTACACAAAATCATTGAACATTGAACAATGAATAATGAACATTTTCCCTTTCTTGTCTTTTTTTAACTAATATCTTCCTTAAAACGGAAGACCCACTGCGAAGTGGAAGGCGAGGTCTCGACTCAGACGGGGATGGATGATGGAATAGTGTTCTTCCTCCTCTGTCTCGTAAGCGGGATTGACCGCCTTCATTCCCAGATCGAAGCGCAGGATGAAGTAGTCGAAGTTCAAGCGGAGGCCCAAACCATAACTGACAGCCATATCCCTCAACAGACTATTCAACTTAAACTGTCCCCCAGGTTGCTCATTGTAGGCACGCAACGTCCAGATATTGCCTGCATCCAGGAAGAGGGCGCCACCAAACTTCCAGAAGAGATGGGTACGGTACTCCAGGTTCAGGTCAAGTTTCATGTCACCCGTCTGCGTGATGAAATTGATATTACCATCACGATCCTTATAGCGTCCTGGGCCGAGGCTTCTCACGCTCCAGCCACGTACACTGTTGGCACCTCCTGAGAAATAGCGCTTCTCAAAGGGAAGCACCTGACTGTTGCCATAGGGATAGGCAATACCCAGTCCACAATGGAACACCAACTGGTCCTGATAGCCTGGCATCAGGTTCTTGGTAAAGTCTACATCAGCCTTGACATACTGGGCATACGCGATGTTAAACACCCGATACTGTCCACGGTCATCCTGCTCGGCATGGAACAGATGGCTCCCGGCATTCAAGAGGTTGCCCGCTGTCTCAAGATTGGTCTTCACAGCTATCACCCCATTGTTGTAGATCCAGCCAAAGCCGATCTTCATGATGAAGAGGTCCTCGTAGTTGTAGCGTAGGATGGCATTGTAGTTGCTCGTATTGTCGAGATACTCATGACGGAAGGTCTCACTGATCCACGGCATGAAGACATAGTTCAGGTCGATGAGGTCGAACTGATACTGGTCGTGATGGTTTTGCGGTCTCCAATGGTAACGCCAGCCTGCAGACAGGACACGACGATGGAACTCAGGACGGTTTTGCAGGTCATACAACAACGACACCTCACTGGTGGCGATTGTCCTGCGACGGAGTTCCCTGCTTAAGAACGGCATAATAAACCTGGGGAAGCTCAGACGGGCCTCTGTACTGTACTCCACAAAATCCTGGTTGCTGTATCCCTCCAGTCCACGGATGGCCTCATAGGCCCCACGTAACCGCAGACTGAACGACTCGGAGCCTCGGAAGAGATTACGGTTCTCGTAGGTCAGCGAGGCAGCAGCGCCCAGGTCACCTGCCGTGTTAGTGCCCTCTGGCTGGAAACTGATGGTTGATGGTTTGTTGGTCTGCACATTGACAAAGGCATCCAACAGGGCAGTATCTGGATCAGCCTGAAAACTGATGTTGGTATAGCGCACAGCCCCCAATCGTCCGAAATGGTTATAGGTATTCTGCAGATCACTGGAGGAATAGGGTGCGCCCGACTCGAGGAACGTGTTCTCACGGAGTACGGACTGGCGCAGATGAATCAAGGAGTCGTCAGGATTACCACTGATATAATGGATGTCACGAATCACATAAGGGGTATGCAGCGTGTCATTGATATTCGTCGTGCGATATGGCCTCAACACTAACGTCAGGTCTATCTGACGGTCTTGTTTCAGGGAGTCGGCCATGAACGAGATAAACTCCTTATGAAACCGGTAGTAGCCATTATCCTGTAACAATGATGTCAGACGTGAACGTTCTGCGTTGAGGGCATTGACATTAAACTGCATGCCCTGATGCAGTCTGCGCTTGTCATTTTGCAACAACCTGGCGATGACACTGTCCTGGATGTCGTACTTCAGATTCCTGATATAATAAGCCCTGCCAGGATGCAGCACATAGATGGCATTCAGTTTCTTTTTCTTCACATCGGTAAACAACTCCACCTGTGCATCGAGATAGCCCAGATTCTGCATGGCCTGTCGCAGGTTCTCACACGACAGCTGCGCCTGAAGGGTGTCAAAGACGACGGGTGCCTCACCCATCGTATGCAGTGTCCGGTTGATCCATTTTGTCGTGTCACGCCCTGCCAGTGAATAGACGCCCAAGGGAATCTTGACGGCAGAAAACCATTTGGAATTGGTCTTCTGACGAACGTAGTTCTTCAGTTGTGAGGTATTGATGTCACGGTACTTGCCATCGGCGACTACCGACACACGATTCAGCATGACCGACCCCTCAGGTATGTCACGTGTCGTGGAGCACGAACTCAACAGGAGTACGAGCAGAAACAGGATTGCCGGAATACGAAATGGCCGTCTATACATCAATATCTTACGAATTTGCTTGCAAAGATAGAAATAATTCTTTATCTTTGCAAGCAAAAAGACAAAATGATTAGCAAAAACCAGATAAAATTCATACGCCAGCTGGAATTGAAGAAGTTCCGCAAGCGCGAAGGACTGTTTGTGGCTGAAGGGCCGAAGATCGTGGGCGACCTGCTCCGTCAGTACCAGCCCAAGGCAGTTTTTGCCACCCCGGCATACCTGAGAGAGCACCCGGAGATGGCCGAGGCTACGGAGATCACCGACGACGAACTGTGCCGTATCAGTTTCCTCCAGCACCCCCAACAGGTACTGGCCCTCTTCCCCATTCCAGACCAAAGTTCTTCACTATCCACTATTCACTCTTCACTATCCTTGGCCCTCGACGGCGTACAGGATCCAGGGAACCTGGGCACCATCATCCGTATTGCCGACTGGTTTGGCATTGACACCATCTACTGTAGCGAGGACACGGCAGATGCCTATAACCCTAAAGTGGTACAAGCCACGATGGGCAGTCTCGCGCACGTACATATTATATATTGTAACCTTCCACAGATGATAGACGAGCTGCCGCCCTCCTACCCTGTCTATGGCACCCTGCTCGATGGCGACGACATCTACCAGCAGCCCCTTACCCAAGAGGGTATCATCGTCATGGGCAACGAAGGGAATGGGATATCAGAAACCGTCAGACAACGGATTAACCGCCGTCTGCTCATCCCATGTTTCCACCAAGGTGACACTGCTGAGAGTCTGAACGTGGCCATTGCCACAGCCATCACCTGCTCTGAGTTCAGGCGAAGAGGATAGATAATTCTTGGACGAGCCAAGCGGCAAAGCCGAGCAGACAATTGACAATTAGAAGTTCTGCAATTCGCGATAAATTCTCTGGACAGGCAGTCCCATGACATTAAAATAGCTGCCGTTCAGGCCCGTCACGCCGATATAGCCTATCCATTCCTGAATACCGTATGCCCCAGCCTTGTCGAGAGGCTGGTACTTCTCCACGTAATAGTTGATTTCCTCGTCGGTCAGTTCCTTGAAAGTCACGTCAGTCGTCACGCTGAAACTACGTTTCTTATCTCGGGTCATCAGACAGACGCCCGTAATGACCTGATGGGTCTGTCCACTCAACCGACGTAACATCCTCCTGGCCTTATCAAGATCCGAAGGTTTTCCCAACACCTCACTGCCCAGGATGACGACCGTATCAGCCGTAATGATCAGCTCGTCGTCCTTCATCAAATCCTTGTAGGCAGCTGCCTTCTCTGCTGCAATATAAAGCGGAATCTCCTCTGTCGGCAAGTCCTGCGGGTAGCTCTCCTCAATATCGGGCAATACCTTCACCTCGTAGGAAATGTCCAGCCCACTGAGCAGTTCACGTCTCCTCGGAGAATTACTCGCCAGAATTATGTGATAAGGGGTTACCATCCGAAAGCCTTTGCATTCATAATCCACTTGCCCTGCGCACGGAGGGTCTGTTCTATGACATCACGCCCACAGCCGTGCCCACCAATCTTGTCACTCACATAGATACTGGCTTCCATGATCTCCGGACAGGCATCTTTCGGACAGACGGGACAACCCACACGACGCATGATCTCCAAGTCAGGAATATCATCACCCATGTACATAATTTCCTCGTCGGTCAGACCGTATTTTTTGAGAAGAGCATCATAGGTCTCAATCTTCACAGCACAGCCAATATAGATATCCTCCACACCAAGCCCCTCGTAACGCACCCGCAGACTACGGGTCTTGGCACCTGTCAGGATCACAATACGCAGACCCAGTTTCACCGCCAACTGTATGGCATAGCCATCCTTGATATTGACCGTGCGCAGCGGTTCCCCTTCAGCCGAGAGGGTGATGGTCTCACTGCTGAGCACACCATCGATATCAAAGATGATGGCCTTGATCTTATTTAAGTCGTAATTGATCATCACTATTCACTAATCACTATTCACTCCTGAACTTATTCATTTCTGAACTTGTTCAGATGAACATTCTCCCACTTCAGGCGGTCTTCTGCCTGAGGTTTTCGCTCGTCGGCCCAGTGACCTACGGCAAGAACACACAGACAACACAAGTTCTCAGGGATGTCGAGGATGCCACGAATCACCGTGTCAGCCGTCGTACCATCATCAAGGCCACGTCCACGCATCTGGATCCAACAGGAGCCCAATCCCAGTTCCTCAGCCTGATACTGCATGGAGATGGCAGCGATGGAACCATCCTCCACCCAACAGTCGTTCTGCAGGGGATCACCCAGGACGACGATGGCCACAGGCGCACCCTTCAGGAACTGACTGCCCATATTCTTCGCATCAGACAGTTTCTCGATGTCCATCTTATCATCGACCACCACGAACTGCCAGTTGCGCTGGCTCTTCGAGGTAGGCGACATGAGAGCTGCACGGAGGATTAACTTCAAGTCTTCACCATCAATTTCCTGGTCGGTAAACTTGCGGTGACTACGGCGCAACTGCGCCAAATCTTTAAAATTTGTCATAACTTTAATAATTTATGCTGCAAAGTTACACATTTTTTTGGGGAGTACCAAAAAAAATCGTATCTTTGTGGCGTGAAAGGAATCGAAACGACCATCTACACCAAAGAGGGGAAGTTGCCAACAATCAGTGAAGAGAACTTCTTCCATAGCCGCCAGTTGTTTGCCATGAGTGTGCAGACGCCGCGGATGAAACCCTATATGGTGGTCTGTACCGACCCTACAGGACGCGTCGTCAGCCAGATGTTGGCCATCATCCGCTACAGGACCTCCTTCCTTCCTCCCTTCTTCTTTATGCACTGTCGTATCTTAGGCGAAGGAGATTACGCAGAAAGTGACTACCGCAAGGAAGACCTGTTTGGAGAAATGATCCGGGCCATCACAAAGAAACTGAATAGGAAAACACTTTACATTGAGTTCAGTAACCTGACGCAGAAGATGTTCGGCTATCGCCACTTCCGTCAACAGGGTTATTTCCCCGTCCACTGGATGAGCATCCACAACTCACTCCATAGTAGGCTTCCTGATGAACGCATCACAGAGAAGATGCAGAAACGCATCGACAACGCCTATGCCAAAGGCGTGATAACTGAGGAGGTCAAGAGTGAAGAGGACTTCAAGGCTTTCGTCAGACTTCTCCGCAAGCACCATTGGTTGAAGCCAAAGCGATATATACCTGACGACCAATTCTTTAAGGAGGTTATGAAAACCGACTCCTGCCGTCTCTTCGTCACGAAGTTCCGCCACCACGTCATTGGCTGTGCCGCCTGTGTCTACAGTCAGGGCAATGCCTATCTCTGGTATGCCGCCTTCCGCCGGAAGACCTATCTGCCGCTCCATCCTGATACAATGACCATCTGGCATTGTATCAAACATGCCCACAGCCAAGGCTATGAGCATATCAATTTCATGGACGTAGGCCTGCCTTTCCGCAAGAACTCTTTCCGTGAATTTATTTTAAGTTTTGGTGGAAAGCCCATCAGCACACTTCGCTGGTTCCGCTGTTCCATCCGTTGGGTCAACACCCTACTCTCCTGGATCTACCGCGACTAACGACTGCCGATATACAGGAACACCATTCCCAACAATACCAGCGCCAGGTCAACAGCCTTCGCCTTGAGGTTCTTCTCGTGGAAGAAGATCGCCCCGAACATAAAACTCACCACGACACTGCCCCTGCGGATCATCGACACGATGGAGATCATCGCATCCGGCAGACTCAGCGAATAGAAGTACATGAAGTCGGCCGCCGAGAGGAAAAGGCTGACACCCAGGATCGACCACGACCAGTGGAAAGGTGTCGTCTGCTGATGCTTTGGCCACCACAGCAGCCAGAGCATGATACCCATCATCCCGCATTGGTAGATGTTGTACCACGACTGCACCATCATCCGGTCCAGTCCCACACCACCACTCTCTACAGGCGCCATCAGGTATTTGTCGTAGAGTCCGCTGAGCGCACCCAGCGCCGCAGCACCCACAATCATATAGATCCAATGGTCGTGCTTGAAATCGATGCCCTCTTTCTTGCCACTGCGACTCAGCATGAGGAACGACGCCACCGCCAGTGCCACACCGATCCACTGCCACATATTCAGCCGTTCGCCAAACACCAACAGCGCACCGACGAGCACCATCACAGGACGCGTCGCATTGATGGGACCCACGATGGTAAGCGGCAGGTGCTTCATGCCGAAATAGCCAAGAATCCAGCTTGAGAGGACGATGAGCGCCTTCAGCACAATATACTTGTGCATCTCCCAGCCACCACTCGCCACATGGAAGATGGTGCCGTCGAGCATACCTGAGGGACTGCAGAGGATAAAGGGCAGGAAGATGAGCGACGAAAACAACGTATTCAGAAACAATACGGGAATCACCGCATTCGCCTTCAACGCCTGCTTCTTAAAGGAATCATAGCATCCCAGCAGCGCTGCCGACATAAATGCCAATATCAGCCACATCGCACTCATCACTATTCACTAATCACTATTCACTAATATACAATGTTTTCCAGGAAGAGCGCATTGGCAGGCATCGACTCACCAGCCTCCGTGCGCTTCTTACCTTCCACCACCTTCCTGAAATCCTCCAGCGACAGCCGTCCGCGCCCCACGTCAATAAGCGTGCCGACGACCGCCCTTACCATGTTCCTCAGGAATCTGTTGGCAATGATCTCGAAATACCAGGTCGTATCCGATGTCTGATGCCACTGGGCAGCAGTCACATGGCAGAGCGTGGTCTTCACATCCGCATGTGCCTTGCAGAAAGCGCCGAAGTCCTCATATTCCAGAAGCATGGCAGCCGCCTCATTCATCCGCCCGAAGTCAAGCGGATAGTGGAGTTCACAGGAATAGGCCCTGCAGAAGGGATCCTTCACCGTATGGATATAATAGTGGTACGTACGACTCTTGGCCGAGAAACGGGCGTGCATCTCATCATCCACCTGCTCCACCTTCTGCACGGCAATATCGTATGGCAACAGCCTGTTCAGCTTATACGCCAGCTGACCGCCGTCGATACCTTCCGATGTCTCGAAACAGGCTTCCGTATCGAAATGTGCCACCATCATTCTCGCATGCACTCCAGCATCAGTCCGACCTGCCCCAGTCACACAGATGTCATCACGCAACAAGGTAGAAAGCGCCTGTTGGAGCCTTTCCTGCACCGAATCCCCGTTAGGCTGTATCTGCCAACCGTGATAGCGGGTCCCGTCATAACTGAAAGTGATGAAATATCTCATAATCGGGTGCAAAGTTACAAATATTTTTCGTTCCATTTGGCATTTCGCCCGCTTTTTCGTAATTTTGCACCATGTTATTCTATTTCTCAGGCACAGGCAACACCCGATGGGTGGCCCAGCAACTCGCAAAGGAGCTGGGCGAGGAGTTGCTTTATATCCCCGACCTCCTCAAGACAGGACGTTACGAATTCACACTGTCCGAAGGCGAACGCATCGGCTTCTGTTTCCCCACCCACGGATGGCAGCCACCCCGCCTTGTACGGGATTTCATCCGCCTGGCCACGTTCCACATCCACGAATCCACCTTCTGCTGGGCTCTGACCACCTGTGGCGACAACATGGGAGAAGCGATGACCATCCTTAACAAGGACCTGTCGCACAAAGGCCTGCAGGCAGAGACACAGTTCTCAGTCGTCATGCCCGAGTCGTATGTCTGTCTGCCATTCATGTACACCGACTCCGAGGAGCGTGCCAGCGAGAAGATAGAGAATGCACAGAGGCAGACTGCTCATATCGCCCGCATCATCAAGGACTGCAAGAGGGGTATCCAGGAGTTGGACAAGGGAGCCACTCCCCGCCTCTACTCCTACGTCTTAGGCAACTATTTCAACAAGCGGATGATAACCGACAGGAAATTCACCGTCGACCCTGAGGTCTGTATCAAATGCGGGAAATGCCAACAGGTGTGCCCGGTCGACAATATCATCGGAACGCCACCCACTTGGCGACACGACGACAGCTGTACCTGTTGCCTGGCCTGCTATCACTACTGCCCCGTCCATGCCATCAACTATGGCCGCATCACCCGTAAACGGGGCCAATACTATTTCGGAATCAACCGATAAGCCTCTCCAACTGCTTATCAGTAGCTTCAGGCAGAATTTTCCTGAAATGCGATTGCAGCCTTTGCAAGGATTCTTCCGGCGAACGCTGGCAGCGACAAGCCTCCTGCCCATATAGCTGCTCCGGCGTGGTAAGCAACGACCATCCCCAGCCATACTCCTTGTTATGCTTATCCCTGGGATAGACAAAGTCTTCCGTGACAATCAGGCACCTCATCTGTAGTCGGGTGATATAACCGTCAAACTTGCTACGCATCTTAGACCCGTCAAACCCACAGGCAGCACGCAGTTCCCTGGTGATCAGACTGCCATGCTCGCGAAGGGTCATCAGGATGGAGTCCTCGATAGACCCCTCCTCGGGCAAAGGATACTTGCTTCGGCGATAATTGCAGAAATCCAGCCACCAGTCAAAACTGATGAAGCCGGCCTTTTTGTCGAAGAACTTACCATAGACACAGTGCCCGTCCGACACGATGGGTCCCTTCCACTTCCACAAAGGCCAGTCCCATCCCCCGTCAGGCAACACCACGTAGCGGCAGTCGTCATCGACCACCTCCTCCGCAGAGAATCCACGGATACCACTATACAGCAGCGGCAGGAATCCCACCTGATGAATATAATCCGTCAACTGCGCAGCAGAATAAATCTCCTTTCTCCTCATAAATTCCCTTGCATTAAATCATTTAGGCTGAGGTCCCATGCGCACGGGGCCTCGGGGCATCATCCGATCAGGCTTGCCAAAGAATATCTGCTTGAGCATGGGACCAAAATCAAAGCTGATTTTTTGCTGGCCATTCAACTTGAAATAAGGACTGATAATGGGGTCTGTCACCCATTGTCCAGTCATAGGATTCATATAGCGACGCACACCTGTATCTACACCAAAACGCTTATTGATACGAAAATCTGCATAGCCACCATAATTGGTAGTTGACAGATAAGGATTGACAGCAGGCGTAATCATCGAGGCACCAGGATAATAATAGCCAAATGCATGAAGCGAAACGGCATCGTTGAGCCAATAGCTCACAGTCCCGCCGAAGCCGTAATTGGTCTGGAGAAAGCCCATTCCCACGAAACGGTACTTATCGGCCAGCGCAGAAGCCGAGAATGACCAACGACCTAGATTCTGCTGTAGGGTCAGGGCGCCCGACTCGCGGTCTAGCAGTCCTGGCATAGAATCAGCACCACCCGTTACTATAACATAGGCACCATGCCAGGGATTAAAGAGTTTGCCACCCTGCAAGGTATTGATTTCCCAACTGCCTCGACTATTATCGTAAAGACTGGGATCAAACGAGAGGTCTGTGGCAGCCTCTGCTGTACGTAAAGAGGGCATCGGACGATGGCTTATTATTGAGGTGCTGTCAAACAGGAGCGAGTCTACAAGGAGTTTGTCAACAGTCTGTGCAGAATCTTTTGGCAACGTCTTATCGTTGCTTTCGTCGACAGTCTGCGCTGCTGCGCTCATGGCAGTCGTCAATAATAGAGCTATCAGTACCTTCTTCATTTACGACTGATCCTTGGCAGTAACTACCGTGACGATGTATGCACTAAGCAAAACGAGGATACCCGCTACGGGTTTGTCCCATGTGAGGATGTCCTGACCGAGAATGATGGCCACGAATGATGCAATGACGGGTTGGAGGTTGGTATAGATAGAAACCGTCGTCGCCTGTAGATACTTCATGGCGAAGGGTATGAGGAAATAGCCAAGGGCTGTGGCACAAATGACAATAAACGCCATCTCAAGCACGCCGTCCCACCCCCAGGCAGCGGTATAGAGCGCATTAGCAGGGAGTTCCGGAATGGCGATAGGTACGGTGACGACAGCTGAGATGAGAAACACATACTTCATCTGCGTTACAGGTGTATACTTTGAAGCCACATTTCGTGTGATAATCAAATAGACGGCCCATGTAAGTACACTAAGGATGGCCAATGTGATACCCAACAAGTCGTTCTTGCCAGAGCCAAGCGACTGACTCATCAACACCATCAGCACAGCACCGCCTATACCAAGGAGTACTCCGACGAACTTCATGGGCGTAATCTTCTCACCGATGAACAAGGCTGCGCAGAGCATCACGGCCACAGGCGTCAGCGTAGCAATGAGCGAAAAATAGACGGGACTCGTATAATCGAGAGCCCACGCGGTAAGCGTCTGCGAGATGACGAAACCCAACAGTCCGCCAAAAAGAATTGTAAACAGGTCACGGTGTTCGACTTTCTCCTTTGGCATAAAGGCCGCAATGATCCAAAAAAGGATGCAAGCACCAAGGCTGCGCGAGGCCATATACCCCATAGGCGTCACCCAGTCATCAAGTAACAGTTTGGTAACGGGTACACCAAGTCCGAAGATGGTATTGGCAATGAAGATGGCGCTGTGCGCTTGTAGCTTTTTGTTCATATTTCTATTTCTGTTTAATGGTTATTCTGATACATGCTAAGCCGCCGTTTCATAGGCATCTTGGCATAGGTGCGCCACTCCTCTGCCCCACCCTGACAACGCTGTAGGTAGCCTATGTCGTGCATGCGTCTGTAGGCTTCCATCTCGAAGGGATTCAACAGATAGGCGGCATGCTTCATCCTACGGTTCATCCGCAACCCCTTCAACCAGTACCATATATATAATAGGTAGAAGCGAAGCCACGAGTCACCACACGACTGTGCCTGGCGCAGATGGATCATCTCGTGGTTCTTAATGGCACTATAGCCGCTATTAAACCGTTCTGCCAACTCCTGCGTAGGGGTGAGGATATGGCCGAAGAAGGTCAGTCCCTCGTAACCCTTAGGGAGCCAGAAGGTATTGACCACAGCCGGCATGTCTGCGACCTTACTAGGGCGCACAGACTTCCACATGATGGGTATCACTTGAAACATCATCCACATAATCGGCTACAAAGGTAGTGTAAATCGAACGAAATGCAAAATAAATCGCGATTATTTTTCATTTCTGAGATACTACTAACTGTCCGGCGAAGCCCAATAGTACATTATTCGCTGAATAAATCAGGCAGTTCACTGAAAAAAGTTGTCTTTCACCCATAAAACCTCTACCTTTGCAGAAAAATAAACAACTAAAACAGAAAATTATGAAGAAAATGAATCATTTCTGGGCAATGGCCATGCTTCTCTTTGCAATTGTAGCTTGCACGACAGATAGCGACAACTGGGACAGTAGCGCCAATAGCCTGAATTCAACAATCGACAGCGATGACGATAATTCTACGACGACAGCCTGCGATGACAATGTTGTCAATGGCGTCTCGAGCGAAGGTAATGTGACCACCTTTTCTGTAGCCCTCAACAAGAATGCCATCTCAGAATCGGTGAAGGTCGATGCCAGCGACGATGACTACATTGAAAACACCACGTTTACGAAAACCATCACCATTACTTTCAACGCTACCGGAAGCGCTACGGTAAGTGGCGACGACGAGGGCATTGTCAGCATCAACGGCAACGACGTGATAGCTACCAACAATGGTAACAACATCATCAAGTACATACTGACTGGTGAAACCACCGATGGATTCTTCAAACTCTATAGCTCTAAGAAACAAGCGATCGTGCTCAACGGTGTCAACATTACTAATCCCAACGGTGCTGCCATCAACAACCAAAGCAAGAAACGCACCTTCATCGTTCTCAACGACGGATCAAAGAACTACCTGACAGACGGTACAAGCTACACAGATGCCATTGACAGCGAAGACATGAAAGGCTGTTTCTTCAGCGAAGGACAACTCATCTTCAGCGGCTCAGGCTATCTGGAGGTCAATGCCAACTGCAAGGCCGGCATCCGCAGCGACGACTATGTGCGCACCATGCCGAGGACCAACATCTACGTAAATGCCTCATCGGGCAACGGAATCCGAGGCAATGATGCCGTCATCGTAACAGGCGGGGTCATCAACATCAATGTAACTGGTACTGCAGATAAAGGTATCTCAACCGATGGTGAGGTTCGCATCGACGGCGGACGCACCTCCATTCTCACCAGCGGCAGCTACGAATACGACAGCGACGAAAAAGACTATTCTGCCTGCTCGGGCATCAAAGCCGACAGTCTGATTACCGTCAACGGCGGTGAGCTCAATATCAAATCGACAGGCATCGGCGGAAAGGGTCTGAACTGCGACGACCAGATTATCATCAACGATGGCACCATTCGCATCATCACCACCGGTACCCGGAAAAAAGACTCTCAGGGCAGCGTCTCGCCAAAGGGCATCAAAGCCGACGGTAACATCACCATCAAAGGTGGACAGACTCAGGTACGACTTGAAGGCACCGGCGACGGCACCGAAGCCATTGAGAGCAAAGGCGAGATTCACATCGAGGCGGGTACAGTGGAATGTTACAGCTACGACGACGCTATCAACTCGAAGAGTAACCTCTATATCGATGGCGGATACATCTATGCACGAGCCATCAACAACGACGGCATCGATGCAAATAAGAACCTCTATATCCGTGGTGGTGTAGTGATTGCCGAGGGCGGCGCACAGCCAGAATGCGGCATCGACGCAGCAGAACAATATGCAGCCTACATTACTGGCGGAACAGTCATCGCAGTTGGTGGTGGCATGCAGGCTATCTCGCAGACAAACGGCTCACAAGCCTGTGTCACAGTAACAGCATCGCTCGATACCACCATCGGTCTTCTCAACGGCTCAACAGCCATTCTGGGTTACATCACACCTAGTAGCAACTCAGGCACAGCACTAATGATCTCATCGCCCTCACTACAAAATGGCAACTCTTATACCCTGCGCGGTGGTTGTACATTGACTGGAGGCACATCCTTCTATAGCCTCACCACCGGCTGTACTATCGGTAGTGGTTCTAGCTCTGTCAACGTGACGGCCTCTACCACAGTCAACAGCTCGATGGGAGGTGGAGGTGGTATGCCTGGAAATGGAGGACATAACGGCAGATGGTAAAAAAACGATAAAAGTGAAGCATCAACGGCGGTGCTTCACTTTTTTTTTGTACCTTTGTCGCCAAATAGATGAGGAAATGAACGAAAAAGCGAGAATAGAACAACTACGCAAGGAGCTGCACGAGCATAACTACCGTTACTACGTGCTAAACCAGCCGACTATCGGTGACCAGGACTTCGACTTCATGATGCATGAACTGCAGGACCTGGAGGCACGCCATCCCGAGATGGCCGACCCCAACTCGCCCACCCAACGCGTAGGTAGCGACCTGAATGAGGAATTCCGTCAGGTAGCCCACAAATACCCCATGCTCTCACTGGCCAACACCTACAACGAACAGGACGTTAGTGACTGGTATGAGAGTGTCTGCAAGGGACTGGCAGGCGAAGATTTCGAGGTATGCTGCGAAATGAAATACGACGGTCTGTCCATCTCGCTGACATATATTGACGGGCAACTTACACAGGCTGTGACTCGCGGCGACGGTATCCAAGGTGATGACGTGACAGCTAACGTGAAGACCATACGTGCCATTCCTCTCGTACTGCCCGGCAAAGGATACCCCCACGAATTTGAGATTCGGGGTGAGATTCTCATGCCATGGGCCGTCTTCGAGCGTCTGAACAAAGAACGCGAGGAAGCCGAGGAACCCCTCTTCGCCAATCCCCGCAATGCTGCCAGCGGAACACTGAAAAGTCAGAAGTCGAGCCTCGTGGCTTCTCGCCAGCTCGACGCCTACCTCTATTATCTGCTGGGTGAGGAATTACCTGCTGACGGCCACTATGAGAACCTGGAAATAGCACGCAATTGGGGCTTCAAGATTTCGGAAGGCATGAAGAAGGTTAAGACCCTACAGGAGATCTACGACTTCATCAATTATTGGGATACAGCTCGCAAAAACCTTCCTGTAGCCACCGACGGTATTGTACTGAAAGTAAATTCTTTACGACAGCAAAGATCGCTCGGATTTACGGCTAAAAGTCCACGTTGGGCTATCGCCTATAAGTTTAAGGCCGAGCGTGTCTGCACCCGTCTGAATGAGGTCACCTATCAGATCGGTCGCACAGGTGCTGTTACCCCTGTGGCCAATATGGATCCCGTACAGTTAGCAGGTACCACCGTGAAGCGTGCCACGTTGAACAATGAGGACTTCATCAAGAGTTTTGATCTCCATATCGGCGACTATGTCTATGTCGAAAAGGGTGGCGAGATTATCCCCAAGATTGTCGGCGTCGACATCGACAAGAGACCTCTCATCGCTATGCCCGTCCAGTTTATCAAGCGCTGCCCAGAATGCGGTACGCCATTAGTGCGTTATGAAGGTGAGGCGGCATGGTACTGTCCCAACGACACTGGTTGTCCCCCCCAGATTAAAGGACGCATCGAACATTTCATTGCGCGCCGGGCAATGAACATTGACTCACTGGGACCTGAGACCATCGACGACTATTACCGTCAGGGACTGATTCACAACGTGGCCGACCTATATGACATTCAGGTGCAACAGATTAACGGCGACGGCTCACGTACTAAGTCTGCCCAGAAGATTGTCTACGGCATACAAGCCTCCAAAGAAGTCCCCTTCGAGCGTGTGGTCTTCGCCCTTGGCATCCGCTTCGTCGGCGAAACCTCTGCCCGTCTGTTGGCACGACATTTTAAGAACATCGATGCCCTGATGTCGGCAGGCCTTGAGGAACTGCAGGAGATTGAGGGCATTGGCGAAGTGATGGCCAAGAGCATCATCAGCTATTTCCACAATGAGGATAATCTGACGATTGTGAATCGTCTGCGAGGCTATGGCTTGCAGATGCAACTCTCTGAAGCACAAATCACGGCAGCCTCCGACAAGCTGGCAGGGCTAAGCATCGTCATCAGCGGTGTCTTCGCCCATCACAGCCGCGACGAATACAAGGCCATCATCGAGCAGAACGGCGGTAAGAACGTGGGTAGCATCAGTGGCAAGACATCCTTCATTCTTGCAGGCGAGAATATGGGCCCCTCAAAGTTACAAAAGGCTGAAAAGCTCGGTATACAAATCATGGGTGAAGACGAGTTCCTGGAAAAATACGATATCAAATGAAGACAACTGATACATATCCCCATATAGAAACACTGAAACATATGGTCTATCATAGACTATTCTGTTTCTTTGTGGTATTATGCGCCGCTGTTTCATCCCAGGCGCAGATTATCATGAATGAGCCGCAGACATATAAAGGCCCTCAGGACGCACGGTGTCTCGATATCATGGGTGTTCCACTCGAAGGGCCTGACAGCGTCTTCATTCCAGCCCTCATCAGTGCGGGTTTTGAACAGGAAATCGACGAGGATGACGAGCCTGACACTTACTATTTCCACGGTGACTTCTACGGCATTAAGTCAAAACTGACCATTAACGTCGACGAGAAATCGAAACTGCTCTCAACGGTCCTCGTCACTGCTGGTCCTTACCGCACCTTTGCTCTCTATGACCGTAACAACCGGTATCTGCTGCTAAAGTTACAACGGCAGTACGGAAATTTCGATGCCAAAGGCGATGGTTCATTGCACACGATGACCAACCTGGGATACATCAAACTTTCTAACACTCTGCACGCCGACAAGTCGCGCACCATCAAGGTTTTCTATCTGAACACCACCCCCTATTATAAAGATGCGCAGAGCTTAGGACTCAAAGGCAACGTACAGGAAGTCATCACCGAGAATCCTATCGTCGAGGGTGCCATGGAGCATTTCGACCAATACGGCAGGAACACCACCACAGACATTATCGACAGGGAATACAATGAAACAGGCTATCTCGTACGTGGTGCCATGCTTGAGCGCAGCGGACAGAAAAGCAAACTCGAATATGATTACGACGAAGAGGGGCAACTCATCAAACGCACGCTTATCAATACGGCAGAGAAGATCAAGTCCGTCAATGAATACACCTACAATGATGAGGGAGAGATTCGCAGTTTGAGTCAGAAGGTATTTGACAAAACCAACGATTGTATTCTCTCCATCAACATCAAAAATGAATACACAGACCATGATGAAAACGGCAACTGGACACGCAACGAACTCAAACTGATGTATTGGGAGAAGGGTCAGCAGGTCCAAAACATGAATATTACCCAGACGCGGACCATCAGTTATTGGGAGGAAGACTGATTTTTAAGCCTATTTTGCACAAAATGCCCCGTTTTTTATTTAATTTATGTTAAACATGCGGAAATAATCTATTGTTTAAAAATTTATTCATATCTTTGTCACTCAATTAACATATAATAAAAACTAAAACGTAAAGATATTATGCTAAACGAAGGATTGGTATTTGCCGATAGATATAAATTTATCAAGCAGTTAGGACGTGGCGGTTTTGCAGAAGTGTGGCTTGCAGAAGATACCATGACAGGGATACAGGTGGCCGTCAAGGTTTACGCCCCGGGAGCTGGTCTCGACGACAATGGAATCAAGATTTTCACCCAGGAGTTTTCCATCGTGTTCGACATGAACCACACGAACCTGCTTCGCCCCACCCATTTCGACACTTGGGAACGTATGCCATATCTGATTATGCCGCTCATCAAGAATGGCTCTGCTTTCAAGTATATCGCTGATGGTCAGACCATTCCAGAGGATGAATGCTGGAAGATGTTGCACGATGTGGCTTCAGGTCTGGCTTATCTCCACGAGAAGACACCGCCCCTCATCCATCAGGATATCAAGCCCGACAACATCCTTATCGATGATGAAGGTCGCTACCTGATTACCGACTTCGGTATCAGTGCCCGTGTGCGCAGTACTATCCGTGGTGGAAAAGCCCAGGAGCAGAGCGGCGGCACACTGGCCTATATGGGCCCGGAGCGCTTCAGTTCCAATCCTAAGCCTATCATGGCCAGCGATGTATGGTCGCTCGGTGCCATGATGTACGAGTTGATGACAGGTACCCCACCCTTTGGCAACCACGGCGGTGTGCTCCAGAAGAACGGTGCCGACATTCCTATCATCGAGGAAGACTACTCACAGGATCTGAAGGACATTATCTATGCATGTCTGTCGAAAGAGACATGGGATCGTCCTTCAGCCAAGAAGATTGAGGAACAGACCTATAACAAGTTACACGGCATTGTAGTACCTCCTGAGAACAGCCAGCCAAAAGCAGAAGAGCCTGTCAACGAAACAGTAGACGAGCCTACACCTGCGACCGAGACTCCTACACCACAGGAAATACCTACACCTGTTTATGGTACTACTAACACTAAGCAACCTCAGGAGATGTCGCCCAAGAAGTCGCAACCCATTACTCCCAAGAAGGGCATCAACAAGAACATCATCATTGCTGCAGTTGCAGCTGCTGTCGTACTAATCGGCATCATTGCCATGTGTAGTGGCGGCGGCGATAGTGAAGAGCCTGTAGTAGAAGATATCGTTGAGGCTGTACCCGTCATCAACTACGACTCCTTGGCACAAGTCAGTATAAAAGAGGGAATGGCGCTCGTCGAACAGGCCGACACTTTCATGACCAATCATGAGGAAGACAAGTTTGATGGTAAATATAATAAGGTAGAAAACATTTACCTGAGTGCTCTGAATAAATTCGACCAGGCTTTAGTCAACAAGGATAGCCTTTCCACATCTGTATCCAACGAAGCGGCAACTCAGATAAGTGCCATCAAGGGCAAGTTACTCGATATTTATAAAGAATTGGTTGATGGTGCACAATATGTCCCTGAGTGGAAAGAACGTGCTGAAGCTATCCAGCCAACCATTGTTGATTTATTAGAAACCACTAACGACAATAACAATGAATAGAATTCTGCGCATACTGACGGTCGTCATACTGATGACCCTGACTCCGGCATTCGTCTACGCACAGAGTGCCAGTGAATCGTACGATATTGGTTTGGCTTTGATGAAAAAAAAGGACTATTCTGGAGCCATATCCAATTTCAATCGTTCTATGACCATGAATAAGAGTGCTGCTAATGTAAAAAAATGCAAGGCACAGATTGACAAGTGTAAGAAATTGATGAAAGGCAAGGACAAGAGTGCTGCTCCTGTTGCTACTGAGAAAAAGCTCAACATCCCGCACCCCATCCTTTCTGTTCCCGCCAATCCTGTGAATGACTTGGGTGTACAGATTGAGGTCATTCCAGAAAGCAATGACTGGACGGCCACTCTTGAGGGGAATGTCAATTGGATAGAATTGTCCAAGTCGATGGACGGAAAATACCTCGTATTGAAAGTTTCCCCGACAGACAAGACTATTGTGCGCCATGCTATAGTAAATGTAGAATACGAAAAGATGGAACGGAAGGTACAAGTCAATCAGGCCGGGAAAGCAGTTGAACTGGTGGCTGGAGAGCTCTTCACGAAGTTCAAGAAGAAGGGTGGCCAGATGCTTATCAACATCAGTTGCAATAGCGACACGGTATATGCCAACAATACTAACTGGATCATCGAAAAGTCTCCTGATTGGTGTAAGGCAGAAGGCACCAGCACCAATCTTGTGTTAAAAGTGGATGCCCTTGACAAGAAAGACCCCTTCTACAAGACGGGACGTACAGGTGACATCATCCTTCGCAGTCAAAACAAGGAATGTATCATCCGTGTAGACCAGAAATAACAATCATTATCCAATAACAACTTAAAACAATTGTCTTATGAGATGCAATAATTGTGGTTGGGACAATGCTCCCGGAAGCAGTACTTGCGTGAAATGCGGCCATCCACTTCAGATGGACAATGCCGGCTACGGTAACAATAATCCTTATCAAGGAGTAAACGTTCCTAATTATAATCAAGGTGCAGAACCACAACCTAAGGCAACGGTTATCAATGCCCAGGCTGCGGTAGAGTCTGCCCCCCGTCCCACAAGGATGGTCAACGCCCCTGGCAGTCCACAGCCACAGGGTGCACCTGTCGCACAAGGTCCAACAGCCTGCCCCCATTGTGGTTATCCCGTAATTGGTGACTTTACCAGCTGTCCGAACTGCGGTGCAAGCGTTACTCCCGCTCCCGTTGCTCCGGTAGCTCCCGTAGCAGCACCTGCTCCCCCACGTCCAACAGTCATTCAGCGTCCTGGACAGGGACCTGCTGCAGCACCTGTCCCCCGCCCCACTGTCATCCAGCGTCCTGGACAGGAACCGGCAGCTCCGCAACCTGCTGCCCCACAGGCAGCTGCTCCGCAGCCAGTAGCCCAGAAGGTCAAGAGTGAATTGGCAGATCTCGGCATTGATGAGACAGTGAAGTGCGAAAAGTGTGGCGCCGAAGTGTCTATTGACTTTTCTTTCTGTCCCAAGTGCGGCGAGCGGATCCACCTGCCAACGGTACGTGCCATCCGCCACAAACCCACACCGGCTCCTGAGCCGCCAAAGCCCCACTGCCACCTGACACTCATCCCAGAGGAGGACGAGCAGATTGAGGCGACGAGAAACGACTATGAGGGTCCGTCAGTTATCCTCACACGTGAGAATACGGAAGCCAACAACCGCACTATCACCTCGAAGGAACAGGCAGAACTGATCTGCGAGGATGGGAAGTGGTTTGTACTTAATAAGAGTGAATTAGGCTCCACCTATCTGGAAGCCAGCCGCAAACTGGAATTGCAACAGGGCGACATCCTTGTCCTCGGTGATAGAAGATTCAAATTTGAAGCAGAATGAACACTTACCAAGTCGTTGACAGATGCGATTTCCGGCCAGGAGACATCGTCGACAACAGGTACATTGTCAAGAAATCACTTGGCGAAGGCTCTTTCGGAGTCGTGTATCTGGTAGAAGACGGTAGAGGCGGCAAATACGCCCTCAAGCTCCTGAGACTGTGGGAAGTTCCTGCGGAGATTCGGCAACCTCTGATGGACCGATTCGAAATGGAATTCAACACAGGCCAGATCGACTGTGACAACTTGGTTCGATCATTGGCTTTTGGTATCGTTGGCGGCAATCCGTATATCGTGATGGAGTTTTGCCCCGGCGGTGATTTGGAGCCCCTGTTAGGAAAGCCTGATGGCAACACGCCCCGTATCTGTCAGGATATCCTTGTTGGGCTCAATGCCCTCCACGACAGAGGTAAGGTGCATCGTGATCTGAAACCGGAGAATGTACTTTTCAAACAGAACGGCAAGGCAGCGCTTACTGACTTCGGTATTGCGGGAGACCGAACCCACCGAATGACGCAGCGCAACATTTTCGGCAAGCCCAATCAGATATTCGGTACTTATGCTTACATGCCACCCGAGCAAGTGACAAGGGCCCGTGGCGGAGCAACAGTACTCCCCACTACCGATATCTTCTCTTTCGGGGTGCTCGCTTTCCAGTTGTTGACCAATCAACTGCCGTTCGGCACGCTGGAGTCACATAATGATCTGGCAGAATACCAGAAACGTGGCAAGGACGGAATTTGGAATCGCGGTGCCTTGCAGATGGTACCCAACGGTCAGCAGTGGGCCCGCGTGATAGAAGGCTGTCTGCATCCGGATTTCAAGCTACGCCTGCAGTCGGTAAGAGAGGTACTGCAACTGCTCCCCCAGTCGCAAGGCGGCTACCAGCAGCCCGTGAGGATGGTGCAGTCGTATGCCCCCGCACCCGTTCAGCAGACCCGTGGTTATCAACTGCGAATCCTACAGGGAGAGGAGCATGGTAAGGTTTACAACCTCACACAGATGGCCAGCACAGGCCGCCGCATCCTCACCATAGGCCGTCAGCAAGGCAACACTATCTACGTTAAGTCGGATTTTAGCGATTTCATGTCGCGTTT
>Ga0265298_10002202_pt1 | contig 27551 bp, 23 predicted proteins | sample AusTroGonzalo_MG_3_FD_193486 | JGI IMG/M metagenome (GOLD analysis project Ga0265298, IMG submission 193486) | Bovine rumen microbial communities from tropical cattle in Woodstock, Queensland, Australia - Gonzalo_01 | ecosystem: Host-associated > Mammals > Digestive system > Stomach > Rumen ...
CCCACCGCCGCGTAAAGGTGTTTATGTTCAACGGCTACGTCTTTGTAGGCTGTGAGGACGGCGACGACTGGGACTACAACGACCGCCTCTACTGGATACCTTACGGTCAGGACCGCATCGTCAAGGCGAAAGGTGTGCCCGTAAAGCCGGAACCTAGCAAGCCTCAGGTGTGGACCTACGCGTGGGAGGATAACACCATGGAGGGTTCCGACCGCTGCGACTACGACATGAACGACTGCGTCATCGAGGTGAAGGAGAAAGACGGTGACCCGTCGAAACTTGAAATATCGCTCGTAGCCCTCGGAGCTACACGCGACCTGTGGCTGGGCTTTGACAACAAAAACGGCAAGAGCTATCTCGACTACAAGCCCGTATTCGGTGACAAGGAACTGCATGAAGTGTTAGGCGTCCCGCATGGTACGATGGTCAACACCGGCAATGGCACACGCACGGTTGACACAGTCATGGTCGTCGTCGACAAGCCCGCAGGCTTCGACTTCCAGACGTGTTCGTTCGTGCTGGGTGCTAAGGTTAAAGCAGAGATGCAGGGACTCTACGAGAACGACTACTATATGCTGCACGTTTCTACCGCAGGTACTGACCCTCACGGCATCGTCATTCCTGGCAAGTGGCAATGGCCTACCGAGCGTACCAGAATCAATGAGGCGTATCTGGAATTCAACACCTGGGCCAGCGACCGTACGAAAGCCAAGGACTGGTATCTGCATCCCGTCAAAGGAAAGACGGTCGTTCGGCAATAACGTTAACACGACATGAAAAAGTACTATTTGATTTTGATTGTAGCAGCCGCCCTCCTTCTCGAAGCGATGGGCGCTGCACAGTATTTTACGGCCACTTACGGGATACGGAACGAATTGCTGGATAAGGCAAACCGCGACATGGAACAGAGCCTGCGCGTGGCTAATGTTAAGAGCGAGGTGGAAAGTGCCCTGAGGAATATTTATAATACCGTAGCCATGAGTATCGACAATCCGAAAGGCTACTATAGTATTGCTGCTGGTCTGGTAAAGAACAATCCGCACATTGTCGGTGCTGGCATGGCCTTCCGTCCTGACTATTACAAGTCGAAGGGCTTGGAAAGTCTGTATGCGCCTTATGTCTACGACCGTCAGCCCGACGTGGCGGTGAAGAAGAAGAAAACCACCAATCCGATGCTGACCACTACCTTGCTGCCCTTCGACTATACCACTCGTGAGTGGTTCATAAATCCCATGGAGGATGGTAAAAGTCTGTGGACCCAGCCCTACGTTGACGAAGGTGGTACCCATATCATTATGTGTACCTATTGTATGGCAGTAAAAGACCGTAGCGGACAGATTGTAGGCGTCTTCTTTGCCGATGTCCCCATGGAGGATGTGTCGCAGTTGTCTGTGGATATGCACCAAGGCATTATCAGTAGCCGAACGTTGCTTTTTTTCATTCAGGTTGGCTGCCTGCTCATTATTGGTTTCATCGTCTGGCTGTCCTTTAGGGCCTTCCGCCGCTACAAGGAGCAATATGTTGACCCTGAGAAGGATCATCTTGTGGAACAGATAGCAAAGCTTCGTGAGGTCAATACACGACTCGTCAGGCGTAATCAGGATTTGGCCGAGAAGGTGGCTAAGTTGCAAAACCATTTGAAAACGGCCTCTTCCCAGTCCAGCGAATCCCACTATTTTGGCTGAGTGGGACTCTAAACGAAAAAAGTCGGGCTGATATATTGTCAGTCCGTTTTTTTTTCGTATCTTCGCACCAAAATTTAATATATATGATTAACCAACAACTATTAAATCCTAAGAGTATCGCCATCATTGGCGGTTCGAACAATGTGCATAAGCCAGGTGGTGCCGTAGTGCGTAACCTGCTAAGTGGCGGCTATAGCGGCACACTGCGTATCGTGAATCCCAAAGAGGACGAGGTGCAGGGCATCAAAGCGTTCCACGATGCACGCGAGTTACCCCCAACGGAACTGGCTATCCTCGTGGTGGCAGCGAAATACTGTCCTGACTACGTAGAACTGCTGGCCAAAGAAAAGCAGACACGCGCCTTCATCATTATCTCGGCAGGTTTCAGCGAAGAGACTAAGGCTGGTGCCGAACTGGAACAGCGCATCCTCGACATCTGTAAGCAGTACAATGCGGCACTGATTGGTCCCAACTGCATCGGATTGCTGAACCGCAACCACCACTCGGTGTTCACGAAACCCATCCCTAAACTGAATGCTAATGGCGTCGACTTCGTCAGCGGCTCGGGTGCTACGGCAGTATTCATCTTGGAAAGTGCCGTCATCAAGGGCTTGCAGTTCAATAGCGTATGGTCGATAGGTAACGGCAAACAGATTGGCATCGAGGACGTGCTGCAGTATATGGACGAAACATTCAACCCTGACACCGATTCGAAGGTGAAGCTACTATATATTGAGAACATATCGAATCCTGACAAGTTGCTTTACCATGCCAGTTCACTGATTCGCAAAGGCTGCCGCATAGCAGCTATCAAGGCAGGTTCCTCGGAGAGTGGTTCACGTGCCGCATCGTCGCATACGGGTGCTATTGCCTCGAGTGACTCTGCTGTAGAGGCATTGTTCCGTAAGGCTGGTATCGTCCGTTGTTTCTCGCGCGAGGAACTGACCACGGTAGGCTGTATCTTCACCCTGCCCGAACTGAAAGGTAAGAACTTTGCCATTGTGACGCATGCCGGCGGCCCGGGTGTGATGCTGACGGATGCACTGTCGAAAGGTGGTCTGAACGTGCCCAAGATAGAAGGGGCAGAGGCTGACGAACTGAAAACGAAGCTGTTCCCCGGGTCTGCGGTGGCCAATCCCATCGACATCCTCGCCACGGGAACAGCCGAGCAACTGGGCATCGCCATCGACTACTGCGAGAACAAGTTTAACGACATCGATGCTATTGCCGTCATCTATGGCACACCAGGACTGACGCAGCTCTACGAGGCCTACGAGGTGTTGCACCAGAAGATGCTGACATGCAAGAAACCCATCTTCCCCATCCTGCCGAGTCTGCATACTGCCGGGCCAGAGGTAGCTGAATTCCTGCAGAAGGGACACGTCAACTTCAGCGACGAGGTGACGCTGGCCACAGCCTTGAGCCAGATTATGCGTACGCCCAAACCCGCACCACCAGAGGTACAGCTCTATGGTATTGACATTCCCAGACTCAACAAAATCATCTTTGGCATTGAGAGCAACGGCTACGTACCGCCACAGACCGTACGCGACATACTTTCTTGTGCAGGCATTCCCCTCGTACCAGAGAAGGTGAGCACGTCGAAGGAAGAGTTGACGGCCTTTGCCAATGAGGTGGGCTATCCAGTCGTAGCCAAGGTGGTGGGTCCTGTGCACAAGAGTGACGTAGGCGGTGTAGCCCTGAACATCCGCACAGAGAAACACTTGGCTTTGGAGTTCGACCGCATGATGCAGATTCCTGATGCCACAGGCGTAATGGTACAGAAGATGCTGAAGGGTACCGAACTGTTTATCGGTGCCAAATATGAAGAGCGTTTCGGACACGTGGTACTCTGCGGCTTAGGCGGTATCTTCGTCGAGGTGCTGAAAGACGTGTCGTCTGGTTTGGCTCCATTGACCTATGGCGAAGCCTACTCGATGATTCACTCGCTACGTGGCTATAAGATATTAAAAGGTACACGTGGACAACAGGGCATCAACGAGCAAAAGTATGCCGAAATCATTGTCCGCCTGTCTACCCTGCTCCGCTTTGCTACGGAAATCAAGGAGATGGACATCAACCCGTTGCTGGCTGACGAAAACAACGTCGTTGCTGTCGATGCGAGAATCCTGATTGAGAAATGAGGAATGAGGAATCACGTCATTTCTCATTACTCATTCCTCATTTCTCATTTAAAAGAAGCCCTGGTGTCGCAGGGCTTCTTTCAGTCCCTCCGACATCGCCTCATTATCAGCCTTGGTATAGCGAATATCCGTGAAGATCTGCGCCAAGGTCTGCTTGTGGTTTATCTCCACGAAGTGCTGATTCTCTGGCAACTGCTCCTTATAGCTATAGAAGGCGTCGATATCCGCAGCAGTCGGCTCGTGGTAAGTCTCGCTATGCACGAAACTCTCCAAGGGCAGACGGTCTGTCAATGACGGTTCCTCGGCAGGCCAGCCCACCGTTAACGTAGCAATGGGCATGACAAGTTTTGGCAACTGCAACGTCTCGATAATCTGCATGGGCAGATAGACAGTAGTGCCCAGATAACAGTAGCCCAGTCCCTCTTCATCCATCAGATTACACAGCGTCTGCGTATATAGCAGGGCATCAATGGCCGCATTCTGGAACGACAGAAAATTATCGTAGCCTGGCTTGGCCTGACGCTCCTCACACCAGCGCGTGGTACGATGGAAATCAGCACAAATGGTCAGCACGACAGGGGCTCCAGTCACCATAGGCTGATTGAAATGGGCTGGTGCCAAGCGTTGCTTCATCTCTTCCGAACGCGTCACCACCACACTATACAGCTGAAGGTTGCCCATGGTTTGTGTACGACTGGCCTCTGTCAGCAAGCGGTTCAAAAGGGCATCGCTGACAGGCTCTTGCGAATATTTTCGGATAGTCCGACGGGTATCTAAATTCTTCATACGTTCAATAATAACAATTACATTCGTGCTCAATTACATTCGTGGCTCTGCAATCTCCTGACCACGGCAGAAGCGGTGTGCAATCTGGCGGTCGTCACCCAGATAGATGAAACGTTCCAGACGGTGCAGCAGCGAGTATTCGGAAGGATGAAGAACGGCGTCATCGATAACCAGTGCATCAAATTCGTAGCCGGGTTCGAAGCTGCCTACCTTGCCAAAGAAACTGCCTGCCGACTTGGTGGCTATCCAGAAGATTTCAGACAAGTTGAGGAATGCCTTGTTATGATCCTGCTGGTAGTGCATCTTGCTGACCTGAATGGCATAGACCATCATGCGGAACATGTTCAGGTCGTGACCACCGCTGATGTCGCTGCCCAAACCGATGGGCACACCTTCTTCAAGGAAAGTACGGAGCGGAGCCATACCCGATGCAATATTGAAGTTTGACGTAGGACAATGAGCCACCATCACGCCATTCTTCTTCATCAACTCCAGTTCCTCGCCCTTCGTCCACACACAATGCGCCATGATGGTAGGCGTCTGACCAAAGAGTCCATAACGGTTGTAGGCGTCGCCATAGCTCTTGCTCTCAGGTTCCAATTCAGCTACCCAGGCTATCTCAGACGTATTCTCCGACAGGTGTGACTGTACGGGCAGTTGGTATTTCTTGGCCAGTTCGCCACAGGCCTTCAACAGTTCTGGCGTACATGACGGCACGAAGCGTGGGGTAATGATAGGACGCACGAGCGCATTTTTATCGCTGAACTCGGCGATGAGTCTTTCGTTGCCCTCAATAGCAGCCTCAACGTCTTCACATAGCGCATCGGGACAATTGCGGTTCATGGCCACCTTGCCGACCATAGCGCCCATACCTGCCTCCTGATACAGTTTCATCAGTACACGGGTACTCTCTGTATGAACGGTGCCGAAGACAACGCTGCGCATGGTACCGAAAAGCCACTGGGTATGCAGGAAACGGCGATACATGCGCTCGGCATATTCTACGTCAGCATATTTCGACTCCTCAGGGAAAGTATAGTTTTGCAGCCAAGGCAGCAGTTCCAAGTCCATAGCCACGCCTTGGTTATGCACCTGTGGAGCATGCACATGCATGTCGTTCATGGCGGGGATGAGCAGCTTGTCACCAAAATCGATAACCTCAGCATCCTGAACATTAAGGTCTGCCAAATTGTTTGCAACGCCCACTACCCTACCGTTCTCCACAGCAATGTATCCATTTTCAAACACTTCGAAACGATTCTTCTCCTTCGTAAAAAGGATATGTGCCTTATAAACCTTTTTCATCGTGATATAGTACTGATTTGTTAACTTATTGCTGCAAAGATACGAATAAATTAGGAATTAGGAATTAGGAATTAGGAATTATTTTTTCATACAACAGCAAATTTCTCACATTTTATTTGGATTTTTGCTGGGTTTGTACTATCTTTGCCTCAATAATAACTATAAATTTAATGACTATGGATAAAGATTTTCTTATTCACCTTTGCGGTTGGATTGCCAGCATCGGGCTTATTCTGGGTTATTTGCCACAGGCTATTCAGACGATTCGCACACGTAACACGGACGGTATTTCATTGCCAGGCTTCATCATGATGGCCATAGGCTGTTTTGCCTTCGTGGTTCAGGGTTTTCTGGTTGAAAATTACTATCTGCTACTGACCAACCTCATTACCTTCAGTTGTAGTGTGATTATCTTCACCATCAAGATGATTAACGACTACGGGAAGAAGAGGTGAGAGATGAAAAATGAAAAGTTAAAAGTGAAAAGTTAAAAGTGAGAACCGACAATTCGGCAGAATTATCTGACGTTTTGTCGGTTTCTTCTTTGTCGGCACACATTTTGTCCGCCGGTTAGCAGATAAACAATAAAAATTGGAGGACAAAACTATGACATTAGACAAGTTTACCATCAAAGCTCAGGAGGCTGTCCAGCAGGCAGTAAACACGGCACAGCTGAACGGTCAGCAGGTCATCGAACCTGTACACATACTGAAAGGTATATTGGAGAAGGCGAAGGACGTCACGACCTTCATCTTCCAGAAACTCGGCGTCAACGCCCAGCAGATTGACATGCTCGTGGATCAGGAAATCAAGCACCTGCCACGTGTAGAGGGCGGACAGCCGTATCTCTCAAATGACAGCAATCATGTATTGGTTCGCGCACAGGAGCAGTCCCAGAAGATGGGCGACGAGTTCGTTTCTTGCGAGCCCATTCTGTTGGCTCTCCTCACTGTCAACTCCACCGCCTCACGCATCATGAAGGACGCGGGCTGTACGGAGAAGGAGATGTTGCAGGCTATCCAGGCACTGCGACAGGGCCAGAAGGTGCAGTCACAATCGGCTGACGACAACTACCAGTCGCTGGAAAAGTACGCCAAGAACCTCGTAGACCTGGCCCGTCAGGGCAAGCTCGACCCCGTCATCGGACGTGACGACGAGATTCGTCGTCTATTGCAGATTCTCTCGCGTCGTACCAAGAACAACCCTATCCTGATTGGTGAGCCTGGTACGGGTAAGACGGCCATTGTCGAGGGACTGGCTGGCCGTATCGTCCGTGGTGACGTGCCCGAGAACCTGAAGGACAAACAGGTGTATTCGCTCGACATGGGTGCATTGGTGGCTGGTGCGAAGTACAAAGGCGAATTCGAGGAGCGTCTGAAGTCGGTCATCAACGAGGTGACGAAAGCCGAGGGTCGTATCATCCTGTTTATCGACGAAATCCATACGCTGGTAGGCGCTGGCGGTGGCGAGGGGGCAATGGATGCTGCCAACATTCTGAAGCCTGCCTTGGCGCGTGGTGAACTGCGTGCTATCGGTGCTACGACGCTCAACGAGTACCAAAAGTATTTCGAGAAAGACAAAGCCTTGGAACGCCGATTCCAGACAGTGATGGTCGACGAGCCCGATGAACTCTCAGCCATCTCCATCCTACGAGGTCTGAAAGAGCGTTACGAGAACCACCATAAGGTACGTATACAGGATGATGCTTGTATCGCTGCCGTCCAGTTGTCCGAGCGTTATATCAGCGAGCGTTTCCTGCCCGACAAGGCCATCGACCTGATGGACGAGGCTGCAGCCAAACTGCGCATGGAACGCGACAGTGTACCTGAGGAATTGGACGAAATCTCGCGCCGCCTGGCACAATTGGAAATTGAACGCGAGGCCATTAAGCGCGAGGGTGACGAACCGAAGATTGCACAACTCGACAAGGAGATAGCCGAACTTAAAGAACAGGAGACCCAGTTCCGTGCCAGATGGGAAGGCGAACGCCAGCTCATCAACAAAATCCAGCAAGACAAGCAGGAGATGGAAAACCTGAAGCTCGAGGCTGAGCGTGCCGAACGCGAGGGTGACTACGGACGTGTGGCCGAAATCCGCTATTCAAAGTTGAAGGCCCTTGAGGACGACATTGCCGCCATCCAGCGCCAGTTGAATGGTGCGGTGTCCAGCGGTAGTATCGCTGGAAGATTAGTTCGCGAGGAAGTCACCGCTGATGACATCGCTGAGGTCGTTTCCCGTTGGACAGGCATCCCCGTCACCCGCATGATGCAGAGTGAGCGCGAAAAGCTATTGCACTTGGAAGAGGAACTGCACCGTCGCGTCATTGGTCAGGACGAGGCTATCACCGCTGTCTCTGATGCTGTGCGCCGTTCGCGTGCCGGTCTACAAGACCCCAAGCGTCCTATCGCTTCCTTCATCTTCCTCGGCACTACAGGTGTTGGTAAGACGGAACTCGCTAAAACCTTGGCGGAGTATCTGTTCAACGACGAGACTATGATGACGCGTATCGACATGTCCGAGTATCAGGAGAAGCATACCGTCTCGCGTCTGGTCGGTGCCCCTCCGGGCTACGTCGGCTACGACGAGGGCGGTCAACTGACCGAGGCTGTACGCCGCAAGCCCTACTCCGTTGTGCTATTCGATGAAATCGAGAAGGCACACCCCGATGTCTTTAACATCCTGTTGCAAGTGCTGGACGACGGACGTCTGACGGACAATAAGGGCCGTACCGCCAACTTCAAGAATACCATCATCATCATGACCTCGAATGCCACGCGCGAACAGCTGAAGGCGACGATGCGACCAGAGTTCCTGAACCGTATCGACGAGATTATCACCTTCACGCCCCTCACGCAGGAACAGATTTCCGACGTGGTACGTCTGCAGATGAAGAAGGTCACCGACATGCTCGAACCGCAGGGCATCCACCTCGAGACCACTGAGGCTGCCGTCCACTTCCTGGCTCAAGAGGGCTACGACCCCGACTTTGGTGCCCGTCCCGTCAAGCGTGCAATTCAGCAACTCGTACTCAACGACCTGTCGCGCAAGATCCTGGCTGACGAAGTCAATCGCGACAAGCCCATCATCATCGATGAGTTCGGCGATGGACTGGTGTTTAGAAATTAAAAATGAAAAATGAAAAATGAAAAAAGAAAAGTGATGAAGTGTTAGTGCTTCATCACTTTTTTCATATCACATTTTACACATCCTCTAAATCGCGTTCCAGCCGATGCACCAACTTCAGCAATCTCTCCAGTACTGGTCTAAAGTACCATACCTTTGACACGCTGTGTCTTTCCATTTATCGCTCGTGACCTGCTTGCTTGTCTCTCGCGGGTCGTCTGCTTACCGCACATCTTCAAAGAATAAAATAATATTATTAAAAATTTGGAATCATCTATACATTCCTACATTTACATTATAATTATCTACATATCAACGTCTTATATCATGTATACTAAATTAAAAAAAATATTCATCTATACATTCATATAGGGGTTACGCAGTAAAATAACGCACCTTGCTTCGTTTCCGTTGGCATGTCGGACAGAAAGATGACGCAGTTTATTTGGTATTCCTCAATGAGAAACATATTGTTTCTCAATGAGAAACATATTGTTTCTCAGTTAGAAACAAATTATTTCTCAATTAAAAACACGTTGTTTCTCTTTGATAAAATATCAAGGAACTTACTAAAATACAGTAAATTGTAGTACAAATTTTTGCTAAAGAGGCTTAATAATTTCATATAATGTATAGGTAATCATATCACTATAGTCTCTATACATCAATTAATTATCTGATTATTAGTATATTATTAATAATATGTAGAAATGTATAGATAAATTAAAAAAACAATTCGAGAATAGACATATTATATAAAAAAAAGTCCGCAACGGGTCTATTCCGTTGTGGACTCAAGTTTCCTTTTATAATCCAGGATTTAAAGCCTTAGAAAGAGGTATAGCCGAATTCCATCACTTTCTTGATGACGCCATTGGGATATCGCAGAATCATGATGGGGCCGAGGCGATAAAGGATGTGGGGAGTGCCTTCTGCCTCAATGGCTGCAACAGCGGTTTCATGACCGTCGGTGAAGCGGAAGGAGGCGAGGCCATTTTCGACTTTCATGTCGTAGAGCGACTTGTTCATCAACTTCTGGCCATCGGTATTGGCATTATTAAGTGTGGCAGATGGCATAGATGTATTGGTGAGCGAGTCGTTAGACTCATAGGGATAAGGCCAGCCTGCCATGGAAGCATAAGTTAAGGTTTTGTTGTTGTTGGCAGTAATGATACGATAGCGTTTTTTACTCGCACTATTAGGTGCGACTTCAGTGCTTGGCCATATCAAGGCATCATAGTCGACATGAAACACGACAATACCATTTCCCGGCAATGACGCATCCCAACCCGTCTGCTGGCGATTCTCAATCATGTAATACTCGTCAGGATGAGCATCGTTACGGATGATATAGGCCTGCGGCTGGTCGTAGAGCGCAGGCACGGAAGACACCGTCGTAGGTGCAGAAAGTTCTATGGGTGTAAGCCACCCCATCAGCCATCGCTCATGAGCCGAATAGCCACAGGGACGGAAGCCATTACCACCATAGTTACCATAGTCCATGAGATCCCAATCGCCCACCGTCTGTACACCACCTCCATAGTAGAAGTCTGGGAATCCGAAGCAATGACTGTACTCATGACAAATCGTGCCGAACGAGGTCTTCACACTGTTTAAATTCACCGTTTCCTGCACACAACAGTAGCAGTCGATGATGAACTGCTTGTCGCCAGTAGTGACGGTACGATAACCTCGATAGCCTTCCGCCTGAATAGCAGGATTTTTCAGATGCAAGCTGAGCCACCACTGGTGTGGCCAGACAGTATTCGAACTACCACCGGCATTCTGCCCCTTGCCAGCATAGACAATAAGCAACTGGTTGACATAGCCATCACCATTCCAGTCGTACTGGCTCCAATCGATAGGCAGCGTCATCAAAGTATCGACGATGTCGTCAACCATATACTGCGAGCATTCGTCGTGAAAGTACGTGCTGTGATACTTCACGAGGGAATCCGGCAAATTGACGTAGACAAGGTCGAATATGAGATTGAACTGTCCGTAGCTCTGATCATAGAAGTAGTCGTGGACGGAGCCTGCATACGAACCCTCATGATAACGTTCAGCATTGAATATCTTGTCCCACTTGGCAAGAGTCGTTGCCTGGTCGCCCTGAAAAGCTTGGTCGCGGAAAGCTGCCAGCACCACCAACTGACGGCGATTGCCATGATAGAAATCACCACCAGGCTGATGCTGCACTTCCTGCACACGAAAGCCGCGCGTAGCTGTCGGCAGTATGACGCCACGGCGACATCCTCTGAGACAGATATCGTCTTCTGCTGTTGCCGTCACAGTGACGAGCAACAGCAGAAAAAACAATGCCAACCTACATTTCTCATTTCTCATTTCCCACTTCTCATTTCGAAGCAGGGCACCAAGGCTTCAAAGTCTTGAAGAAGTCGTTGCCCTTATCGTCAACCAAAATAAAGGCTGGGAAGTCCTCGACCTCAATCTTCCAGATGGCCTCCATGCCGAGCTCAGGATACTCAACGCATTCGATACTCTTGATAGAGCTCTGTGAGAGTACTGCAGCCACACCGCCGATAGTTCCCAGATAGAAGCCACCGTGCTTCTTACAAGCCTCGGTCACAACATCTGAGCGGTTACCCTTGGCTATCATAACAAGCGATGCGCCGTTATCCTGGAACTCATCAACGTATGGGTCCATACGGTTAGCGGTTGTCGGACCCATAGAGCCACAAGGATAGCCCTCTGGCGTCTTTGCAGGACCAGCATAGAGCACAGGATACTTCTTGAAATACTCAGGCATTCCCTCACCGGCATCCAGACGAGCCTTCAGCTTAGCGTGAGCAATATCGCGAGCCACGATGATGGTACCCTTCAGGTTGACACGGGTAGAAACAGGATACTTAGACAGCTCCTTACGAACGGCATCGATACCCTCGTTCAGGTCAATCTCGATACCCTTACCGCCCTCACCTGGCTTGCGGAGTTCCTCAGGAATCAGCTCTGTGGGGTTAGCGTCCATCTTCTCCAGCCAGATACCATCAGCATTGATCTTGGCCTTGATGTTACGGTCAGCAGAGCAAGACACACCCATACCAATAGGACAGCTGGCACCATGACGAGGCAGACGGACCACGCGGATGTCATGAGCCAGATACTTACCACCAAACTGAGCGCCCAGACCAATCTTCTGAGCTTCCTTGATAAGCTTCTGCTCCAGGTCAACATCACGGAAGGCACGACCCGTCTCGTCGCCCGTTGTGGGCAGACCATCGTAGAACTTGATACTTGCCAGCTTCACGGTGAGCAGGTTCTTCTCAGCAGAAGTACCGCCAATGACGAAGGCAATATGATAAGGCGGACAAGCAGCAGTACCCAGACTCTTCATTTTCTCGACAAGGAACGGAATGAGCGTACCCTCGTTCTGGATGGTAGCCTTGGTCATGGGATAGAAGTAGGTCTTGTTGGCAGAGCCACCACCTTTGGCCACCATCACAAACTTATATTCAGCACCCTCGGTAGCCTCGATATCAATCTGAGCAGGCAGGTTACAACGGGTGTTCACCTCATCGTACATATTCAGAGGCGCATTCTGCGAGTATCGCAGATTGTCCTGAGTAAAGGTGTTGAACACGCCAAGGCTCAGAGCCTCTTCATCCTCAAAACCAGTCCAGATCTGCTGTCCCTTCTCACCGTGGATGATTGCAGTACCTGTGTCCTGACAGAAAGGCAGGATACCCTTGCAAGCCACTTCTGCATTGCGCAGGAACTGCAGGGCTACATACTTATCATTCTCTGAGGCCTCAGGGTCGGTCAGTATCTTAGCCACCTGTTCGTTGTGCTCTCTGCGCAGCATGAACTCCACATCGTGGAAAGCCTGCTGAGCCAGCAGCGTCAGTGCCTCTTTCGATACCTTTACAATCGTCTTTCCCTCAAACTCAGCGGTTGTCACGCCTTCCTTACTCAACAAGCGATACTCCGTCTTGTCCTCGCCCACCTGAAACATCGGGGCATACTTAAATTCTACGTTTTTAGCCATAAAGAATACATTGTTTAATTTGAATATGCTGCGAAGGTACGAAAAAAAAGTGAACCGACCAAAAAAAAGCACTACTTTTGCAAAAAATACAGTCTACGACACGCGTCGTATAAGAAAAAATGCTTATCTTTGCAAAATAAAACTATAGAACAATGATTACACGGGCTGAATGTATAGATATCCTGAGTTCACATGCTGACGAACTACGTTCACGGTATGGCATCTCTTCTATGCGTCTTTTTGGCTCTGTAGCTCGTAATAGTCACAAGGAAGGAAGCAACGTTGACCTATTTGTCACTATGTCTCCCAAATTCTATAATTATATAGAAGCCTCCCAATATTTGAAGAGCTTGCTTGGTTGCGACGTTGATCTGATTGCCAACCACCGCCACATTCGCCCATTCTTTAAAAAGCAAATCGAACAAGATGGAATCGATATCTATACGTCAGCTAATGGTCGCTGAAGACCAACGTTAGGGCCCTCAAAATATTGAATCGATTGAATTGATTAAATGAATCGATTCATTTGATGAATTGAATCGAGTGAAATGATGAAGTGAATTAAGTCAATAATTCGTTGCTAGTCAAATTGTCAAGAATTATAATCTCAACTTAATTGCAGAAGAACCATTGTTGTTTACCGATTTACATGTGATGTCAACAAAAACATGCTGCACCTTCTGCACCCTATGCACCTGAAATATTTTCAACAAATACGGTTCAACCCATTTGTATACAGCATATTATGTAGATATCAGACGCTTTTCAGGACATGAATCATCGTTTAAAAATGCGCATACTCCATCCAGTATAAAAGCACAGCTGTTACTTCGCATAACAATGCAACATATCAATATAAAGGCTACTATCTGTAGTAAAACAAGTTGTTTTGCAAAATTTAGAGGCACTTTACGAAAAAATAGAGGCGCTATTTTTTCAAACGGGGCCGCTATTTTTCCAAACGGGGCCGCTATTTTTCCAAACGGAGCCTCTATTTTTTCAAAAAGCGCCACCGTTTGGTTGAATTTTTTCGAGAATTCAGAGCCGTAACGGCATCAGGAAATTGTCTGACAGTTGCGCATTTCCGAGTAATTCTTCCGCTCGTGAAAATAGGGCCTTTGTAAATGTAAACCTCAGTCATGTAGTATTTTACAAGACGGTTGTTGAAACATTTTTAGGTGCATAGGGTGCAGAAGGTGCACCATGTTTTTGTTGACGTAGCATTGTAGTTAACGGTGACTCATTGCCGAACTCAGGAAATACATGATGACTTCAAGAAGAATGATGCTCCTATGCCAGAGTTCCTTAGATTGAAAGTCGGTGCCCAGGTCATCCTCTGGGTCGCATTACTCATCAAGAAGTAGATTTTAATTGACATCGCACTTGAGATACCACTCTTTTTCCTAATTTCTGTTCGCTAATTGTCGTATCCTCGATATTTTCGATTATATTTGCACACATCCCCATTGTTCTCAGGACGGACTAATCTCTTTTACTGTAGTTTTTTCTCGGAGAGAAAGGCCGTTTCTCTGACAGTAAAACAATGTTTCTCTGGCAGTAAAACGCCGTTTTGCTCATGTGATATCCAAACAGTCGACGAGCGATAAGCGGAAGGCTCGCTTGCTTATCGCTTAAGGGGCAGAAGCGATAAGCTCAAAGGCCACGAGCGATAAGCGCGTGAGGCATTATACAATTAAAACACAAAAAACGGTTATTGGTGCACAAGTTGCTTGATATTAATGCTCTTATAGTGTTAAAGTGCTGATTTTTGTTTTTTAAATAGAAAAATTTTTGTATTTTTGCCGCTATAATAACCAGAATTTCGAATCTATGGGTAATATTGCCATACAAAAGACAACTCTGAGAATAGCAGCCTTAGAACTGCTTATGGCTATGCTACCCCTTATTGGATACTCCCAGAGTAAGCGAGCATTTATGGTTGGAATATCTGATTATTCCTCGAATAAGGCCGATGGCAAAGGTTGGGATGATATTCATGGAGAGAACGATGTAAAACTTTTGGCTCCTACGTTGAAAAAGCAAGGCTTCTCAATTCAAAAGTTATGCAACAAGGAGGCTACCGCCAATAATATAAGAAAGTCCCTTATATCGTTCTCCGAGAAGTGTAAGTCAGGTGATATTGTCTATCTCCACTTTTCATGTCATGGACAACCATTCGAAGATTATGATGGAGATGAGAGTGACGGTTGGGATGAAGCCCTGGTTCCATTTGATGCCTTAAAGGAATATCATCAAGGTAAATATACTGGAGAGAATCATATCACTGATGACGAGCTGAACGGTTATCTGAAAACTATCAGGAATAATGTTGGCCCCAAAGGTATCGTATATGTCGTAATCGATGCCTGCCATGCAGGTTCTTCTTATCGTGGCGAAGAAGACGAGGACAGTATTGTTATTAGAGGAACTGACAAAGGATTCTCGAAATCCAATAAACAATATGCTCCTCGTATAGACAAACGAGGGAAAATAAAGGTAGAGTCATCTGCACAAATGGCAAACATTTGTATCCTAGAGGCTTGCAGGTCATATCAGGTAAATAGTGAACTACGTGCGGACGGCAAATATTATGGCTCGTTGTCATATTATGTCAATAAGACCTTGCTGTCTACAAAACTTGGCAAAAACATTTCTTGGACAGAACGCGTTGCCCAACTCATGGATCAAGACATACGCTTGGTACGACAAAATCCAGTGATAGAAACAAGCCTTTAGTTATTAAAGTATGATTATAAGCTTACATAGACATAAGGATGATAATGAGCGAAAGCTGGAAAAGTTTGCCAAAGAACAATGGCAAAAAACGAGGGCTTATCTGCTAAGCCGTTATTCTCTTTCTGAAGATGAATGTGCGGACGTGTTTCAAGACTCACTTGTCATATTGTGGAGAAACATCAAAGAGAATAAGGTGGAAGCAGAGGGTCTTGGTATGTCAAGTTCTACCTATTTTATGACAATATGTAGAAACAAAACGATGGAATTGCTTAGAAAGAAAAGCAAATATATAACAACATCGTATGAGATAAACCCAAGTAAGGAACATTTCGACTATCAAAGTGAACAGGTAGATAAGATTTTGGCTTTGGAAGAAGATAGTGAGAATGCTCAAAAGGAGAAAGAATCTTTGGTGAGAGAAATTGTCAAGAATTTGCCATCTCCTTGTAATGAATTGTTATGGGGTTATTATGGCGATGGCCACTCTATGAAGATGCTTGCAGAGATGTTCAATTATGCAAGCGAAAATGCTGTTAAGGTAACAAAGCATCGTTGCTGTGAGAAATTCCGCTTAAAATATAGCGAAATGAGTAAGTCATTATTCTAAAATGAGGACATTATGAACGACAACGAGAATATATTACAAGAAAAGGACCTCATGAATGACGAGCGAATCAGCCGTTTCTTACAAGGAAAGATGAAGGCCGACGAGGAGGCTACATTTATGGAGGAAATGAAGAATAACGATGATTTGCGCGATCAGGCCATAGTTCAAGCAAGACTTGTAAAGGGTATGAAACAAGTGGATGAAGAACTGAAAGACGCATTCCGGCAGGCTGATGAGCAAACGATTAAGAGAATTGCAAAAGAGACATTTGAAACTTCTGTTGGTAAGAAGTCATCTGCACGTTGGCTCGCAATTGCTGCATCAATAGTGTTTATTGTATTCGTTGGTTTCAAGTCATACGATTATTATGATACGACAAGTCTTGGTAAGGAATATGCAAACACATTCCCTACCACATCTATTATCAGGGGTGAAACCAATACCGCTGTTGAAACAGAACTTTCTACCTTATTTAATAATGTAGCAGAATGCAAAGATCTAGACAACACCACTTCTCGCCTCGCAACATTATGGGAACTCTCAAAACAGGACACCTATAATGACTATACTGATTATGCTCCATACATCGGCTGGAATCTCGCCATAGGCTATTTGGAAAATTATGAGAAAGCCAAAGCAAAGGAAGTCTTGAAAAAAATGAAACAAGTATATCCTGTAGGAACGGCTCTTGGAGATAAAGTTGTCCAATTAATAAACGAGATGTAAACACCATTTATGGCAAAATATTTTAAAATATTCCTGCTATTCGCTTTTTTGTTAATTAAGCATATAAGCCTAGCTCAAACTTCTTCTTTGAGTGAAATTACAGCTATAGCAGATAAGTTGATTGGTGAAAATAAGAATAAAGAGGCATTAAGAATACTTGAAAATGTAAACATCGATGACTTTAAGAATGAAAATGATGCGAATTTAGCATCTTTCTATTTTGTCAAAGCAACAGCTTATGATTTAAACGATGATTCTAGCAACAGCATAAGAATGTTTGAGAAAGCCTGTGATCATTATGAAAAGGCTGGAATTACTTATGATCTCTATTTACAATCTTTGCAAAGTTTAGGACATCTGTATTATAATCAAGGTAATCAAGATTTAGCAGAAAAATATTATGAGAAAGTTATCATATATGCCAATCCGAGTTTAATTCTTCATAAGGACTTGCGCGAAATTGACGCGTTAGTTAATGCATTTTATAATCTTGGCATTATATACGTCAAAAAGGATAATATAGAATTAGCTGAATTATGTTTGCATCAAACAAATCGAAAGAACAATGTTTCATATGAGAAACTCAAAAATATATTATATCATCTTATTGTTAATAAACTATTGGACAAAACTAATAAATTTCGAGATGATAAGAAATATAATGAAGCTATAGTTTTATTTGACAAATTACTATCATTAATAGGTTATTATAAAGGAAGGCAAGATGATCAATTTATATTGGTTGAAACTAGTAAAGCTAATGTTCTTTGTTTTAATCTATGGCAATATGAAGAGGCTGCTATAATTTTGGAATCAGTCATAGGTAAAAAAGATTTAATTGACCACCCTAGTAGAGATATTTGTGAATCATACTGTTCTCTAATATTATGCTATGCTGCACTAAACAATTATAAAAAGGTTAGTGAAACTCTTATCGATGGTTATTATTATATTAAGAATGCATCTTTCAATGATTATCCACCCCACATGCTATATAGGCTTGCCGGAAATGGTGCATATAATAATAATGACTATTCAATAGCAATAACTTATTATGAAAAATATCTTGATATTAGTAATCCCAAGGAAGGTGCTGCAAACTATGAAGAGATTGTTAATATGTTGAGTGTTGCATATGTTCTTTCAGGTTATCCTGATAAAGCCCAGAAACTCTTGAAGTCATTTCTCAAAGATAATGAAAACGCGATGATTGCTAGCAATCCTACTATTCTCGCAAATATTTATCACAACTTAGGTCGTGCTATTATGTTGGTTAGAAATTATAAAGATGCTCTTATTTATTTAAATAAGAGTAAAGATTTACAAATGAAAATATATGGTGAGGCTACAAGCCGCACAATAGATTATATAAACGAATGTGTTGGCAACAAATGAAGCAAATAACAACGATAATATTTCTATTATTGATATGTCTGAATGTATCTTCTCAGGCAACAAAAGATTATGAATATAGAATAAAAAATGGCAAGTTGACCTATAAAGAATGTGAAAGACTAATAGAATCTGGCAACACAAAAGATGTTTTGCCTTCACTTCAAAATCTTCTTGCTGAATACGAAGAAAACATTTCTTCCAAAATGGAGGATTATCTTAAAGCAGTTTTTTGTTTAGAAGAATACTATAATAGCATAGGTGATATGTCTTCATCACACCAGATACTTAAAAGAGCAAGTGAGCTTAAGAATTCTATAAACTATAATGAAAACACCCCTATTACAAGGGAGTTTATATTAAAAGAGGGTCGTCATGAGGCTACCCTGAAATCATTCAATGATGCCCTCTATTATTATTTGACTGTACAAATAATGTGTAATGAGGTCAATGATAAAAGTAACTTTTATATCGGTTTGCTTTGTAATATCTCGATTGCGTACCAAAATACAAATGATTTGCTAATGGCTAAATTGTATATAGAAGAGGCATATGACTTATATGAACAATTGCATGGAAATCTATTTGATAAAAAGGAGGTAAAAGACGATTTGCAGTTTTACTTATTGATAGCCTACGGGCAACTGTGTTATATGATGAAAAACTGGATTGAAGCGGAAAGAGTCTACACTTTCTTAATAGACATTCATGATGATTATAAAATAGACAATACAGCCATATCTATCGCATATAATAACTTGTCGCAAATTCTGTTACTGCAGAATCGCTTAGATGAAAGTTTATTTTACCTGAATCAGATTAGTAGTCATAATTCTGAAGTGGATTATCTTGTTTATCAAAATTTAGCTTGGAATCATCTGCTATTGGGAAATAATATAGATGCTACTGCATACCTGAAAGAATTTAATACTGCTGCTAGAAAAAACGTTGTATCTGTTTTTTCGACTTTCTCAGAAATGAACCGAGAAAATTATTGGAATAAATATGCTATCGGAATGATAACGATAAATAATCTGGTCGCATTTAAATCACAGAATTCAGATGCAATAATTCAAGCATATAATAACTCTCTTTTCTGTAAGTCACTTTTACTTGGAACAACATATGTTCTAAAAGATTATATAAGCGACTCTAAAGACCCGAAACTAAAGCAGAAGTATAATGAGTGCTTAGAATTAAGAGAGTTTTTATCTTACAAAACAAATGATAGTATCACGAAAGAAAAAATTGCTTATGAGTTAGTTTGTAAAGAAGAGGAAATACTTCGTTCTATTAAGGGGTTTGATAAGCTTATTGAAAAAAAATGTGGAACATGGAATGATATTGCCAACGTCTTGAATGAGAATGAGGCCGCTATAGAATTTTGTTATATTGTCACAATGGATTCTATAGCAAATGCTAAGGGCTACTATGGCGCTTTTGTTATTCGGAAAGAATATACAACACCAAGAATGATACTTTTAGGTAGTATAAATGATATTGAAGAGATTTTGCAAGGAGTAGATGATGAAATATTTAGTATAAATGACTTTTATACTTCGCAAAAACATATAGATTTATACAAACAAACATGGGAGAAAATTGAACCATACTTAAAAGGTTGTTCTACTGTCTATTATTCTACTACGGGACAACTATCAAATATTAATTATGATATTATACATGACACTAAAGGAATTGCTTTATTTGAAAAATACAAATTAATAAGAGTTTCTTCCACAAATAACATCTCAATAGTAAAAGAATCAAGCAAGCCGTATTATAAAAGTTCTGTTTTATTCGGAGGGATAAAATACAGCGAATCATTATCTGAAATGAAAAAGGAAAGTGAACGTTATCCTAATTATTCCAATTCAGCTGTTGATAATGGACTTGCATTGCGCTCCATAAGCAACCGAGGCACCTGGGGTGAATTAAACGCAACAAAAGATGAAATTTCAAGAATAAAGGAAATCCTAAAAGAGAATGGTATTGTCACCCAAACTGTGACAGAATCATTTGCGAATGAGGAATCTTTTAAAGCATTAAGCGGAAAATCGCCAGACATCATACATCTTGCAACCCACGGCTATTTTATTAGTTCAAGAAAAAAAGCATCAGTTAGTTCCTTTTTAAGTCAAATAATTCCATATTCAGAGAAAGAGCGATATATGCAATGGAGCGGATTGTTAATGGCTGGTGCAAATAATGCATGGAATGGCAAATTTACATTAGAGAACGTTGAAGATGGAATTTTAACTGCCGATGAGATTTCAAGATTGGATTTATCAAAAACACAACTGGTCGTATTGTCTGCTTGTGAGACAGCCAAAGGAGTAATTGATCCTGTAGATGGAGTCTATGGTTTACAGCAAGCTTTTAAGAAAGCCGGTGTGGGAACAATTGTGATGAGTTTGTGGAAAATTCCTGACGAGGCCACATCATTACTGATGAATTCATTCTATGCGGCCTTAATCAGCGGCAACGAAAAGCATAATGCATTAAAGAAGGCCATGCAGGAAGCTCAACTAAAGTATAAAGACCCTTATTATTGGGCTGGTTTTATTATTTTGGATTAAAAAGTCTTAAAATATTTTGTGTTTTGGCTTTATTTTTGCATCTTCGCACCGACTCCGTCGTAATGTATAAGAGGTTCTTTTACAGATGGTTACGGTATTATTAAAAATAATAATTACACAAGTATGGAAGATAGAAATATTAAAGTTATTTTCCAAGTTAATTTGGAAGAAGATGTTATAACATGGGAAAATCATGTTAATGAAATCATTGATGGTGTTGAGAGTGGAAAAAAAGACGTATTCAAAGTTTATATGAAGAATCTCATGCCCATCAAAGAAATGGATAATGTTGTTAGAGAACTCTGTGATGCTCTTGATTATCGTCTTAAAACTTCATCAAAGTGTTATAGATCAAACGAATGTATTGCTGGTGGTTATACTGACATGTTAGCTTCTACAACATACTACATTAATTATTCAGTTAATACCTAAAATAAGGTTTGTTATTACAATTAAAGGCAGTTTGTATATCTACAAGCTGCTTTTTTTATAAAAACGTAGTTTCCTTGTTAACCTCTTGCTCTTATTTGTCATTAAGGGCAGAAATAGACATAAAAAACAATTTAAAATTCAAAGTTATGGAGACATTATTTTTCTTAGTTATTGCAGTATCATTAGCATACGCAGTTGGTTGTTGGGGTAGAACCCGCAAAATTGGTTTTGGCTTGGCATTTGTACTTTCATTGGTGAATCTACTTGTAGGCATCATTGCCGTAGCATGCTCAAAAAAACTTGATAACAATGTGGATAAGGAGGAAAACGTATGAAAACAGCTGGTTGGATATTAATCGTGATTGGTGCGCTTGCATTCATAGGCGCAGCCTCAAAAGGTGATAGAGTGTTTGGACCATTATTCTGGATAGGGATAGGCATAGTACTGCTTTATCTGAAACGAGAAAGAGAGGAAAATAATAAAGAGAAAACTGTTACAGAGACTACTACGTCTAAGAAGACGGAAATACTTAAAGTTGAAGAGAAGAAACCAGAAGTAATAGATGTAGAGCAAAACTCCCCAGTGACCATTGAGCAAAAAGAGGCAGCTCTATGTCTAATCGCCTTTTTCGCTGGATATAATGAGGACATCATGACAAACGATGCTGCGTATATGATTTCGTATCAGTCAGCCATCTTCTTTGGTATCGGGAATTATAAGGAGACCCTAACTGCTGCTCTACCCAAATACCAAGATGCAGATAAACTGATAGACACCGTGTTGACCATCAGGGACAGAAAATCAAGAGAGTTTATCCTACTAACCTGTTATGATCTAACCAAGATGTCTGAAAAGTCAGAAGCTTATGAATTCTTATATAACATTGCAAATGAAATGGGGTATAATAGAGAAAAACTCCATAAACTAATTGATCAATACTCTGAGAGACCAGCTTTTAGCTAATGAATCAAGAACGGCGTAAGTCGTTCTTTTTTTTATTTCCTTGTTAACCTTTTAGTTGTTTTTGTCATAAAGGGTAGAAACAAATTAAAATTGGCAATATGGAAACTCTAAAAAATCAAATCGACACCCAGAACGTTGAACAGCAGAAAGCGTTTGAGTTGGTTGCAAATACTAATACTTGCCTCTTTATCACAGGTAAAGCAGGTACTGGTAAGACCACTTTCATCAAGCGTATTCAAGAAGAAATCAACAAGAACTTCTTGGTATTGGCCCCAACTGGTATTGCAGCTATTGCGGTAGGCGGTCAGACCATGCACTCATTCTTTGGATTCCCCATGCAGGCAATGGGACCTCACACGGATACTAGTCTTTCTAATGAAAAGTTCCAGATCCTCAAAGAAACAGATACTATCATTGTGGATGAGGCATCGATGGTGCGAAGTGATATGGTGGATGGTATGGATAGATGTTTGCGTATGGTTTTCGAAACCAATATGCCTTTTGGTGGCAAACAAGTTATCTTCGTTGGTGACTTGTTCCAGCTGCCTCCAGTAGTAAAAGAAGGTAGTGCAGATGCGGAGATGCTACATGATCTGTATGGGGCTGGTCTTCCTTTCTTTTACAAGGCATTTGTGCTGAAGAGAATGAATCTGCCAAAGATTGAATTCCAGAAAGTGTATCGTCAGAGTGATGAGGATTTCCTTAATATACTGGACAAAATGCGCAATGGCGAGGTTACAAATGAGGATATGGCTTTGCTGAATAAGCATGTTAAAAAGGATGCTACTAGCGACGATTACTCAGTTACACTGACATCTTTTAACTTCATGGCAGAGAAGATTAACGATGAGAAGTTGGATGCTATTGAGGAAGAGGAATTTTGTTATCAAGCCGAAATTCATGATGACTTTAAGAAAAGTGATGCTCCTGTGCCAGAGTTCCTTAGATTGAAAGTTGGTGCTCAGGTGATCTTCTGTCGTAACTATCCACAGGCTGGATATATGAACGGTACGATTGGTAAGGTTTCAAAGCTAGACGAAGAGCATATTTTTGTCACATTGGAGAATGGTGCAGTAATAAACGTAAGCAGAGTTGATTGGGAAAATCTTCAGAGCAAGTATAATAGACAGACTCATAAAATGGAGTCGGAGGTTGTTGGCTCGTTTACTCAGTTCCCTCTAAAGTTAGCGTGGGCCATCACCATCCATAAGTCACAGGGCATGACCTTCGACAAGATGCATTTCGATCTGTCTCGTGGCACCTTCCAGGCAGGACAAGCATACGTTGCTATCAGTCGTTTGAGATCACTCAATGGTCTCACATTGAGTAATCCAATCTGTCCTCACCATGTTACTCAGAATCAGGAGGTACGCGTATTCGCTAATTCATTTAACGACGTAGATATGATCAATGACGAACTGGAGACAGGCAAACCCATTTATAAGTATCTGATCGCTAAGGATTATAATATGGCAGCGAAGTCATGTTTGAAACTTATGAAGAGAAAGATACATAAAAACGACCTTAGGAATGCTGCTTTGATAGCTAAAAAGATGTTCGACATCATGCTGGATGACACTTGTCTGAAGGGTATGACAAAGGATATGAAACTATTGAAGGATTGCAGTATGACATGCAACTTCCTGAATGCTGTAATCTGTCTTTATGGCAATCGCCATGAAGAAGCCATTGGCTATGCGGATATGGTTCTCAGTAGAAAGGCTTGTTTGGAAGCGATGTTCATCAAGGGACGTGCACTCTATGAACTCAAAAGGAATGACGAAGCTTACGATGTAGTATATCAGATTATCAGCATTTCTAAGGATGGAGAAGAGAAAAAGGCTATCGACAAGAAACTACTTCTTTTTGAGGCAAGAGTTAATGAGCGTATTGGTAACTCCATTCTTTCCATTAGTCAGCGACTTATCAAACTCTGTCCTGAATATATGGGTGGTTATTTAATGGTGCGTAATGAGACCAAAAGGCTTGAAATGCATTTGACATTCTCAGAATCAGATGAAAACATAGAACTTGCAGTAGCTTTCGAAAATGGAAGTGTTTCGGATGAAGATTTCTGCAAAATGCTCTCTAATGCAAAGGACGGAAAGAGTCTCAGCATGCTGCAAAGGCTTATCAACAAACTAAATTGAGTAATTGGGAATTGAGAAGTTGGTCAAGTGTATCCAGCACTGAGTTCCCCCGATGCGCTTGTGATTATACGAATGACATATATGTAGCCTGATTTATAATAGAGTAAAGAAGAATGAAGGGATTTTTATTTGTGTTGATATTTATAGGCATCATCGTATTGGGCATGTACTTCCCATTAATATGGTGGGTTATTGGCATAGCGATACTGCTGATAGTTGTTCTTATTGTGTGGCTAATAAGTGGGGTTGACAAAAGAGAAGAAGAGCGTATGATAGCTAAATTTGGTAAGGATTATAAAGATGCTGTTGCCAAAGGAGAACTGGGACTTCGCACACTTTATCCGTGCAGACCAGACGCATACCACACTTCAAAGAAAGAAATAGAAGAGAGTGCCAAAATCCAACTTCCAGACTTTTCCATCAAGGAATGCAAGGAAACGCTTGAAGATTTTACAGGCGACTATAGTGGTGAGGTTACCATAGAATTCGATGAGCCAATTGGTGATTCTGTCATTATGCAGATTGTAGAAGCTATGAAGGGGGAACCCTCTAAATGGAGAATGAAAGGTAGCGATTTGTATGAATGTGTATTGGCTGAGCCTAATTTGACAGTAAAGCCTCGCAACGATGTATATTGGAAATTATCATTGCAAAAAGATTCTGTCATAGGAAGAATCGTATATGGAAGGGTATAAATCGATAAAACATAATGAAAAAGATTGTTTCTAAAGTATGAATTTCATTGTTTTTTTATCACTTATAATAAGCTCAGTGGTACTCTTACTCGTATTAGTACCGTTATTACTGCTGGTATTTTGGGGTGTGAACAGATGGTTTTTGAAAGGAAAATTTAAGCTTATCTATAGAATTCTACTGTCTATATGCTTACCTTTCCTTTTGATATGTTTCATATTTATATATACTTATTACGCTCCATATAGTACATCAGATATGAACAAAAGGTTGGAATGGCTTATTCCAGAAATAAAGCTCCCACCATATACAATTACAAAGTATAGTAGTAGGTATCTTGAAGGTGATGACCTAAAGGATACTTATCAAATGGTGTTCAAGAATGGTAAAGACCTTGCACTGAAAAGAACATTAGATAGTCTAATTACTGCAAATCCAAAATGGAAGAATATCGATAATGAGTATGTTTATGACACAATCTTTGAGGGAACTGAAATCATTGACAGCATCATCATTCGTCCATTGAATGGTACTGCAACGTTCATCTATTACAAATGGTAGTTTATCATTTCTAATGGGAGAAATTGATTCTTTTAGTTGAATCTATCTGAATTATGACTTTAAATTAGTGTGTGATTAGTTGATGAACTGCAACAACCACTTCGGGCCTGCATCGCTGCGGGCCTGAAGTGATTGTTTTACAAAATAACTAAAACCAAATTCTATGAGAAAACTACTAACCAATAACTAAAAAAAAACTTATGAAACAATATAACCTTAGTTGGAACTCTTTCCTTTCTTTTTCTGATGCACAGGCCTCTAAGCGACGATGAAATTTCCTATCTGAGAAAACGCAATCTTGTTGAAGGAAGAAAGAATGCTCTCTACTTTGCAAAAAGATTAGCAAAGGCAACTGGGCAAGAAGCTAAGTATACCAAAGATAAGGGCTTTGATGATAACTATTATAAAGACCTTATCATGAAATATTTAGATCAACATGGAAAGAAAGGCAGAGCACAGATTAACGAACTGCTGTTGAATAAATTGCCTGGAAACACAAGGGACTGGTACCTGTTCACATAACAATAGCAGGCTCCTGATGTGGAGCCTGCCGTTGTCTTTCCTTGTTCCGCTTTGCTTATTGTCTGATGAACAGAAGCTGGTCACTATACTCGTACGCCAAAAACAGTTTGGAACATATTGACTACGAAATCTGTAAATTCTTCCAGTCCATTTTGCTTATTCTCATTAGAAGTAGTCTTGACTCGGATTCCCAAATTGTCCTTTTGATTATTCTTATTAGAAGAAGTCTTAACTCGGATTCCCAAATTGTTCTTTTGCTTATTCTCATTAGAAGCCGTTTTGACTCGGACTTCCAACTTGTCCTTTTGTCTGTTCTCTACTGATTGTGCGTTAGCATTGGTGCTGAACACGAATGAGAAAACTACTGCTGCAACTGTGCTCATGAGCACCTTCTTTGCATTGAAATTCTTTGTTGTCATAGTCTTTTAAATTTAATGTTTATACTTTGTTGTTATTTATGTCGTTGTTTCTTTTTGACAATGCGAAGTTACGGCGATTTTCTTCTGATTCCAAGAAAAATCGCGAATTCTTCTCCAACTTGTACGGACAGGCGCCCCATTTTCGGACAAATAGCGGAAACAGGCCAAAATGTTGTCCGAAAGGTTACTTGTAGCACCTGATTTTAACGAAATGGCGGGGCCATGAAGCATTAACTTTAGTTGCACGGGGACTGACTTACCCCCCTCTTTTTTACATGGCTTCGTAACACTATTTACATGGCTATCAAAAAAGTGTTGCGAGGCCTTCCTGCAAGAAATGCATAGGCAGGTACTGTTTTTCAGGAAATCGGGATGCTCTCTGTGATTTGCGCATGCGACGATGCAACAATTAGCAAACATCGGGAACAAGTTGCCCTGTTCCCGATGCATGTATTATAGATGACAAACGCTTTAGTATCCGAAGATTTCCTGTGTCGAGAGTCGACGGATGGGGGCTATCTTCTCCAACTCCTTGATATTGAGGTCGCGCTCATTGCCAAGGATGACATAGCGCCACGTCTTATGGGCCATACGGGCCTGCGAGATGATTGAGGACAAGGCCGAAGGCCATCTCTCCCGACTGGCCTCGCGCATGGAGTGGTTCCCCGTCAAGTACCATCTTTTGGACAAGGTGGCGCTCGTCGTGTTCACCGTCCTCGGC
>Ga0265298_10002204_pt1 | contig 27544 bp, 23 predicted proteins | sample AusTroGonzalo_MG_3_FD_193486 | JGI IMG/M metagenome (GOLD analysis project Ga0265298, IMG submission 193486) | Bovine rumen microbial communities from tropical cattle in Woodstock, Queensland, Australia - Gonzalo_01 | ecosystem: Host-associated > Mammals > Digestive system > Stomach > Rumen ...
ATCAGCCAGAACGATCTGGCTCATAACCGCGCCCTCTTTGTATTCCATTTCACCGGTTTTGAAATTTACAAGCGTAAAGCCCGTAACATCTGAGGGCATCAGGTCCGGCGTGAACTGAATACGGCGGAAGGAACAGTCCAGTGAACGGGCCAGTGCGCTGGCCAGCGTGGTCTTGCCGACGCCGGGAACGTCCTCGATCAGAACGTGCCCTTTGCATAACAGGGCGATGAGGGCGTATTCGATGGCTTCTTCCTTGCCGACAACGGCTTTGCCGATATTCTGCTGAAGGGCGAGAATCATTCTGCCGGGATTGATCATAAGTAAATCCTCCTGGATTTAATACAGGTAAGGGAGCTTTCCGATCGCCCCCTTAAACCCCTTCGGCTGCCATGGGGTTTAGGGAACTGAATGGATTTCATAAGGGGCTTTCCGAGTGCCCGGGGCTTCGGCTTCAATGATGGATTAACATCAATAATTATACCTTTATTTGAAGAAAACCGCAAGGTGTGGTATGATGCGCGAAGGGAAACCACGGAATAAGGGAACAATATGCGAAGAAAGGATTGTCGGAGATGATCAGGGGAATCGGCTTTGATCTGTGCGAGATCGCCAGGATGGAGATACTGGCGGAGGATGAACGATTTCTGAACCGCTTTTTTACGCCGGGGGAAGCTGCTTATATCCGTTCGAAAGGAAAGAACAAAGCGCAAACAATGGCAGGGATTTTTTCGGCAAAAGAGGCACTGACCAAAGCGCTGGGCACAGGGCTCATTTTTGACCTCAGGGAGATTGAGATTCGGCACAACGAGGCAGGACTGCCTTACTACGCCCTGACAGGTGAAGCGGCGGAGAAGGCAGAAGGCGACCGCTTTTTCCTGAGCATCAGTCATGACGGAGGAATGGCTGGAGCGGTATGCGTATGTGAAAAAGCAGGGGAAAGGGCGTGAAAAGATGACAAGGATTTTCGGACACAGAGGCGCAAGCGGATATGCACCGGAAAACACGATCGGGGCATTCCGGCTTGCAGCTGAAATGGGTGCCGACGGGGTGGAACTGGATGTCCAGATGAGCCGGGACGGGGAACTGGTCATAGCTCATGACGAAACGGTTGACCGGGTGAGCAACGGAACAGGCAGAATTGCTGATCTGACGCTGGCAGAACTGAAAAAGCTGAACTTTAACCGCATGCATCCCGAATGCGGCGAAGCCAGGATTCCGACACTTAAGGAAGTGTTTGAACTCCTGAAGCCTACCGGAATGAGTATCAATATCGAACTGAAGAACAGCCTGATCGATTATCCCGGGCTGGAAAAACGGGTGATTGATCTGACGGCTGAAATGTTTGATCCGGACAGAGTTATCTTTTCTTCTTTCAATCATTCAAGTATGCTCAGGGTCAAGGCAATCAATCCGCGGCTTGTATGCGGACTGCTTTATGAAGCTTCGCTGATTGAACCGTGGGAATATGCGCTGAGGTTGGGGATGGATGCCCTGCATCCGCACTATTCGGAGGTGATTACCCCCGGGGGCAATTGCCGGAAGGCGCACGAGGCCGGAATCCGGGTACATACCTGGACGGTGAACGATCCGGAGACAATGGCGACGGTTATACGGGAGAAGGCAGATATATTGATTACGAATTATCCGGATTTGGCTTGTCAAGAACGTGCTAAGATTTTATAATTATGGTATGATGTGATACCTTACCCGGCGCTATGCGCCTCCCTTCCCTGCAAGGGAAAGGCTGAAAAAAAGAAAGGCGGTTATGAAAATGACGATTCGGGAAAACTATGAACAATGGCTGAAAGACTTTGCCAACGACCCGGAAACAGTCAGGGAACTGGAAGCTATCCGGGATGATCAGAAGGAGATGGAAGACCGCTTTTATACCGAGCTGAGCTTCGGGACAGCCGGGATGCGCGGTGTGCTTGGCGCCGGGATGAACCGCATGAATAAATACAACGTGCGGCGCGCGACAAGGGGTCTTGCCCGCTATTTGCTGGAGAAACCGGAAGAAGCGAAACGCGGTGTTGTGATCGCCTATGACAGCCGCCGCTGCAGCGCGGAGTTTGCCAAGGATACGGCGCTCGTACTGTGCGCGGAAGGCGTCCCTGCCTACCTGTTTGACGCGCTGCGGCCCGTCCCGATTCTGAGCTATGCCGTGCGCCATCTGCATGCAATTGCCGGCGTGGTGATTACGGCAAGCCATAATCCGCCGCAGTATAACGGATACAAGGTTTACGGTGAGGACGGCGCGCAGGTCGGCCCGGAAGCCGCGGAAGGCATTACCCGGATCATTCGGGAGACGGCGTATACGGACTGCGTGCTGATGGATGAGCAGGAAGCCATCGGAAAAGGCCTGCTGAAGATTATCGGCGACAAGGAAGTTGATGATGACTATATTGCGGACGTGAAAACGCTGAGCATCAATCCGGAGCTGCTCCGGGAAGAAGGTCCGAAGCTGAATATTGTTTATACTCCTCTGCACGGAAGCGGCAATGTGCCGGTTCGCCGGGTGCTGAAGGAAATCGGCCTGACCAATGTGGCGGTTGTCAAGGAACAGGAGATGCCTGATCCGAATTTCAGCACCATCAAGGTACCGAACCCCGAGGATCCGGGTGCCTACGAGCTGGCCTTCAAACTGGCAGCGGAAGTCGGGGCAAATGTCATCTTTGCCACGGATCCGGACTGCGACCGCCTGGGAGTTGCAGTCAAGGACGGAAAAGGGGAGTGGCATCTGCTGACAGGGAACGACATCGGCTGTGTGATGCTGCATTATATCCTCTCAAGCAAACAGAAGGCTGGGACGCTGCCAAAGGACGGCGCCGCCGTGCGAAGCATCGTTTCAACCAGCCTGGCCAACAGGATCTGCGACAGTTTCGGCGTGACGATGTTTGAAACGCTGACAGGCTTCAAGTTTATCGGCGAAAAGATCCAGCAGTTCATGGACAAGGGCGACCATACCTTCCTGTTCGGATTTGAAGAAAGCTACGGATTCCTTTCCAGTACGTTTGTCCGGGACAAGGACGGCGTGAATGCGAGCCTGCTGATCAGTGAAGTGGCCTGTGCCTGTATGGCGGAAGGAATTACGGTGTATGACCGGGTGCAGCAGATTTTCAAAGAATACGGCTACTTTGTGGAGAAAGTCGTATCAACAACGCTGCCCGGAAAAGACGGCCTGACCCGGATGAAGGAAATCATGGCCGGCCTGCGCGCAAACCCGCCGAAGGAGATTGCCGGCCTGAGGGTTACGGCAGTGCGCGATTACCTGAAGGGCGTACGGACGGAGAACGGAAAGGAAGAACCCACGGGACTGCCGACATCCGATGTGCTGTACTTCGAACTGGAAGGCGGATGCTGGGTATGTGTGCGGCCGAGCGGAACAGAGCCGAAGATCAAACTGTATGTAAACAGCAATGATAAAACACAGGAAGCGGCGAACGCGCTGAATGATAAACTGTGCGAAGCAAGCCAGGCTTTAATGGCATAAAACAGAGAGCGGGGAAACGATCATGTTTGGACGGTTCATGAACAACTACTACTACGGAAAGAGCGGGAAAGGTGACTTCAGAAAGGAGGATCTGCCCTCGACCCGGAAGCAATTGTTCTTTGATACGCTGAAAACCCGGTTGAGCGCCTTGTTCAGACTCAATCTGCTATATATGATCGTTTTTCTCCCGACAATGATTCTGCTGCTGCTCAATTTTACCAGCATGCTCTCGACGATGAGCAATCTGTTGCTGGTCCGGGATAACGATTATGCCGCTTACGTGGAGAAGATACAGGAAAGCGGCAGCGAGGTCAAGGTCAGTGAGGAGCAGTTTAATGAGCTGAAGAGCGCGGATCTTGATCCGACAGATCTGGTTGACAATACTTTGTTCAGGACGCTGATCTGGCTGATTCCGTGCTTTGCCATTACCGGTCCGTTTACCTGCGGACTGAGCTATGTTACGAGAAATTGGGCGCGGGATGAACACGCGTTTATCTGGTCAGATTTCAAGGATGCAATCAAGGAAAACTGGAAACAGGGGCTGATCCTTTCCGTAATCACCTCTGTGATGCCGCTGCTGGTGTATGTCGGCTGGAGATTTTACGGGCAGATGGCAGGACAGAATCCCATCATGTTTGTTCCTCAGGTGCTGGTGGCGCTGGTTGCCGTGATCTGGTCGATCAGTATTACCTATATGCATCCGCTGGCGGTTACCTATGAATTAAAAATGCGGGATGTTATCCGGAACGGGCTGCTGCTTGCCGTTGCGCGTCTGCCGATGAGCGTCGGGATCCGCTTGCTGCACTGTGTACCGGCGGCAATCTGCGGTGCGCTGATTTACCTGTGGAATCCGATGATCGGGATGCTGATCCTGTTTGCATACTATTGCCTGATCGGTTTCTCGTTGAGCCGCTTCGTGACCGCCAGCTATACCAACGCGGTATTTGACCGGTACATCAATCCCCGGATTGAAGGAGCAAAGGTGAACCAGGGCCTGCGGAAGCCGGAGGACGATGATGGTGATGAAGCGGATGAAGAAGAAGGGAAGGACAAAGAAGGCTGAACATGTACCAGGATTTTGCGGAAATCTATGACGGACTGATGAACGATGTGAACTATGAAAGCTGGGCGGAATATTATACCCGCCTGCTTTCGATTTATGGGATCCGAGGCGGAAAAATCTGCGAATGCGCCTGCGGTACCGGCGGCCTGACCTTGCCGCTTCAGCGCCGCGGGTTTCAGATGACGGGCGTGGACCTGAGCCGGGAAATGCTGTGGCAGGCAGCGCAGAAAGCGCGGAAGAATGGCATGAATATCCCGTTTGTTCAACAGGATATGCGGTCGCTGAATCTTCACAAACCGGTGGAAGCGGTGCTTGCCACCTGCGACGGAGTAAACTATCTGATGACAGAAGAAGACTTGCTGAGCTTTTTCCGCGCGGCAAAAAGGGCAATCCGCCCGGGCGGTGCACTGATCTTTGATGTTTCCACGCCGCATAAGCTGAAGGATATTCTCTGCTCGGGGCTGATGTGTGAGGATCGGCCGGAAATTACTTATCTCTGGCAGAATACCTGGCATGAAAGGTCGCAGACGGTGGATCTGGATCTGTGTTTTTTTGTCCGGGAACCGGACGGGAAGTACCGCAGGATGGAAGAGCATCAAAGTCAGCGGGCCTGGGATCAGGAGACGCTGAAGAATGCGATGTGGAAAGCCGGCTTCAGAGGCGTCTGTATGTACAGTGAGGCGACGCTGAATCCCGCGAAGGAAAGCGATCAGAGGTGGCATATCGCAGCGGTGAATCCGGAAAACTAGGTTTTTCCTTACGATCTGAATGAATAATCGCCCCTGGATCTTCGGAGAGGAAATTTGAAATGGCAGATAAAGACGAGATGTTGCAGATTGACCTGTGCGACGGACAGGTGCGGGTTATGCTTTGCGAAACAACACAGACGGTGCAGAAGTGTGCGGATATTCATGGATGCACACCGGTATGCACTGCGGCCCTCGGCCGTCTGATCACCGGCACGGCGATGCTCGGGATCATGATGAAAGGCGAAAAGGAAAGCGTGACGGTTTCCATCAAGGGAGACGGTCCGATGGGAACGCTGATGGCGGTGGCAGACCACGGAAAAATCCGGGCCTGCGCGGATGACCCGAAAGTCAGCCTTCCCCTGCGCGAGGATGGCAAACTGGACGTAGGAGGCGCTGTAGGACATCACGGGCGGATGATTGTAATCAAGGACCTGCAGCTGAAGGAGAACTATATCGGGCAGAGTGAACTCGTGAGCGGCGAGATTGCGATGGATTTTGCCCAGTATTTCACGGTGTCCGAGCAGCAGCCGTCCCTGGTGGCGCTGGGGGTGCTGGTCAGCGGGGAAACTGTATTAAAGGCCGGCGGACTTCTGATCCAGCCGCTGCCGGGATGCCCGGATGAGATCATTGACCAGCTGGAGCTGAGAAGTCCGATGTTTGCTGATATCAGCCGGGAGATGACTTTTGCGCCGATCGGGCAGCTGTGTGAGGACTGGTTCCGGGGGATGAACCCGAGAATCCTGGAAAAGACGCCTGTTTCTTATACCTGCAGCTGCAGCCGGGAACGAATGGAACGGGCGCTGATCTCCCTGGGACAAAAGGAGCTGACAACGCTGATCAATGAGGATCAGGGTGCAGAGCTGGTGTGCCATTTCTGCCACAGCAAGTATTTCTTTTCCACAGAACAGCTGCGGGAGCTGCTGAAGGAGGCACGGACCGAATGAAGATGCCGATTATCAATTTTGACGAGCATTTCGCGGATTTCACGGCGGAATGGATGAAGAAGCATCAGCAGGATTATGAAAACTTTGATCAGATGGAAGAAGATATGCCGCGAATTTACCTGGCATTTCTGAACACCCGCGCCAAGTGGCTTGGCGGAGTGACCCCCGGAAGCTATTTCACGCAGTTTGAGGATCCGAAGGTGCTGGTGGACTGGCTGGCTGCATACTGCGAGGAGGGAACACCGGTTCCCGATCTGCTGCTTGAGCAGATCACAACGGTTGGAAAGCCGTGCGAGAAAAGGCTGCTGGAACTGCTGAAGGATGAAGAAGCTCCGGACGAAGCCAGGATGATCGCGGTGGAACTGCTGCGGGAGATGGAGAGTACACTGCCCAAGATGCAGTATATTCACTGGCAGCTGGACCGGAGACCGAAGGACGATCTGAAGGATAACGCGCTGGAGAGCCTGATTCTGATGGGTGACTGTGTTGTCCAGCCGATTCTTCAGGAACTGCCGAAAGCAAACGAGGCCGGAGAGGAAGCCCTGCTGGAAGTGCTCAGCCATTTCCCGGGGAACGAGCAGACGTTCAGACTGGGCATGAAACTGTTCAGGGAACGGAAGGAACGGCGGGCACTGTTTGCCGGGTATCTGGCAAAACTGGGGGATGACAGGGCACTGCCGGAGCTGACCGAAGCGGCGAAGGAGCAAGGGCTGTCATATCTGGCGTTTATTGAGATCCGGAATGCGATTGAGAGCCTCGGCGGAGTTTGTCCGGAGAGAGAATATGATGATGATCCGGAATATGAGGCGCTGAGAGATTTGGATTTAACTTAAGGGATAATATTTTTTCGGGGAATGCTTTCTGAGAAAGGAGTTGACCGGAATGCTGTGTCCGAGATGCGGTTATTATTCTGACCGGGAGGACTCGGTCTGCCCCGAGTGCGGGGAGATTCTGACATATCATTCCGGCATACCGACAGAAGGGGCGGAAATGATCCGTCAGGGAAAGCGGGCCAGGCAGGCTGTGCGTGCGGGGGCGCAGAAAGAGTCCGCAGAGATGAAGAGAAGAAAACGCAGCGGTGCGAGCCATGCAACGATTGAAATGCCTGCTGTTCAGGACAGCAGGCCGCAGGAGAGCCCGCCTCTCTACACGGTATCTGATTCGCCCGAGACGGAAGATGAAGGAGACATAGGTTTCGAACGCAGACGAAGGACAGTATACGATGAAAACGCGGCGCGGGAGGAAGAAGCAGAACTTTATTCTGCCAGGATGGAAAGCAACAGACGGCAGAAGATGAAGATGATCAATTGGATCAAGATTGCATTGATCGTGATTGTTGTTTTGGTGCTGGCCGTTGTCGGCGGATGGCTTTTCCTGAACAAAACGGAAGCCGGCCAGAAGATTATGGCACGTATCGGAAAGGATGCTTCTTCAGCCGCGCTTTGGGCAGTTGGCGAAGAACGCATGAACAGCGGTGATATTGACGGAGCGATCGCCGATTTTGAAAAAGCCAAACTGCAGGATGAAGCGGAAGGAGTTGTCGATGTAGATGGCCTTCTGATGCTCGGCAGCGCATATGAATCCGCCGGGAACGTGAAAGCGGCGGCGGAACTGTATGAGCAAATTTATACGGATACCCCTTCACGAACGGAAGCTTACATCAATCATATTCGTATTCTCCAGAGCCCCGGAGAGATGAAGAATCTGGCCAAAGCAGGAGAATTGATGAAGCTTGCATACAAAAATACGGGCGACACTTCCTTCCAGACGCAGCGGCGGGATCTTCTGCCGGCTCCGCCGGAGGTTGATCTGACGGCCGGATACTATGAATCCAAAAAATATATCGCGATTACTTCTTATCAGGGATACGATGTTTACTATACTTTTGATGAGAATGCAGAGCTGCCTTCCGGCGGAACGCTGTACACTGCGAGGGTTTTTCTGGACGAGGGAATCCACACGCTGAGAGCAGTGGCGGTTAAGGATGACCTGGTATCGGACGAACTGAAAGGCGTTTATAAGATCATTATGCCTTCCCCTCAGACGCCGCAGTGCAACCTGGCCCCCGGCGCCTATAAGACCCGTCAGCGGGTTAAACTGAAGCCGGGGCAGGACAACCTGAACGATGATGATATTGTGATCTATTATACCGTGGACGGTTCAAACCCTGATGCCGACTGTCCTATCTACAACGGAGAACCGGTTCAGCTTCCGAGCGGGCATACCGTTGTGCTCAAAGCGGTCGCCGTCAATAAATACAATAAAGTTTCCAACATGCTGGAAAGAAGATACAAAATCGAGGCGAAACCTTATCCGCAGACGGCCTGGGAGCTGACGGAGAATATCGCGGGGCTGGAATTGAACAGAACCACCATGATCGATTTTCAGTCAGCTTACGGTGAGGGAAGCCAGGAAACCCTCGAGAATTATGAAGGATTTGAGGGTGAGTGCCGCAAGCTCAGTTACGACTGGGGATATGCGGTGATGACGCTGGCCAAACGCAGCTGGGTGCTGGTGGAACTGTATTTCACCGATGCTACGGTATTCAGGGCGCCGCGCGATACCGGCGTCGGAAGCCCGGAAGATTTTGTGGTCGGAAAGTTCAAGGATCTGGGCCAGGTGCAGAGCACCAGCGGAAACCGCGGCCTCTATGCCCTGGAAAACGGGTCGGATGGCAAGATCTGGCTGCAGGAAGACGATTCAAAGATCATACGCTATCGGATCCGTAACGAGGGACACTGGTATCAGCTTGATTATTATGTCAGCAAGAACGGCACAGTAACAGCTGTTAACTGGAAGTATATACCGTAAAAAACGGGTCAGGCTCCTTTGGCATTCATTCGCCGGCCTGGACGGCAGTCAGCGCGATGGTATTCACGATATCCTGCACGCTGCATCCACGGGAAAGATCATTGCACGGTCTGGCAAGACCCTGAAGCACAGCATAACACTCCGCACCGCCGATGCGCTGAGTGATTTTGTAACCGATGTTTCCGGCCTGCAGATCAGGAAAAACAAGCACATTGGCCCGCCCTGCCACAGGGCTTCCGGGAGCCTTCAGCAAGCCCACTTCCGGAATAAGCGCCGCATCCAGCTGCATTTCTCCATCCAGAAGAAGTTCCGGAGCCAGTTCGTGCGCAATTTCGACAGCACGGCGCACCTTGTCTACCAGCTCATGCTTCGCGCTTCCTTTTGTTGAGAAGGAAAGAAGCGCAACGCGAGGCTCATCAATCCCGCACAGTACGCGGGCGGTATCGGCGGCGGAAACGGCGATCTGAGCCAGTTCCTCCGCAGTCGGGCAGGGAACGACCACACAGTCCGCATAGACCAGCAGCCCGTCCTCTCCCAGACTGTGATTGGGGCAGTTCATCAGAAAACTTGAAGACACAATATGAATGCCGGGTTTTGTTTTAATGATCTGCAGCGCAGGACGAAGCATATCACCTGTCGAATGAACCGCACCTGAGACCAGACCGTCTGCATCGCCCGCCTTAACCATCAGCATTCCGAAATACATGGGATCGACTGCCAGGGCAGCGGCATCCTCGTGACTCAGCCCTTTTGCTTTGCGCAGTTCATAAAGCAGATTCGCATAAACGGAAGCCTTTGGGCTGTCGGAGGGATTCACGATATCGATCTCGCTGATCTCCGTCCCCGTGCTATGAGCAACGGAGGAGATCACAGCCGGATTGCCGAGGAGGATGGGCCTGGCCAGTTTTTCGTCCCTGACTTTTGCGGCGGCCTGTACCGTACGCGGTTCTTCTCCTTCCGGCAGAACAATGCATTTCCTATTCTGCCGGGCCTTGCTCCAGACCTGTTCAATCATGCTCATCTTTCATCTCTCCCTGCTTGTTGATCAATCAGAATGATATTCCGTCAAACCCCTGCCAGACAGGTTTTCCGCTGTAGGTCATGGCTTTTGCCTGGCCGCGGAGCACTTTCAGAACGGAAAAAGCAAGCGCTTCCTGTTCCATCTCTCCCGGATAGACGTGGATCGGGGCGATCCAGCCGCAGTGTTCCCGGACACCGGCGATGATATCGTCAAAACGCATCAGGCCGCCGGTAAGCAGGATCGCGTCAACTTTTCCGCTCAGCACGGCGCTCATCTCACCGATGCTTTTGCAGATCTGGTAGATCATCGTGTTCCAGACCAGAGTGGCTTTCGGGTCTCCCTGATCGACGAGGGCATGAATCGTATCGGAATTGGATGTACCGAAAAGGCTGACAAATCCACCGGCTCTCGAACACATCCGGCGAACATCATCTGCGGGATGATCCTGGAGATAATCCAGGAGCGAAAGAACAGGTACATAGCCGATGCGGGTGGGGGAGAAGGGCCCTTCGCCGTCAGCGCCCATATTGCCGTCTACCATCCTGCCGTGTTCGTGAGCGCCGACTGTAACGCCGCCGTCGATATGCGCAACGATAAAACGGCAGTCTTCATAACGCTTTCCCATTGCTTCGGCATGAGCCTCTGCCACGGCTTTCTGATTCAGCACATGAGAGTGGCCGAACCGATAGATTCCGCGGATTCCTGTCAGCCGTGCGTAATCACAGTATTCGTCCACGTTGGTCGGATTCAGGGTGTAGGCAGGCCGGGGGTAATCCTGAATAAATCTCCAGGCCAGCAACACACCGAGTTTCGCAGCGTGTTCGCTGCCGCCGACCGCGGCGAGGGTATCATCATACAGTTTCTGATCGATTATGGTTACTCCGCTGGGCTGAGTATATGCGCTGCCTCCGCGCCCGACGACCACATCGATCGAGGCGGGATCAATGCCTCCCTCTTTCAGCATATCCAGGAGCACTTCGTACCGGAAAGGGACCTGATTGTTGACATGGGGATACTGCAGCAGGATTGGTGCATCATGAAAACGGCTTTGTTCAAAAATTGATCTGTCGTTTTCAAAAACACTGATCTTTGTGGAGGTCGAACCGGGATTGATGATCAGAAGCCTGTAAACTTTTTCCATAGTCAATACCTCATGAACGTCAGAATGGTGGATCGATCGAGAACTCACGGCCGTCAAGATGCGGGAGCCGTCCTCCGGTATCGATCTTCAGGGAGACTGCGCAAAGCTTCAGGGAACGTGCTTTTTCACGTTTGTTGAATTCACGGTCGCCATAAAGGTCATCCCCGAGAACCGGATGGCCGAGGGCGGCAAGATGGGCCCGGATCTGGTGGGTCCTGCCGGTAATCAGGTGCACGCGAAGACGGGATACGGGACCCTGCTGGATTGTCTCATAACCGGTAACAATCGGCCGCGCACCGGGAACCTCATGATCCGTAATCCGGACTTCGGCGCGGAGCGGATCCTTCACAAGCCAGGCGTGGCAGACTGCAGCCGATGGCTTCATGATGCCGCGCACCAGGCAGATGTAATGCTTTTCCATCGTACGGCGGCGGAAGGCATCCTGCAGGATATCAGCTGCCTCCGGCGTTTTTGCGAAAAGGCACAGGCCGCAGGTCTTGTGATCAAGCCGGTGACATGCGGAGGGCGGGCAGGATGCGGGATCTTTTTCGGCAATATAGGCCTTGCACAGATCCGTGAGCGTGATTTCTCCGTGTGCATCCTTTTCTACGCTGATCCCGGCACGTTTGTTGACCAGAAGCACCGAGTCATCTTCATAGACGATATCGAGCGCAGAGAAGGCCGAACCGGCATCAGCGGTATCCGGGAGATAAATGCTCAATTCCTGACCGGCGCTCAGTATGGTATTCGCAGGAACGCGCCGACCGTCCAGCTTCACATCGCGGGATGCAAAGGCTTTCCGGATCGTGCTTTCGGGCAGAGCCGGGAAGACCTGGCGGACAAAATTGCCGAGTTTGACGCCTTCCGCTTCCGAAGGGATTGTAAATGTCTTCAGGATCATTACTGTACCCTCGAAGTTCCCAGCGTCAGCCAGCGGGGGACCCGGTTGCTGATTTCCCGGAGTGCGCGGAGCATGTCCGGCGTAGCCTGGCAGATGATCAGGGAGGAAAGAACTTCTTCCATATCGGTGAAGGGGACCTCCTGTTTGGCCAGAATGATCAGGTCCTCGACAGCGTCCTCCGGGGTGATTTCAGGGCGGGTCACATCGAGCATCAGGCTGAGCATCTGTTCATAGAGAGGACTTTCAAGATCGCCGACGCTGTCAGAAGCGCTCGAGAGTGTTCCGGGATCAAGATCGACACAGGCAGAATCCATCAATCGCTCCGGATCCGCAAGCCCCGGATGGATCAGAAGAAGCTTTCCGGAATGATCATAAACATAGTCATAGCCCACCCGAAGGAAGCGCTCAAACAGATCCCGCCGGTCGGCGACAAAAGTATCTTTCAGCAGGGATTCCATATGACGGATAGGCCCCGGAGCCTGTACGGCGCCGAGCAGATACAGCGTATTGTCAATACTTTCATGGACCTGCTCCACCAGTTCACGAACCTTTTTGTGGCTGTCTGAAGCCAGCAGCAGAAGGGAAGAGGCACATAGCTGGTGAGGCATGACGAGCACGGCAGAAGTGCCCTGACCTTCCACGCGGCACCAGAGACGGCGCACCAGCCCGCGGGCCGGCAGGAGTTCGTTCCAGTCCGTAAGCGGGGTACGACCGCCGAAAAGAACCGTGCGGACGAGCAGGTCATGCTCCTCCATGGAGAGCAGAGCAACTTCCTGCGCATATTGGTGCAGCACACGGGTGCGCAGCTGCTCTATGGTGTGCAGGGAAGGAGATATTTTTCCTCCGGCCCGGCGGTCCTCTTCCGCAAAGAAGGATAGATCATAGAATGTCTCCGCGTCCATATCGCTGCAATTCGGATCGAAAAGGCAATAAGAAGGAAGGCCTGCGAGATCCTTCTCGCAGGCTTCCAGCAGATCGGCGCGCATGACACTCATGGTCTTGTCGGCCCAGGGCAGCGGGCGAGGCCTTCCGTTTCTCAGCATTTAACAATCCATCCGAATTTGTCTTCCAGACGGCCGTACTGGATACCGGTCAGGGTATCGTACAGCGTCTGGGCAATGGTACCGATATTCCCGTCACCAATAGTGATCTTCTCGTCCTTCAGGGCAAGCGTACCCACGGGACTGATGACAGCTGCGGTGCCGGTGCCGAAGGCTTCAGTCAGCTTTCCGGACTTCGCATCGGCAAAAATTTCGTTGATGTCCAGACGGCCTTCAACCGTTTCATATCCGAGGGAGCGGGCAAGTTTCAGGACGCTGTCGCGGGTGATGCCGGGGAGAATGGAACCGTTGAGCATCGGCGTAACGATCTTGTTGCCGTAGGCGAACATCATGTTCATGGATCCGACTTCCTCAACGTATTTCTGCTCTACGCCATCAAGCCACAGAACCTGGGAGAAGCCCTTCTTCTCAGCTACATCCCCGGCGAGGATGGAGGCAGCATAGTTGCCGGCGCACTTGGTGAAACCGACACCGCCGCGGACGGCGCGGACGTATTCATCTTCCACATAGATGCTGACGGGCTTGAGGCCTTCCTTATAATAAGCTCCGACAGGACTGAGGATGATGTAGAAGAGGTATTTTTTCGATGCGTGCACACCGAGGCCGACGTCCATGGAAATCATTGTCGGGCGGATATAGAGAGAGGTCCCGTCCTTATGGGGCACCCAGGCTTCCTCAATATTGATCAGCTTCTTCAGGCCTTCGAGGGCAGTCGCTTCGTCCAGGGCAGGCATCCCCATGCGCTCGGCGCTGCGGGTCATACGGGCGAGATTGTCCGCCGGGCGGAACAACTGCAATCCGCCGTCTGCGCGGCGATAGCACTTACAGCCTTCAAAGATCGCCTGGCCGTAATGCAGCACCATGGCTGCGGGATCCATCTGGAAGTTGCCGTAGGGAACAATGCGGGCATCATGCCAGCCGATACCAGCGTCATAGTCCATAAGGAACATATGGTCGGTAAAGATCCGGCCGAAGCCCAGGGCGGACTCATCTGCCGGCTTCTGCTTCAGATTCTGGGAAAGCGTGACTTTGATCTCCTGCATGACAATTCCTTCTTTCCGGAAATTAATTACGGCTATTATACGCCTAAAAAAACGAGAATACAATGACTATCATTGTATTCTCTGTGAATTAAGAGGCTTTGCGGCTGTGTTTTGTCACAGCTCGTCGAGGATGTCCTCGAGAGAGATGGAATAGGTCAGCAGTCCGGCAGCTTCGGGTGCAGCTTTACCGGGCTGGATATAGAAAACAGGATTGCCGGTCTCATCCAGGTAGAAATCTTCTTCGGGGAAGAAGATATGGGAGAGCTGCTCTTGAGTAAAGTCCGGGAAATAATCAATATCTTCCTCATTCTCCTCGATCCGATCCCAGACCATCTCCACCAGCAGGGCATCCGCTTTTTCGGTCTGACGGTCCTGCAGCCATGTGTCGTTCTCATTCCGGTCGAGCGTGCCCAGCAGGCGGGGAAGCGTGCAGGTCAGTCCCGGACTGGCGTTTTTCCGGGAAAAAACCTGGCCAACCCATTGTTCTGAAGACTGTTCTTCAGAGGACTTGACGACGTGGACAAGCACAGAAAAATACTCGTCATTGTTGCAGGTGACGTCATAGGTGATCGTCGTCGTCCCCGGATTGAAGGAAGATTCGAATTCGGAAAGACTGATCTGATCCTCATAGAACGCGTTGATCTCCGCGCCGCCTTCCGCTTCCTCATCTACGTGGGGATAACGGTAGGAATAGATAAACTCGCCGGCCGAAGGATCGGCTTCATCGATCGGCTGGACGATCTCTTCAAAATAGTCTTCCTGCAGAGCCAGCGGCTCGGCAATGGCAGCCCCCGTAATCAGGCAGAGGATAAACAGGATAGGAAGAAAACGTTTCATGTCAGACTCCTTACTTTCTATAAGTGTAGCGTGCATTCAGCCAGGGCATACTGTTATAAGTGTTAAAGGCATCGGCGTAGATGCGGTAATAGGTGCCGACTTCCCAGTGAATCTTCGTGTAATTCTGCAGGAGAACCGGCTGGGATTTGCCGTCTTCACTGGTGTTGATAACGACCATCTGCGGCTTTTCGGACACGGAATACTGAACGACGCCTTTCACCACATAGACCTGTGAATTGGCGATCCGGACCGACATATTGCTCAACAGTTCGCTGTAGCCCTCTTCGGAAAGCGGCCATGCTTTGCTCGTGTATTCTGACGCGGGGGGGAGATAATAAACCACGTGATTGACTTCCGAGGTTCGCATGCCGGGATAGGAGGATTTGATGCTGATTGTATTGTCGCCGATCTTGTCGAAGATAGCGTTGAAGGTAAACTTGCCGGTGGAATCCAGATCGGTGATGTTCAGGTCTGCATACGGAGAGGTTACTTCCACCTTGGCTCCGGGAAGCGTGGTTGCCGTGACTTTCATAACCTTCTGATCCGTAGTGCCGTAGGTTCCGACGGCAAGGTCAAGCGGAATTTCCTGCGGTTCGCGGTAGAGCACGACGGAAATCGAGTTTTCCCGACAGTACTGGGAGCGGACAACAATATTGAACACATTGTCACCGATGGGCTGGACCGTCGCATTGTAGCTCATTTCCCCGGTGTCTGAGGATACGGTATCGCTGCAGTCCACATCGTTGACGGTAACCCGGGAACCAGGCCGCACCACGATCTTAATGGCGGACATGGTTGTGGATACTGTGGTCCGCAGCGCTTCCGGAGTTTCCAGTTTGATCGGGCTGATGGGGATCGTGATCGGATAGACGATCGGATCCAGCGGAGTCTGGCGGCCGGAAGTCGCTTTCAGGAAAGGGGTCAGGGTTACGTCCATGGTTTCTTCCAGCGTGCCTTCGAGGTTGTCATACCAGGTATGGTCTGCCACTTCCACCGTAGCAAATCCGTCTTTGACCAGATAGCTGGAATGGAGTTCCCTGATATAGATGGTGGTGCCTTCCTCTCCCGGAATCAGTATGGTATGGGCAGCCATATCATCCATCATGGTTGCGGTGACGATGGCATTCTGATTGACCGAGGGTTTCTGGCGGGAAAGAAAAAACTGATAGCCAAAGTATCCGCCGGCGCCCAGCCCGGCAATGATAACAAGGATCAGCAGAATCTTCAGAAACGTATGCTTCTTTTCAGGCCTGATTTGTGCAGACGCAGGCAGCGGACCGGCCAGATGCCAGGAACCGGTGCCTTCATGATACTCGCCGGAGAGCGGCGGATCATATGTCCGGCTTTCGGCAAAAGCACCGTTTTCATCCATGTAGCGGACACGGTGCCGGCTTTCGGATTCAATGCGTATCGCCTGCCCGTTTCTGTCGGCAGGCTGTACCCGCACAGCACTGACCGGAGCTGTTTCCTGTCTGAATCTGCGGCTTTGCGGCGGAAGTTCTTCCGTGATGATTACTTCGCTGTCGGCTTTGGAAGCGGTATTGCGGCTCAGCTGGCTCTGGCGTTCTGCGCCTTCACGTTTGCGTTTTTTCAGCTCCTGCATTTCATCTGCAAGTGCATCGCGGGCTTCCGGTGTCGCGTCAACCTGGCCGAATTCATCTGCCCGAAGATATTTTGTTGAAGCTCCGCTGTCACGGAGGGTATCCTTCCAGGCAAGGCGGGAGGCTTCATCAATATTCAGCGGACAACCGCATTTGATACAATGAGGCATGGAAGCACGGTTCCATTGACCGCATTCAGGACATTTCATCAGTCATCGTCCTCATCCATGACCAGCCAGCTGTTCTGAAGATAGTCATACATGGCTTCGCGGCAGACGGGCCAGTTCACTTCCTGGGCCATCATGTTCGCATGGTTGATGGCGCGGACGGCGCCGTCCACGGGAATCCTCAGTTCTTCCATGGTACACTCTCTCAGGCTGTAGGCCTGTTCGGCCGCCTGAAGCATGTCATCCAGGTTCATGTTGGTCATGTTGTTGTTCTCAAGGATGTTATTGGCGAGGGCTTTGGCGTCCTCCCATGTCATGGTGCGGCACTTATCGGCCAGCAGGCTCAGCACCGTGCGGGCCCGCTGGGTGCGCATGAAATCGCCGCCGCCGCCGAATTTGCGGATTCGCATATAGAGAACAGCCGAACAGCCGCCCGTCCGTTTGATTACTTTTGCGTCGGTCTTTGCATTCTGCGCTTCGGCCCAGGGCGTTGTTTTAAAGGAATAGACGCCGGCAGGATGATTGCCGTTGTCCTGCAGGTCCTTGCCGTCCGGGCCGGTAACTGTGCCGCGGAGAACCGTGTACTGCAGCGCGTTGATCTCGGCGTCTGTCAGCTCGATGTCGACTCCGCCCAGATAATCAACGATGTTGGCGATTTGCTTGAACGTGAAGAGAATGTATTTTTCGATCCGGACGCCGATATGCTCGCTGATGATTTTGCAGAGCTCTTCGGGACCGTAATCGTTGTAAACATAATTGATTCGTCCGAATTTCTCATCGGTTTCGGTGGAAGTGGATTTCTGGATGATGGCGTCACGGATAAAGGACGTCAGCATGATCCGGTGGGCCCGGGTGTCGAGAGTGACCAGAACGATTCCGTCGGTGTTGCCATACATATCGCGGCGGCGGCCGTGATAACCGGTAGGCGGCTTGGAACCCGCGGGACGGGGATCCCGGCTCCACTGGTCAATACAAAGGAGCAGATAGTGATGCTGCCCTTCCACAACGGGAGGAAGCTCATCATAGGGAATGATCTTGATCGGTTCGGGCATGCGCTTGTACGGAACCTTTGCGTTGGCCCATTCTTCCGGGGTGAGGGTCACCTGCGGGGTCGGTTCCGCGGCCGGCTCCGGAGTCGACTCGGCTGCGGCAGGCGCTGCCTCCGCAACCTGATCGGGTTCGGCGGCTTCCTCCGCTCCGGCAAAAGCAAAGGGAAGGAGAACCAGCACAAGGAGAAGACAGAAGAGTTTCCGCATGGATGCAAACACTCCTTTGAAAATGCTTGGGAATAAACAAAGAACCAACTGTAATTATACAATAAAAATAAAAAAGATGAAAGAGGAAATTCGCATTTTTGACCATGAAATGAAACACTTCCGAAAAAACTTTTCCGTTTTGAAGATTGTATGGTATATTGTCAGGGAAAGACTTCGTGATGCGGGGAGCGAAATGCGATGGATTATGATGTGCTGATTATCGGGGCAGGCCCCGGGGGAATTTTCACTGCGTATGAGCTGACCACCAGGGCGAATAGAGCGCTGAAGGTAGGCGTGTTTGAACTGGGAAATCCGCTGGACAAACGGAAATGCCCGATCGACGGGGAAAAAGTGAAAAGCTGCGTAAGGTGCAGGACCTGCTCGATCATGAGCGGGTTCGGTGGCGCCGGTGCTTTTTCCGATGGGAAATATAATATTACCAACGATTTCGGAGGAAGCCTCCATGAACACGTGGGGAAGGCCCGGGCGCTGGAACTGATGCGCTATGTTGACGAGATTAATCTCAAATACGGAGGAGAGGGGACAAAACTCTATTCCACCGCAAACACGGCGATCAGAAAGACCTGCCTGCAAAACGGCCTGCATCTGCTGGATGCACAGGTGCGCCATCTGGGGACGGATATTAACTATGTCGTCCTGAATAATCTGTATCAGGAGCTCAAAGAGAAAGTGGATTTTCACTTCGGTACGGCGGTAAAGGATGTTGCCGCGGCGGAAGGCGGATATGCCGTAACATTGGAGGACGGCAGGGTTTTCACGGCCTCCGGCTGCGTAATCTCCGTCGGCCGGAGCGGCAGTAAGTGGATGGAGGGAATCTGCCGGAAGATGGAGATCCCGACGAAGAGCAACCGGGTTGATATCGGAGTGCGGGTGGAACTGCCGGCTGAAGTATTCAGCCATCTGACGGATGAATTGTATGAGAGCAAGATTGTTTATCGGACAGAAAAGTTCGAGGATCTGGTACGGACGTTCTGCATGAATCCGCACGGTGCCGTGGTCAGTGAGAACACGAACGGGATCGTGACGGTGAACGGTCACAGCTATGAAGATCCGGCAAAACATACGGAAAATACCAATTTCGCTCTGCTGGTCAGCAAACATTTTTCGGAACCTTTCAAGGATTCCAACGGTTACGGCGAATCCATCGCCCGGCTCAGCAATATGCTGGGCGGCGGTGTGATCGTACAGCGTTTCGGAGATCTGGTCCGGGGACGCCGCAGCAGGCCGGGAAGGATTGCCGCCTCCTTTGTCACGCCGACGCTGTCCGCGACTCCGGGGGACCTGAGCCTCGTGATCCCCAAGCGGATCCTGGACGGTATCATGGAGATGATCTATGCGTTGGACAAAATCGCGCCCGGAACAGCCAATGATGACACGCTCCTGTACGGGGTTGAGGTGAAATTCTATAATATGGAAGTGGAGCTGGATGAGAATCTTGAGACCCAGTATCCCGGCCTCTATGTCATCGGCGACGGCAGCGGCGTGACCCACAGCCTGAGCCATGCCAGCGCCAGCGGGGTGCATGTGGCCAGAAGAATCCTGGGTATGTAAGGAACGAACGTACGGCAGGTTCAGCTTCTGCGGCTGACGGGGTTATATTCCGCGATGACGGCGGAACCGATGATCATGATTGCCCCGATGATTCCGGCCGGGCTGAGCGGTTCTTTCAGAAACAGGGCGGAGAAGAACAGGGCCGACACCGGATCAATATAACTGAGAATCGCAATGGATTGGACCCTGATCCCGTTCATGCTTCCGAAGTATAATAAATACGCGATGCCGGTATGGATGATGCCCGCTGTCAACAGCAGAAGAATCACTTTCGGCGTCAGTTCGCTGCCGCTGATGTCGGTTCCGGACAGGATCAGATAGGGGATCATGACGGCTCCGGCGCTCAGAAGCTGGATCACTGTTTTCTGATACGCGTTGATATCGCAAACGGTTTTGCTTTTATTCATGATGATAACAGCAGCATAGAGAACCGCGGCGCCCAGGCCGAGCAGGACGCCCGTGAAGCTTCCGTTTTGAGGACCGCCGCCGATAATCCCAGATACAAGGATCATTCCGATGATTGCGACGGCAGCGCAAAGAATTTTCTTTCCCGTCAGTCTTTCCCTGAACAGAATCGGGGACAGAAGGATCACGATTGTCGGCTGCATATAATAGCAAAGGGTGGCAACGGCAACCGTTGTATGATTAAAGGCTTCAAACAGCAGGATCCAGTTGATTCCCATGATCGCACCGGTGAGCGCAAGCCACAGGACCTGATGACGCGAAAGGGTTTCACGGACATTGATCCGCTTCAGTTTCATAAAGGCAAAGATCGTCAGTCCGCCGAGAAGCCCGCGGATCAAAGCGATGAACGCGGAAGAGAGCGGAATATGTCTCCTCAGGACTCCGATTGTTCCGAAGATCAGCATGGAAGAGATATTCATCATCAATGATCGGGGATCATTTTTCTGCTCTTGCATGCTACCCTCACCTCGCGGGATCCGTACAGCTTGTCTGCAGGATCAAAGTTCAATCATTATGAACGGGCAAAAACGTCTTTGTCAATAGGGGATCAGACCGGAATGAAGGTCCGGTGGACAGCGAAAAACCGGAACTGTATAATGGTACTCACAAAAAAGGAAAGATGGTATGAATGATGAAACTGATGATTGCGTCTGATATCCACGGGGCTTCATCCTGCTGCCGGAAGATGCTGGAGGCTTTTGAAAGGGAGAAGGCGGACAGGCTCCTGCTGCTTGGAGACATTCTGTACCACGGGCCGAGAAACGATCTGCCGGCGGATTACGATCCGAAGAAAGTGATTGCCATGCTGAACGGGCTGAAGGATAAGCCACTTTGTGTCAGGGGAAACTGTGACACGGAAGTGGATCAGATGGTGCTTGAGTTTCCCGTGATGGCGGATTATGCTCTGATCGAAGCAGACGGGTATTCAATCTTTGCCACTCACGGGCATCTGTATAATCTGATGCATCTTCCGCCCCTGAAAAAGGGGGATATCCTGCTGTGCGGGCATACGCATGTGCCGGCCTGGGAGGATCACGGAGATTACCGGTACTATAATCCCGGATCCGTTTCCATTCCCAAAGAAGGAAGTACAAAGAGCTATATGATGCTGGAAAACGGAATATTCAGCTGGAAAACGCTGGACGGGGAAACCTATCATCGATAAAAAATATCGCACAAAAGATAAAAACGATTGCATTTCTTTTTCATTTCCGTATAATAAAGCTGTATCCTGCAACAATCAAAGAACCGATAATTGTTTTATCAACCAGAGAAGGAGAAAACGGCAATGAGTATCAGACTTGACTTCAGACCTGCAAAATGCCTTGTTTTTGCGATCGTGATGGCACTTGTGTTTCAGATGTTCTTTATCCCTGTGAAAGGATTAGCAGAGGAGAATAAGACTCCTTTGGCGGAATCTCAGTTGGAAGAGAACACTCAGCAGGGAGAAAACGCCGGGCTGGAAGAGAACACCTGGCAGCAGGAACCGGCTCAGCAGCAGGAAGAAAACCAGCAGCAGAACATAGGTGAACTGCAGGATACTGTCCAGGTACAGGAAGTGCTCCAGCCTGACAACGATACAACGAAATCAGAGACATCTATGCGGACTGCAGTCCAGCCTGATGAATCTGATCAGAGCACAGAGGGAACAGCGGACGGAAGCAGCGGGGTTGCTGACAGCGCCCCGGGAACCTCTGGCGAATCTGATCCGAGTACAGAGGGAACAGTTGGCGGAAACAGCGAGGTTGCGGAAAGTGCTGAAAATGCCGACGGCGAACCGGAAACCGGTGTTTTAGGCGTTTCCACCACAGGAGTTCTGCCCGCAGCGGATCAGCAGAATGCGGATCAGGACCTGTCCCAGTATGCTGTGACCTATGATTACAACGCTTTCCGTTATCAGCAGGGAGACGACAACTATGCAGGCGTATATGCTACGGAAGCGCTTACGGTGAACGAAAAAGCTGCCACGGAGGCGGAAACCATTGGTATGCCTTCCATTGCCGATCCGAACCTGGATGCGCCCACGCTCGAATCCCCGGCCATCATCCAGGGCGCTGCTGTCGGGTATGAGATCAAGACCGGCCCGGTGGATTATACGGTGCTCCAGGAACGCATTGAGCCTTATTCCGAATATAAGTATACAATCATGGAGGAACAGGCGCAGGATGGTACGGTCCATAAGAAGCTGAGCGGTTTTGACAAGACTTATGTGATTACCAGGCTCGATGTATCGAACTTTTTTGCCGATGCCTCCACTGTGGAAACCGCCTATCTTCACCTGAAACAAGATAACAACTCAGCCCTGATGCCGGCCTTCGGGCAGGGGACGCTCGGCACCTATTCCTTCGTGGATCAGACCGGAAACATGACCGGGTCCTACAGGATGAGTGACCTGATAGACAAAACAGGCGTAACTTCCGATACCCCATTTATTGATGTTTTGCTGTATTCGACGGCCAGCGTGGTGGCAGGCGCGGATGCCGGAAAAGAAAATACGCCGAACGGTGATGTTCCCATTCAGCTCTATGTAGACGATACGGCTGACTATAATCCTGACCTGAAATTCGACCCGCAATCCACCGATCCGAATCATGCTACGCAGGTGAAGGCAAAGTATTTTGATGCAAGCAAGGCTTCGGCCGCCGGGGCTGCCATTTCCAGCTACCTGGTAAAGGGATCCGATCTGGCGCTGGAGATCGCGGTGGAGAACAGCGGCGGAGTGAATAAGGACACGGATACTACCTATTGGTCGCTGAAGAAGGGATTCCAGGAAGCTTATTACGATCAGGCTCAGGACAGCAATCCGAATGATCCTGCAAGCGGCAGGACGATGAAGCTGATCAATGAAGTGGCGATTACGGACGGGCTTACTTTTGAAGGAACCGACGCGGAGCATCTGCGGAAGCGTGTGCTGGATGTAAATACCTATGATGTCCAGATTGCCAGCAACACAACACCGGATCAGCAGACCTACACCAGCGGCATGACGCTGCAAAATGCCTGGCTCACCATTGCGGATAAAAGCAATACGACCGGTGCGGAGATGGCAATCGGCAACAATGCAAAATTCGTGATCGACAGCGGAGCAAAGCTGATTATTGATGAAACCTGCCAGCTGGAGATCGAATTTGATGCCGCAACGACGCAGCCGGGAACCAGCGGACAAACCCAGCCGGCTGATATCCTGAACAACGGCATGCTGGATCTGCGCGCCGGCGGTGAAATTGTTAACAACGGCATTATTACGATTGAAGGAACCGAGGGCAAACCGCATCAGCAGGGAACCCAGCCGGCTTCGACTGCGGGCTTCGGAGAGATGACCATTGACCCCGGCGCCACGCTGACCAATAACGGCAGCCTGATGGTTTACGGAAAACTGTATAACCTCGGCACCCTGGTGAATAACGGGAAATATAACGCGGTGATCGCGTCGAACGATCCGGACAAGGGACGGTTTGAATATCATAAAGGCATCGTGGTTTCCTGGAAGGACGATGTGACGCAGGCCGGCGTGGTTCCAGGTACCCTGATCAACGGTATGGACCGCAACGGCGCCCTCTACAGCGGTGCGACGGTGATCAACAACGGAGATATTGTCCTGGCTCCGGGAACGATCGAGAACTACCAGACTCTGATTAACCGTCGGGGCGCTCATATTTATGTGGCTGCTGCGCTGGATGCTGTTATCCCGATCGAGCCGACCCAGGCCAATCCCACGGTTGTGAGCCAAAGGATTCAGATCGATCCGCCTAAGGCAAGCGCCATCTACAACTATGGTACGATCTATAATGACGGCCGGATTGAGCCGGCAACAGTGGAAACCTTGGACAATGGCGGCCTCGGCAAACTGACGGCTCCCGGGAAAACCCCCGAACTGTTTGCGCTGTACAATGCCGGAATCGTGGTCAACTACGGATGCATTTACGGATGGCCCGCCCTCTGGAAGGAGGAAGCGGCAATGCTTTATCTCCGTGCGAACAAGACGTTCACTGTCGTCTATCCGGACGGGAAGAGACTGAACGGCACCTTTGAATTTGAAGGAGACGGATTGGTGTTCACTGCTGCGGACGGAGCTAGGATAGCGGGAAGCGGCAATGTCTATCAGTTCAACCTTGATTCAGCTTCTGCGAAGTTTGAAATCAGCGCGGAAACAATCGGGGAAATTCGTGCGGCGATTGAAAATGAGAATACGAATGCGGTATACCATATCCGGGCATTAAAATGACGGGATGATTCATCCCGCTGCTCAAAGAGACTGAGAGACAGTCTTTTCAGTGAAAGGCAGCGTATCCGGCAGGCGGCAGCACTGGGCCCACAGGCGCCAGGCCAGCAGGTCCGCCGGATGCGCTGCTTTTTTCCATTCGGTGAAGGAGGAGACGACAGGCACCGGCAGATCTTTCCAGAGGGCGGTCATTTCCGGGTTCTTTTTCAATCCGAGCAGCAGGGCGCTTTCCGGCAGGGAGAGAGAAAAAATGTCCTCCGGCGTGACTTGCAGCAGCGCGCAGGCGCACAGGCGGCTGATGCGCGCGGCAGGATAGCGGACCCCGGTCAGCGCGCCGATGAGTTCGTCCCGGCCTGTGACTGATTGGGAGGCGTGACGAAGGGCGTTCTCCAGTCCCTCGGAAACATCCGGCAGCTGCGCGTAATCCGAAACGGACATGGAGCGAAGACGGGAGAGCAGCAGGGTATCCGCGATTCCCGGATCGGGGATACGTCTTTCAAGAAAGCGTTTGCGGATCAGCGCCGCAGCATATGGGGGCATGGCAGCCAGGGCTTCGCTGTAATTGCCCCGGAGCAGGGCCCCACGCAGGGCGGAAGCGGAGGGAGATACGGGATCGATGAGGCTGTCATGATAATTTCCCGTGCGGCGGATCGGCACGGGCGATATGGAGGCGTTCAGCCGGCGGATTGCCCGGAGGTAACTGACTGCGAGCACATTGTTCGGATGATCCAGCAGGTCAGAAGCCCGGGGCAGCATGGTGCGCATGGTTTCGGAAAGCGCCGAAGGAAAACCGGCACCGCGCGAAAGCACGTCTTTCAGTCGGCTTTCAAAGGCGGCGGAAGGGGACTCCAGCAGATCAGCCGCATGGCGGAGCAGGGGAAGATCGTCCGTTTCCACGCCGAAGGCCAGGTGAGTCGCTCCCAGCCGGGAAAGCAGGGAAACGGCGCCCAGGGCATAATGTTCTGCATCCCGGATGGTCCAGAGAACGGGCAGGGAAAAAACGGCATCCGCACCGGCTTCCAGCGTAAGGCGGGCCCGGTCGAGCGGGGAAAGCATGGAAAAAGTTCCCCGCTGCTTCATACAGGGGGAAAGGACAACATATGTGAAATCGGGCCGGATGCGTTTTTTGGCTTCGGTCATGTGATACAGGTGCCCGTTATGAAAAGGGTCATACTCCGCGATGATGCCCAGAATAGTCATCACAGACGCCTCCTTTGCTGAATCAATATACAGAATCTGTTAAGACGAGTGTAACATTTCAGGGGTTCCTTTTCAAGCCGAAAGCGTGTATAATCAATACTGGAATCTATAAATGACAAAGGAGACGAAAACTATGAAAATCCTGGTTGTGAACGCGGGCTCTTCATCCCTGAAATATCAGCTGATCGACATGGACGGCGAGAAGGAACTGGCCAAGGGCCTGGTAGAAAGGATCGGTATCGAGGGAAGCCGGCTGAAGCACAGCGCCGGCGGGAAGAAGACCGAGATCGTCGAAGAAATCCCGGATCATGAAGCGGCGGCGCAGTTGATGCTCAAAATCCTGCAGGATCCCGAGTTCGGCGTTATCAAAAGCACTGATGAGATCGGCGCGGTCGGTCATCGCGTGCTGCACGGCGGCAGTGCGTTCACGGCTTCTGTGATCGTCAATGACGCGGCCAAGCAGGCGATCCGTGATTGTTTCCCCCTCGGACCGCTGCATAACCCGGCAAACCTGATGGGAATCGAAGCCTGTGAAAAGGTGATGAAGGGGACGCCGCAGGTTGCGGTGTTCGATACCGCATTCCATCAGACGATGCCGCCGAAGGCCTATATGTACGGCGTGCCGAAGATGTATGAGGAAAAGCTCCATGTGCGCCGCTACGGGTTCCACGGGACCAGCCACCGCTTTGTGAGCCGCCGGGTCTGTGAATTCCTGGGGATCAGCCCGAAGGGCAAGAAGATCATTATCTGCCATCTGGGCAACGGTTCCAGCCTGAGCGCCGTGATGGACGGAAAGTGCCAGGATACTTCCATGGGCCTGACGCCTCTGGAAGGCCTGCTGATGGGGACCCGCTGCGGCAGCTGCGATCCCGCAGTGGTGCAGTTCATCGCCAACAATCCCCTGAAGGATGACGGGACCCCTGTGGGCCATCCGGTCAGTGTGGATGAAGTGCTGACCATGATGAACAAAAAGAGCGGCCTGCTGGGTATCAGCGGCAAGAGCAGCGACTGCCGGGATATCGACGATCTGGCAGATAAGGGTGATGCGGACGCGACCCTGGCCCGCGAGATGCTGATTTACGGCATTAAGAAATATATCGGCAGTTATGCGGCGGCCATGGGCGGCGTGGACATCATCTGCTTCACAGCCGGCATCGGTGAGAACAACGCTTACCTGCGTGAGCGGGTGATTGACGGGCTGGAGTTTATGGGCGCGAAGATTGATCCCGAGAAGAACAAGACCCGCCAGGAGGCTGTGATCTCTGCGGATGACAGCAAAGTCACCGTTTGCGTGATCCCCACCAACGAGGAGATCATGATTGCCCGCGATACGCTGGATCTGGTGACGACGGGGAAAGTCCGCGACGAGTAAAAACGTTGAAATTCTTTGTTGACAAACAGTTTTCAAAGAATTATAATGTCAAACGGTCACTTTTGAGGTGAGGACATGAAGCTTGATGTATCGGATGCTTTAGCCCATCCCGGCCGGGAGTACCATTTTTCAGGTTCGCAGGCCATTGCGGATCAGGAGGTCAGCGGTGATATCGTCAGGATTGACGATTGCGCTGTGGAAGGTACCTTCATGTCGGATGAGGACGGAAACATTTCGGTCCGAGGCAAGCTCAGGACCATTGCCCACGCTCCCTGTGCCAACTGCCTGGAAGACGCCAGTGCCGATATCGAAAATGAATTCGACGAGGTGTTCCGGCGGGGAGGCGATCCGGAGGATATCGAGATCTTTGCTTACGAAGGGCATGAGATCCCGATGGACAGGCTGGTTATGTCATACGCCGTCATGGCTCTGCCGATCCGCTTTCTCTGCAGAGAGGATTGTCCGGGCTTTGAATACAGGGACCCGGATGTTGCCCCCGTTGAACCGGGTATTCAATATCCGTTCGCAGGGCTGCAGCAATTGCTTGAAAACAATGAGGAGGTGTGAAGCATGGCTCTTCCGAAAGGGAAAATTTCCAAGGCTCGCAAGCACAGCCGCCGCGCCAACT
>Ga0265298_10002205_pt1 | contig 27526 bp, 27 predicted proteins | sample AusTroGonzalo_MG_3_FD_193486 | JGI IMG/M metagenome (GOLD analysis project Ga0265298, IMG submission 193486) | Bovine rumen microbial communities from tropical cattle in Woodstock, Queensland, Australia - Gonzalo_01 | ecosystem: Host-associated > Mammals > Digestive system > Stomach > Rumen ...
CAGAGTAACTGCGTTATTGCCGTTAGTGCCGTCATAGAGTATGTTGGAGCCAATAGACATTAGAGGGAACGAGCCACAATAGCTACTTTCAAGGGCTTCATCGGTATAGCAACAGGCTGTCTTCGTATTATCTTGCGGCAGCACGATGGCCCAAGTGACACCTTCATTCAAGGCAGGCATCTTAATCAAGCCGCAGTCTTGCTTGCTCATGCCGTAGGTGAAGCCGCTGTCGGTCGGGTCAGCAAAATTCACGGTAACTTCGTTGTTCAACCCGAGGATGCAGATGGGAGCTGAGGAATTCGTGGAAGTCGTGGTCACGTTGAACTTCATCAGCGAGCACCTGTTGTACAAGCGGGCGGTGTAGGAATCGTTAACAGAGGAGTAGTTAACACTCTGAGTCAAATCATTCGGGGCAACGGAGCGTCCCATCGAAATCACGGGCAGCTCCGATGTTTGGTCGCTGATGTTCACGGTGCAACCGATGGTTTCGTTGTTGTCATCCGTTGTCCAAGCCGTAGGCGTTTTGTTGCCGAGGAAGTAGAAAAAGAGCGGTTGGCCTTCCACAGGGTCGGTGATATTGCCGGAGAAGGTGCCGTCGGTGCGGGTCAGCGTACCGACATACTTGCCGCCGCTGGCCACAAGGATTTGGTCGCCGTTCTCAAAAGTGATTTGGTTTCCAGCCGGATCCACATTCGCTCTTGTTCCGTTGTTGTTGTCGCCCACATTCAAGGTGATGAACACGGTTTCGCCGGTGCCGGTGGGCGTTTGTTCCTTCTTGCACTGGGCAAGGCCAAGGGTCAGCGCAATGGCTGCCACGAAAATTGCCAATTTTTTCATTGCTTGTCCTCCTTCTTTTTAAGTGCCACATAACCGAGGCCTGCGCCAATCAGGATGGCGATGCCGCCACCGAGGGGAACTTCAGGATATTCGGGTTCGGGTTCGCCGAAGTTGCCGTTGGTGAAGCCGCCACTGGTGTTTTCAGTGACGTTAAAAATGCCACGGGTGTTGCCCGCGCTGTAATACATCTCGTCGGAGACAAAGCCGCGCCCAAGCAGGCCTCGAGAGTTGTCGCTTTGGGCGTTCAGGTTGTTGGCTGTCAGTGTTATGGCTGCCAGGCCAAGCGAAAACGCAATGGATTTCAGTTTTTTGTTGTTCATTGTTTTAATTTAAAGATTTTTAAAGATTTAATATTCAATGATTTAACACTCTAATTATATCACACTGATTGCACAGATTACACAGATATTGCTCGCCGTGGCGAGCGGCTGCCGCAGGCAAAAAATCTGTGAAATCCGTGTAATCTGTGTGACACCAGATTTTGTAGCTGAGCACAAAAAAATCCAAGACGGAGCCGATTGCCCTGCCTTGGATAGCGCATACACAAAAGTATGGAGCAGAGATTTACCCCCCCCCGTATATTCTATTGAAAACCAATGATTTACAACGATTTATCATACTTTTTGTGCTTTTTTGACGGTGCAAAAGTACGAAAAAAAGAAGTCTCTTAATCAATGTGTCCTAAAAATTCAAACAATAAAAGCGGTTCTCGTCCATATAGTGGAACGCCTTCTCCGGCACAAAATGCCGAACATCACGTCCTTCCTTGATGCATTGGCGGATGAAAGTGGACGAAATCTCCAAAATCGGGGTTTTCAAGATGGTGACTGAGGGGTGATTTATAAGGTCGCCGCCGTCATAGCCCTCGCGGGGAAACACCAAAAACTCGTAATTGTCCAAGATTTTCTGGTATTCGCGCCAATGGTGCAGGTTTTGGAGGCTGTCCATGCCACAGATGAAAACAAACTGACAATCAGGATGTTGCTCTGAAAGAGCAGTCAAAGTGTTGATAGTGTAAGAGGGTCTCGGCAAGTGCACTTCGATGTCGCTGACATGGAAACGCGGGTCGCCATCGACGGCCAATTGCACCATCTTCAAGCGCTCGGCATCGTCCAAAAGCTCGGCTTTCTGTTTTAGCGGATTTTGTGGTGTGACCACAAACCACAATTCATCCAAATCGGAGAACTCGACCAAATAATTGGCCAGCATCACATGGCCGTGATGGATGGGATTGAACGAGCCAGAATATATGCCGATTTTCTTCATTCTTCTGCATTAATGAAGTCGCTGACCACTTCGAGGATTTCGCGTTTGGCGGTTTCAAGGTCGTCGTTGATGATGGTACGGTCGAACTTGCCTTGGGCAAACTCAGTCTCCCACGCGGCTTTGGCAATACGTTTCTCAATTTCTTCCATCGAGTCGGTTTGCCGCTTGATGAGCCGCTCACGCAACACCTCGACAGAGGGAGCCTGAATGAAAACGGACAAAGCTTGCTCGCCATAATGGTTCTTGATGTTCACGCCGCCGCAAACGTCCACGTCAAAGGCCACATGTTTGCCCTCTTCCTGCATCTGTTCCACCACGGAAAGCAATGTGCCGTAGCAGCGACCTGGATAGACCTCCTCCCATTCGAGAAACTCGCCGTTTTCGACGCGCTGCTTGAACTCGTTCATGCTGAGGAAATAGTATTCGCGCCCGTTCACCTCCTCGCCGCGCGGCGGGCGTGTGGTGGCCGAAACAGAGAAAGCCATCTCAGGGATGTTAGCCATAACGTGGTTCAACAATGTGGTCTTTCCTGAACCCGATGGGGCACTGAAAATGAGTAGTTTACCTTTTTTCATAGTTGTCAGTTGTTTAGTTGTTTAGTTGTTTAGTTGTTTAGTTACTTGGAAATCACATAACTGACAACTACAAACTGAACAACTACAAACTTTATAAAATATTACAAACTTGTTCCTTGATCTTTTCCAATTCATCCTTCATCTGGACGACCAGTTTTTGGATGTTCACCTCATTGGCCTTCGAGCCTAACGTGTTGATTTCGCGGCCCATCTCCTGCGCGATGAAACCGAGTTTCTTGCCCGCTTGGTCGTCGTCGCAGCTTTCGTTGAAATAGTTGCAATGCTGGCGCAGACGCACCTTTTCCTCGGTGATGTCCAATTTCTCAAGATAATAAATCAACTCTTGCTCGAAACGATTTTCATCGTATTGGCCTGCTGTGGTCAATTCAGCAAGGTTCTTTGTCAGACGCTGCTTGATGACCTCGTGGCGACTCTTCTCGTAAGGCTCCACTTGTCCCAAGAGGTTGAGAATCAACTCAACACGATGCAGCAAGTCCTTCTTCAGGGTCTGGCCTTCTTGGATGCGGAAGCCGTCCACCATGTCCAAGGCTTGGTCGAGGGTCTCGCCGACCTTGGCCACGAAAGCCTCGTCGTAGTTCTCCGCCGCAACATTGAAAATGCCTGGCATTCTGAAGAGGATATTGGCCTCATCGACGGCGGGCGCGATGCCGAGTTGGGCCGAAATCGCCTCGATTTGCGCTTTGTAAGCCCTCACAATGTCAGGGTCGATATGGTAAGTTTGGGCCAAATCGGTGTCAGTGATGGTAATCACTGCATCGATTTTGCCGCGTTGCAGCTTGGCGCCAATCCTGTTGCGGAAGTCCAATTCGGCGAAACGAAGCTCGTTGGGAGCTTTTAAGGCAAGGTCTATCTGCTTGCTGTTCAGCGTCTTGACTTCAACAACAATTTTCTTTGCGTTATAGGTTTGCTCGGCAATGCCGTAGCCAGTCATCGAACGAATCATAATTTCAGAATTTATGGGGCAAAAATACGGCTTTTCTCAAAACAATGCTCACCAAAACCGCTTTTCCGCGACAACCAAGGTTTTTCTCAATAACCCAAATGCTGGAATCCCCATGGCATGGACAGCAAATCCGTTTGAGTGAGGCTGGAGAGCTTGACATCTTTCCCTATTCTGTAACGGGATGACAACACGCCGCGGCCTCCTTTGATATTTGTGTAGGAATAATCGATGACACTTGTAGGTTGGTTGGTTAGCGCGTAGTGGTGCAATTCCTTGCCGTATGCTGCAATAGAAATGACGAAACTGTCGAAAAAGCGCTCAGCATAGATGGTGTCGTCGCCGATGGCTGTAGCCAAAACCCTGAACAAGTCGTTTTCGTGGTAGGTAACGAAATACAAGCCATCTTCATAACCCAAATCCACCATGCTAAACGATCCGAGGTCCAAGACGACGTTTTTGTTGACGGTGTCTTGCATGGGATGCAGCTCTTTGTAGTTGAACTGCATCTTGATTTGGTAAATCGCGTCGTTGTCGTCAGGAGAAAAGTACAGTTTTCGTGTCTTGGCATTGTTTTTCGACCTGAAATAAACCATATCCGAATGGATTTGAAAGTTGGTGCTGCCCAACAAGCCAATTTCGGAAGTGACGGTATCGTTGGCTTTGCGAACCGATAGTTGATACCTGTATTTTTCGTTCTCGTTGTTGACCTTGAAATGCTCCTTGGTATAATACATTTTCTGGTCAGGAGCATAAAACAATCCCTCTTGCTTGTTGTGGATGGTGATGGTATCGAGAATGATTTCGCGTCCCGTTGGAGCATAGTTGCCATGAACATTCTTGAGTTCGATGAGACGAGCGTCGAGCTTTCCTGGGTAGTTAAGCGAATCGGCAATTTGGGTGAATTGGTAAGCATCAAACGAGCCGTCGTTGCTACCCGAAAATGCCCTCGTAATCTTGATGAAATTGGTATCCTGCGCCACGTCCATCACCCCATAAACGATGGTGACGTCCTTGAAATCGGTATAAAGTTCAACCTTGGTACTGCACGAGATCATACCAATCCATACGAACATCAACAAAAGAGCTGCTTTTTGCATTTTCATTTCTTCTTTAATAATCCTATCATCTTGAAACTCACGTCGGTAAAAACGATTTGTGCGTTGCCGTTGCGCTCAATGTGGCGGATGGCTTCGTCGAAAAGTTCGGCAATTTGCGCCAAATTAGCCGGATTGACGAAAGGCGCGAACTTCGAGTTGAAGGTTTTTTCTTCGTCGGGAAGCATGACGAGTTCCGCAAGGTTGTTGTTGAATAACAGTGAGTTGCGAATAATGCGAAGGCCATAATCCAACAGTTCCTTTTGTTTTTCGCGACCCAGCGTCTTGATGTTGGACGAGAAGTCAATCAATTCGGAATAGGCCGCGCGGAAACAGAGGCGCATCCATTGCTGGAAGGTGGTGAAGAAAAACGTATGGTCTTCAAAGTCCTTGAACGATTGACTGGCCACCAGCCAGTTGCCTTCCGAAATCATGGCCGCATCATGGGCCTGCTGTGGGTCGCAACCAAAGCGTTGTTGCAAGGCCATTTCGATGGAGGCGGTATCGAGAGCCGGGATTTTGACCAAGGCTGTCCTTGACTTGATGGTAGCCAATAATTCCTCCGCGTCCTCCGCAATGAGAAGGAAAACGGTCTTCTCAGGCGGTTCTTCAAGCAGTTTCAGCAGTTTGTTGGCCGTGTCGACGCGCATTTTCTCGGCCATCCAAATGATGGCAATTTTGTATTCGCCCTCATAAGCTTTCATGCTCAGCTTGCGGAGCAGCGAGGCCGCATCACGCACCGACATGTAGCCTTGCTTGTTCTCCACATCAAGGAAACTGTACCAACTTGAAGTATCCACATAACCCTGATTCTGAATGACATACTCGCGCCATTCCTCCATGAACAAGTCCGACTCAGGATTGCTCTTGATCTTTTTCGTGGTGGCCGTCGGCACAACAAAATGCAGGTCGGGATGCACCAGTTTCTGCATTTTCTGGCAAGTCGGGCAGACACCACAACTATCGGTTTCGGTTCGGTTCGGGCAGAGAATGTATTGTGCGTAAGCCAAGGCCAAAGGCAGCTTGCCGCTTCCGGCAGGGCCTAAAAAGAGCTGTGCATGGGAGACATGGTTTTCTCGCACGCTTTGAATGAGCCTTTGCTTGACGGCGGATTGTCCTATGACGTCTTTGAACTGCATGGTCGGTTTGTTTCGGAGAGCAAAAATACGGTTTTTAAGCATTTATTTCGACTAAAGAGGCGGTTTTTCAAAAAATTTCGCTTATATGCGAAATATTCAAAAAAAGAATTATCTTTGCGGCGTTAACATCAATAGAGTGCTTTATGACCATGCTTTCAAAAGAAAACATAAAGTTTTGCAGTCCATTTCTTCAGGAAGCTTTTGACAGTATACCTGCTCTTGATTGGGAAACTGATGCGATTACAGAAGGTATCGCCAGTCGCATTGATGCCATAATGAAAGAAAAAGGCATCAGCAAAAAGCAGCTTGCCGAACTCACCCACCGCAGACCATCAGACGTAACACGCTGGCTTGGCGGTGGCCACAACTTCACTTGCAAAACGATTGCAATGATTCAGCAGGCGTTGGGGGAGAATATTGTGGAGGTTACGAAGTAGAACAGACATAAACCAACTGCAAAAACTCTTTTTAAAAGAATTCCTTGTTTTTCCGAAAAAACACTATTTTTGCAACGATAAACAGTAAAAACAAACATTATGTCTAAGCATCTAAACGGACAGGGACACCATCCAACAGCGCGACCTTACACTTGGCACAACAATAATTGTGGCTGTATAAAAGTGACAAGGTGTTTAATCTCTAAGACATGGAATTTTGCCGCAAGCGACGACGAACTGCTTGAGACGATGGTTGTGGAAAATGGCTGCTCTGATTCGGGCATGTGGTATGTCGACACTTCGGGCTGTGGCATGCTGCAAGCCAACGATGCCGAGCCGCCACCACGACGCGGCTGGTTGCGCAATGCCATACAATGCGCCGCTGTTTTCTTGTTAGGTTTAATGTTGCTAACAGGGACGGCCTCTTGTAACAAAGACCCCCAGCCAACACCTGAGCCAATACCGACGGATACGGTTACACCTGTAAATCCGGGTGATACAATTCCAGATATTCCGGGAAATGATACAATTGTGCCACCGGTACCACCAATTGATACTATACAGCCTGACACAATAGTGCCTGGACCGGGCGGAGATACAATTGTTCCTGGACCTGGGGGAGACACTATTACGCCGGCAACGGGTAAAATCGCTAATTTTTACTACGAAGGTGGAGACAACTATCCTGCGTTGGATTCTATTCGTCGTTATGCAGATGATCCTTCTTATGATAGTATTTATATAAACTGGATGGCGTGTACGGATTATACGTGGACTCCAATAGGTTTTCGAGCCACAGCAAAGAAATTTAAAGAATTATTTAATATTTCTCCTAAAGTAGTCGGACGAAGGCTTGTAATGCCGTATCAAATTTTGCCGGATTGCGATAGTACGAACATTAGTGTGAAAGGCATGATACGCAGTGATAGTACACAGTATGCAAATTGGCATTATGATATCTATCCAGTTGTGAATAATAAGGGTATAAAAAATGTTCAACCGCCGCGTTATAATGGTAATCGTGTATTAAAAGCCGGACGGTCACGTTAGTTATAGATCGTATCAAACTTGAAAGCGGTACAGAAATGTACCGCTTTTTAAAATATTGTGTTGTATCAATGTAGTATTTAATGATGTTCACCCATTTTTTTTGCTTCTTTTAATGCGGTGCGTAAAGATTCGCGGGCTATTTCGCAAATACGTCCAGAAAAGGTTCTCATATTCATAGCATCAGCAAAATTTTTGCTAAAAACACTGGCAATATATTCCAATTGAGCCGGCGATATTATAAAAACATCACTTGTTATATTTGTGGTTTGTAATTGTTTTATTGTTTCTTTCATCTGTATCCCCTTTCCTTGGTTGGTTTTGTGCAATTTTTATACATAAAACCTTGTTTATTATTTTTATTACATTATATCATAAAGTATCTTGAAGTATCTTGACCGCAAGGCACAAAATTTGCTATACCTATACAGACAAACAAGGAAAAAGTGGTAACTATGAATATTATACAAAAAATATTGGGGTCGGCAAACGACCGATTGGTGAAATCTTATGATAAAACGGTTTCAATCATAAATGACCTGGAGCCCAAGTATCATGCGATGTCTGATGAAGAATTGCGTGCACAGACGGATATTTTACAATTTTCCATTAAGGTTTGGTGCTGATAACAAATTAAAACTTACCTTTGCGCCAAAATTCAAACGCATCATGTTAAGCGAACAGGAACAAATCAGAAGAAATTCGTTGGCCGAACTCTATAAACTCGGCATCAATCCGTATCCGCAGGCCGCGTTTCCGGTGAACGTGTTCACAACGGAGATTTTGGAACAATTTGACGATAACAACCCCGACCAATTCCAGGAAGTCACCCTCGCGGGCCGTATCATGAGCCGCCGCATCATGGGAGCCGCCTCATTCTGCGAACTACAGGACTCGAAAGGCCGCATCCAACTGTATATCAAGCGCGACGAAATCTGCCCTGAGGAGGACAAGACTTTATATAATACGGTGTTCAAGCGCCTGCTCGACATCGGCGACTTCATCGGCGTGAAAGGCTTCGCCTTCCGCACGCAGATGGGCGAAATCTCCGTCCACGTGAAGGAACTGACGGTACTAAGCAAGAGCCTGAGGCCGCTACCTATCGTGAAGGAGAAGGACGGCGTGAAGTACGACGAATTCAACGACCCCGAGCTGCGCTACCGTATGCGTTATGTCGACCTCGTGGTGAACGACAAGGTGAAGGACATCTTCATCACCCGCACCCGCATCATCGACAGCATCCGCCGTTTCTTCAACGAGAGCGGATATTTGGAGGTGGAAACGCCTGTGTTGCAAGCCATTCCGGGCGGTGCCACGGCACGTCCTTTCATCACACACCACAACGCTTTGGACATTCCCATGTATTTGCGTATCGCTGATGAGCTTTACCTGAAGCGCCTCATTGTGGGCGGCTTCGAGGGCGTGTATGAGTTCTCGCGCAACTTCCGCAACGAAGGCATGGACCGTACTCACAACCCCGAATTTACGGGTCTGGAGATCTATGTGGCCTATAAGGACTACCTCTGGATGATGGACTATACTGAGGCCATGATTGAACGTGCCGTTACCGAGGTGCTGGGCACCGACACCGTGAAAGTGGGCGACAACGAAATCAGCTTCAAGCGCCCCTTCAAGCGCATCACAATGATTGACTCCATCAAGGAAAAGACCGGCATCGACATCACAGGCATGGGCGAAGCCCAGCTACGTGATGTGTGCAAGCAACTCGGCATCGAGGTGGACGAAACGATGGGTAAGGGCAAACTGATCGACGAAATCTTTGGCGAGAAGTGCGAAGGTACCTACATCCAGCCGACTTTCATCACGGATTATCCCGTGGAGATGTCGCCGCTCTGCAAGCGTCACCGCAACAACCCCGAACTGACCGAACGCTTCGAATTGATGGTCAACGGCAAGGAATTGGCCAATGCCTACACCGAACTGAACGACCCCATCGACCAGCGCAACCGCTTCGAAGAACAAATGAAATTGGCAGGCCGTGGCGACGACGAAGCCATGATCATCGACAATGACTTCCTCCGCGCCTTGGAATACGGTATGCCTCCCACCTCCGGCATGGGCATCGGCATTGACCGTTTCGTCATGTTGCTCACGGGCCAAACCACCATCCAAGAGGTGCTTTTGTTCCCGATGATGCGTCCCGAAAAAGTGGTGAAGAACGCCACCAAGGAAGACTTCATGGCCTTGGGTATGGCCGAGACTTGGGCGACTTTGTTACTCACCAACGGCTACAACACCATCGAGCAACTGAAGGCCGAGAAGCCTTCCGCCTTGCGCGAGAAACTGAATGGCTTGCGCAAGAAAAACAAACTCGACATCCCCGCTTTGCAATTGGAGGATGTCGAAGCTTGGATGAAGTAACAGTTTTTTACTTGATGTTCTCCCGTTTTACTTTGGCGAAGCGTAGCAGCTTGAGGATGCCCAAAGGCTTGCGGTCGTCTTTGTTGGCAAGGTTGAGATAAAGGCCGAACTTCTTCGCAATCGGGATTTTGTAGGTCTCCACGAACTCGATGAGCGTGCCATCGGGGTCTTCAACGTAAGTGAAGTGGCCATTGGCGTCGCCCATGCCAAAGTCGGCACCACTGTCGCACACGAAAGGATGCCCCATGGCCTCAGCCTGCGCCTTGACCGCCTCCATGTGGCGCACGTCGAAGCAGAGGTGGATGAAGCCCGGGTCACCCCAAAAGCGGTTTTCGTAGAGTTTTTTACCTTGATTGTCAATGCTTTGAATCAATTCAAGGTGCGAGGTGCCCATGATGCGGCTCAGTGGCCCTTCGATGGGCTTGCTGCGCTCCAAAATGACGCGGCGCAACTTGCTCTCGCCATTGGGCAGCGACTTCAAATCCTCAAAAACACCCGTTTGGTCGAAGACAACTTTATCATAATCAAGGAGTTTTGTGTAGAAAGGCAAAGAATGTTCGATGTCGCTCACGCCGATGATGACACCATTGGCACCACCAGTCGTTTTCTTCTCGTCGATGAAGACGTAATCGTCTTGTTCGAGTTGGAAAAGGTTGCCGTAGGGGTCTTTCATGAAGAAATGCCGCTGTCCCGTCGGTGAAGTCAGGATTTCGCTGATGACATCAAGGTTTCTATTAATAAAGGTGTTGTAGGCCGTTTCGATGTCCGCCGTCTTGACTTTGGCGACAAGGATGCCCAAATCGCCGAGCTTGACAGGCTCTTTGAGATAGTTGAGCGGGCGGCCTTTCGGCTCCCAAATCTCGAAGCCGCCACCGCCACGGATATTGACCGCGATGCCCGAGCGACGCGGTTGGGGCTTGCCGCCAGTGTAGGGGAGCATTCGTTCCGCAACGCCCTCGTCGTCAACGATTTTGATTTCAAAACCGAATTGGTCATAGTACCATTTCCAAGCTTCGACGAAGTCGTTCACGCCGATGCCCACTTGCTGTATGCCGCAGATGATTTTGGATTTCATATTTAAGATTTAAAAATTCAAGATTGGTGTTGGCTTTTAGCTTTTAGCCGTTAGCTATTAGCTCGCCAGCTATTGTGCTAACGGCTAATTGCTAATAGCTAACAGCCAACTTATGTAGCCGATATTTTTCTCGATAGTTTGTAATACAAAGGTAAGCAATATTTATGGATATACGCCATCAACAGCTCGGAGCGACCGATTAACTTCCTGTGTTTCTGTCGCTTGATGGCACGGACAGTGATAGCACCGCATTTGTCCACATCTAAGCCATTGGCTTGGCCGGCATCCATCTTGGCGTGGGCTGTGCCATCGCCCATGAGCGCACTTTTGCTGATTTGCGTGTTGATGCGTCCCGGGATGAGGAAAGTGACGTTGATGTTGTCGTATTCCAGTTCCAACGATTCATAGAACCCGAACAAGGCATGTTTCGCGGCACAATAAGCTGAGCGTAACGGGAAACCGAAAAGTCCAGACAACGAGGTAGTTACACTGAACTGCACATGTTCCTTGGCCTTGATCATCTCCTTGAACTTCTTGACGAGATACACCCCGCTGAGGAAGTCGATTTTCAGGATTTTCTCATCCACGCTGAAGTCGGTTTCGAGGGCCTTTTCGCGCTGCGAGATACCTGCGTTAAGCACAAAGAGGTCGATGCTCAAGTTATTGGAAATCACATAGTCATAGAGTCGGTCGATGGAGGCGTAGTCGTCCAATTGCGTCTCGATGGCGTAGGCTTTCACGCCGAATTGCTCGCACAGTTCCTTGGTCTTGTTGAGGTCGTCGAGGCCCAAGCCCGTGAGGACGAGGTGACAACCTTCTTGGGCCAGATGTAGGGCGATGCTTTGTCCGATGCCCGTGCCGCCGCCGGTGATGAGTGCCGTTTTGTTTTTGAGGTTTAGCATTGTTCCTGTTTTTCCGAGTCGAGTTTTTTACTCCCTCGCCCTTCGAACACCCCCTCAAGAGGGGGAGACCTGCCGGACGTTGCCCGAAACTGCGTGGGTTGAGGTCGTTTCGCCCTTTCAGGGCTGTTTTCTTCGCTGCAAAATTAAAAATAATTCCTTCACGATGGGATAATCAATATATTTACTATTTTTGTGGCTCGAATCTCAATTTTTGAATTTTAAATTTTAAATCCCAAATGTGATGGACATATTTGAAAGAATATCAAAGGATTCCGGTGGCCCGATTGGGCAATACCGTGAACGCGCCGATGGCTATTTCGCATTCCCGCGCTTGGAAGGCGAATTAGGACCGCGCATGATTTTTGACGGCAGGGAAGTACTCTGCTGGAGCTTGAACAACTACTTGGGCTTGGCCAACCACCCCGAAATTCGTCGCGTGGATGCCGAAGCCGCCGCCAAATACGGCCTCGCTGCCCCGATGGGCGCCCGCATGATGACGGGTCACACGAGGATGCACGAGCATTTTGAGCATGAGCTGGCCGACTTCGAGAAGAAAGAAGCCGCCTACTTGTTCAACTTTGGCTATCAAGGCATTGTGTCGACCATTGACACCTTGGTCAACCCGCACGATGTGATTGTCTACGACAACGAGGCGCACGCTTGCCTGCTCGACGGTATCCGCCTGCACATCGGCAACAAGTACAAATACCGCCACAACAACATGGAAGACCTTGAGAAGAAGCTGAAGGTCGCCACTGAGGTGGTGGCCAAGACGGGCGGCGGCATCCTCGTCATAACAGAGGGCGTGTATGGCATGACGGGCGCTTTGGGCGACTTGGCCGGCATCGTGGCTTTGAAAAAGAAGTACAGCTTCCGCATCCTCATCGACGACGCCCACGGTTTCGGAGTGATGGGCCCGACGGGTCGCGGCACCTCGGAGCATTTCGGCGTGATGGACGACATCGACATCTACATTGGCGCCTACGCCAAGGCCATGGCCATCATCGGCGGCTTCGTGGCTGGACCGAAGTATGTCATTGAGTACCTGCGCTATAACATGCGCTCGCAGATGTACGCCAAGAGCCTGCCGTTGGCCATCGTGGAAGGTTGCGAGAAGCGTCTCGAAATCATCCGCAGCGCCGAGGGTGACGCGCTCCGCAAACAACTTTGGACGGTGACCCGCGCCTTGCAGAAGGGCTTCCGCGACTTGGGTTTCGACATCGGTCCCGCCGAGGCATGCGTGACGCCGGTGCATGTGCAGGGCGACGTGGTGCAAGCCACCAACATCGCCATGGACCTGCGCGAGAACTACCGCATCTTCTGCTCGGTCATCACCTATCCTGTCATTCCCAAGGGCATGATCATCTTCCGCATCATTCCGACGGCGGCCCACACGATGGACGACGTGAACTACACGCTGAACGCCTTCGCCGAGGTGAGACAAAAACTCGACAAGGGCTTCTATGACGGCACTGAGGTACCGAATATGAGGATAGAATAAGCAGCGATTTCTTGTAAAACCATTAAAAAAGACCAAGCTTAGGCTTGGTTTTTTTATGGCATGAAAACTGGCCTCATTAAGGCCCAAAAATCATCATATTTCATTATCTATCAACTTATTAACATATTATCAACACCCTACGTTGAAAAGTTTCCCATACCCGTCATTTTTGCCCCTTGCCATTTGGCAAGAATTTCCGTAATTTTGCGCCGCTTTAAAAGACAGCATGTAACGCTCTGTCTGAGACGCAAAAAACACTACAAAAACAACTAATAACTGACAACCCAACGGACAAAAGAAAGGACAAACCAAATGTGCACGGTAAGCATAAACATCGACAGGGCTGAAAGCCAAAGGCGAGCACTCAATAGGGACATGACACCAGAACAGTTGTATTCACTGATTTCTGAGGAAATTGATGAAATCTATGCCAACGATTGACTATAAATACGTCATCAAGCCTCGTGCGTCGCGGAAGGTTTTCTCGTTTTACAGCAATGTGGCGAAGAAGTATCGTCACACGTACGACAAGGAGAATTTGAAACGCGACGTGCAAAATGCAGTGTTTTCTATGTACCAGATAGAGCGTACCCTTCTGCGACGCGAACCGACCCTCACCCGTTGGAACGGCTGCCACATGGCCAACACCGACAAATGGTATTTTGCCTACACCATTGATGGCGACACAATTACCATCGTAGATGTCTGCCACGCCCAAAACATGCACGAAAAAGAATCCTGAAATCTTGAAATCTCAAATAACTAATAACTAACCAAAAACAAACAAAACAATGAACAAAAAATTTACAAAATTGATTGCAGCCCTCGCGCTGCTGGTCTTCATCGCCCCGCCGCTCGTGGGATGGGGACAAACGAGGGAAAACATGGAACTTACTTTCTCTTTGACAAGTAATCCTGGAGGTTGGCCGACTGCGAATTCAACAACGTTGACCAATTACACTTATACATTAAATGAAGTAGATTATACATTCGCATTAATGAATGTGAAATGTAATTCGGGTTATCTAATGTTGACTTCCACTGCAGTCCTTGGTCTACCTGCCATCGCAAACTACAAATTGGCAAAAGTTGAGGCATCGAATTCTTCAGGATGCTCCACTTCCACTAAGGTCGGAATAAGCAGTTCCTCAACCACTGGTGAATATATTTCTGGTGGTGAAATTCAAACATGGAGCTATACGTCAAGTACATATACATATACCCTTACATCGACAGTAGCCAATACGATGTATTATATGTATGTTACGAACAAGAATGCGCAGGTCACTTCATTGAAATTGACTTATGAATCAACTTCTGGCGGCAGTTCCACCACCTACACCGTCACCTACAACGGCAACGGCAACACCTCTGGTTCTGCTCCCGTTGACTCTGGCAGCCCTTATGACAGTGGTGCCACCGTTACCGTCCTCGGCAACACTGGAAGCCTCGCCAAAGAGCACTACACCTTTGGCGGATGGAATACTGCAGCCAATGGCAGCGGCACGAATTACGCTGCTGACGACACCTTCTCCATTTCGGCCAATACCACCCTTTACGCGAAATGGATTGCGAACACCTACACTATAACCCTGCCTGCAACTGACACTTACGGCACTTACACCATGAATGCCACCAATCCTGTTGCCTACGGTACCCCAGTTGCATTGACCTATACCCCTGCCTCGGGTTACGAAAGCTATGTGGCCACATGGAACGTGAACGGAACACCTATAGACGGCAATACTTTCACCATGCCTGACGAAGCTGTTACGGTTACGGTGAGCCTCGAGGTTGACTATGCCACACTGCCGTTTACTTTTAACAGCGGTAAAAGTGCTATTGCAAGCACTGTTGGTCTGACTGAGAGTGGTCTTGGCTCTGACTATGCAAGCGCACCAAAACTGAAGTTTGACAACACTGACGACTATCTTATCCTTAAAGTCAATGAGCGCATTGGTAATCTTGGCTTCGACATCAAGAACAATAGCTTCTCGGGCGGTACTTTCAAAGTACAGACTTCTGTAAATGGTAGTAATTACACAGATTTGAAAACTTACACTTCTATTGAAGATACCCAAAACGAGTCAATTGACAATGTGCCAGAAAACGCGCGTTACATCAAATGGATCTATACAAGCAAGTCTAGCGGCAATGTCGGCTTGGGTAATATCTCTGTCAGCAGGTACGTTGTAAAATACGCCATCACCGTAACCCAGCCTGCTGCTGGCGGCACTATCGCAGCCGACAAGTCTGAAGCCGAAGCGGGTGCAACCATTACCCTCACCCCCTCGCCTGCCACGCACTACAACTTTACTTCGTGGTCGGTGTATAAGACTGGCGAACCTGCCACCACCGTCAGCGTGACTGATAGCCACTTCACCATGCCGGCCTATCCTGTCACCGTCACGGCCACCTTCACGGCCATGACTGTTCACACCATCAGCATTCCCACTGAAATTTCGAGTAACGTCACGTCTGAAGATGAAGCTTACGCAGGTGACGAGGTGACCATCACGGTTGATGCTCCCACAAACGAATTCCTCACCGCGCTCACCGTGACGGGCAGCACTTCCGGCGATCCCATCAGCATTTCACCAGCCGTAAGCTCGTCGGTAGATGTATACACCTTCACCATGCCCGACGAAGATGTGACGATTACCGCCTCCTTCGGCAGCAACTACACCCTGCAGTTCTCGGTGAACGGAACTATCGACGGCACTTTGGAAGAAACCGTAACAGCTGGCAACAGCATTGACCTGCCTTCAGCCACGGCACCCACAGGTTACACCTTTGCCGGTTGGACAGCCAACGAAGCCAGCACCGCCACCATCCTGACGGGCAGCTACACGCCTTCCGCCAACGTGACGCTGTATGCGGTGTATGAGAAGCAAGAATCGGTCACAACTTCGATGACTATTGACAAAGACACTGAGAATTTCCCAACCAGTTATGGCAACGCAAACACTTTCACTGAATATGAACTGAATGGCAAGAAATTCAAGATACAACAAGTATATGTGAATAGTGGCAAACTTCAATTTAGAGCAAGTGGTAACAGTAGTGGTACAGGCATAATTTATAACAACGAGAATTTCGGTACTATTTCATCCATCGTCTTGAATTACAATAGCAGCGACACTAAAAAGAACTTCACTATCGTTGCTGGTTCAACGGCTAATCCAACGAGTGGAACTGGAATCACACCTACTATTGACGGTTCAAAATACACATTCGATTTGTCAGGAGGCAGTTATAGTTATTTTGTATTGACAAATGGAGAGAACGCTGGATACCTAGACAATATTGTCATTAACTATTCTGGTAATGTGACTGTCCATTACACCCTCATCAAGGACATCACTTCCACTGAGACCATGAGCGATATTTATGGCACTTACTTAGTTACAGTGAAGAACAACGGTGTTCTTACCCTCACTGGAAGCAATAGCGGCACAATCGACAACCTCATCATCGAAGACGGCGGACAACTCGTCACGGACGATGTTGTTGAAGGCACGATAAAGAAAACCATCTCAGCTTACGACCCGTCTTTAACCGGTCAGGGTGTTTCCAACGGTTGGAACTTCATCAGCTATCCTTTGAACACCAATGGTACTAGTGGAGATGCTCCTACTGAAGACTGGATTTCGAACATGATTACCACTGGCTCCACATACGATTTATATGAGCTTAATGAAAACACTTGGATAAACTACAAGGCTCACACAGATGATTTTACCCTATCAAACGGTCATGGTTATCTCTATGCCAATGCCAGTACTGTCACTTTGGAATTTGCCGGCTCGCTCAATTTCAGAGATCCTGAAAATGACTTTGTGAGCCTTGACAACACAGGCTGGAACCTCGTGGGTAACCCATTCGCTTACAACACCTATCCCAGCATGTCGTATTATAAGATAAATGCTGCTGGTACAGGTATTGATGCCACCGAATACACTACAGCAGACGCTGTGCCGCCTTGCACTGGTATCCTTGTTAATTCCGATGCAGGATTAATAACCTTCAGCAAGACAGCCCCAGGAGAACATAGCATTGGCAACCACGGCAACATCCAAATGACCCTGGCTCAGCAAGCCACCAACCGTGGCAACGCTACCACCCTCGACAACGCCATCGTTAGCTTCAACGAGTGCAGCCAGCTCGGCAAGTTCTACTTCGGCACCCAAAACGCCAACCTCTACATCCCGCAAGGCAACGAGGAATATGCCATCGTCAGCAGCGAAGGCCAAGGCGAAATGCCCGTCAACTTCCGTGCCAACGAAAACGGCACCTACACCCTCACGGTCAACGCCGAGAACGTGGAGATGAACTACCTCCACCTCATCGACAACATGACCGGTGCCGACACCGACCTGCTCCAAACCCCGAGCTACACCTTCGATGCCAATACGAAGGACTATGAGAGCCGCTTCCGCTTGGTGTTCAGCGCTGCCAACGGCAACGAGGACGACAATGAGGCACCCTTCGCCTACTTCAACGGCAGCGAATGGATGGTTTACGCCAATGCCAACGCTACCCTGCAGGTCGTCGACATGATGGGTCGCGTCATCGTCAGCCAAAGCGCAACGAACCACATTTCCACCAACGGCATGGCCCAAGGCGTGTATGTGCTCCGCCTCCTCAACGGCGAAACGGTCAGAACGCAAAAGATTGTGGTGAGATGAATCTAAGTTAGCCATAAACCTCAACAATTAAACAGTTAACAAGAAAATAATTAAACAACATACAACAATGAAAAAACTGACATTAGCAATTGCAATCCTCTTTGGCCTGAGCATCGGCGCCATGGCGCAAAACAGCGGCTTGTTCCAACGCGGTTACGTTTCCGACGAAGTGTATTACAATGCCGGCGGTGCCCGTGAGGACAGCCCGCTCATTCTTCCTGGAGAGCACGGCTCTGATTCCGACACTCCCGCCGTTCCTATGGGCAGCGGCATCGCCGTGTTGATCGGCCTTGGCGCGGCCTACGCTGCAGCCAAGAAGCGCAACAACGATTAAGAACATCGGAAAATTTTCGACAAGGGTCGGTCGCGCCATGCGCGACTGACCCTTTTTTACTACCTTTGCAGCCTCAAAAACGAAGGGACAACCATGATTGACCGCACCAAGGAACTCGAAACCGAAAGCATAGGCAAACTGCTGTGGATGTACGCCCTGCCGAGCATCGTCAGCCAGATTATAGCATCGGTCTACAACATCGTCGACCGCATCTTTCTCGGGCAGTGCGTGGGCGCGCTCGCCATCGCGGGCTTGGCCATCACCATGCCCATCATGAACATCGTTCATGCCTTCGGCTCGTTGGTGGGCGTCGGCTCGTCGGCGCGCATGTCGATTGTCTTGGGCAAGAAAGACGTCAACTGGGCGGAGAAAATCTTGGGCAACAGCATGATTTTGACCTTCATCCTCGGTTTCCTCTTCGTCACGGGCGGCTACGTGTTCATGAATAGGATTCTGACCATGTTCGGCGCCTCGGCAGACACCATCGCCTACGCGCGCGAGTACATGGTCATCGTGCTGCCCGGCATGTTCATGACCACCGTCACCTTCAACCTGACCGGCCTCATCCGCGCCTCGGGCTATCCCACCAAATCCATGTGGATTCTGGCCGGCGGCGCAGTGCTCAACATCGCTTTGGATGCCGTTTTCATCTACGCCTTGGACTGGGGCATCGCGGGCGCAGCCTGGGCCACCACCATCTCTATGACCGTCTCGGGCATCGTGGCCGTGAGCCATTTCCTGCAAAAGAGTTCCTTCATCCGCTTCCGCCGTCATGCTTGGAAACCAAAGGGGTACATCTTCCGAAACATCCTGCTCATCGGCATGAGTCCCTTCTTGATGAACGTGGCCGCTTCGGGCGTGGTGGCTTTGCTCAACCGGCAGCTCATCCGCTATGGCGGCGACTTGGCCGTGGGTGCCTACGGCATCTCCAACACCTTCGGCGCGCTCAGTGTGATGCTCATCCTCGGCGTGTGCCAGGGGATGCAGCCCATCGCGGGCTACAACTACGGCGCAGGCCATCCGCATAGGCTGAAATCCGTCTACACGCTGACCTTGAAAGTGAACGTCTTCATCGGGTTCTTGGGTGCCTTGCTGGCCCTCACGCTGCCGCAAATCCTACTGCGCGCCTTCACCAAGGAACAAAGCCTGATTGACATCGGCGTACATGCCATGCGCTTCATGTTAGTGATGTTCCCGCTCGTCGGCTTCACCATCACCAACTCCAACTTCTTCCAGAGCATCGACAAGCCCTGGATTGCCATCGTGACGAGCCTCTCGCGACAGGTGCTCTTCCTCGCCCCGATGATTTACCTCGTCCCGACGCTGTTCATCGACGCGGGCGGCAACGGCTTGACGGGCGTTTGGGCCTCCATGACCATCTCCGACTTCCTCGGCGCGTTGTTGGCCTTCCTGCTGATGCTCTCGCAACGCCACGTCTTCAAAGCGCCCGAACAATGAAAGACACCCGCGACGCCTCGCTCACCCCGACCAACACCCATATTCTGGACTCCTACAAGGTGAAGACCAAAGCGGAGATGCGCGAATACCTGCAACGGCTTCGCGACCTATATAACGACCGCGCCGTCAACCTCCGCGACATGGAGTCGATGGTGAGGGAATGGCGCTCGCACAACTTCTTCTACTGGATGCACATCTTCCGCAGCCGCACCAAGGACGTGGACTTGGAGCTGCACCAATCGTGGTACCGCGAGCTGTTCTGCCGCGTGGTGGATTTCTTTTATTTCTGGTAAAACAAAACACACTGATTATGAATCGGATAGAACGCATCACCCACATGGAGAGCCTCTTCGACAAGAGCACAGAAGTCGTCCGCCGCTTGGAGCAGGCCCTCGAAGACTTCGCCGCCCTCCAACCTGACATCGCCGAGCTTGAGGCTTATTACACCTCACCCCAATGGCGCAAGGATTTCGAAGCCGACGAGGCCGGCAAGCTGCCCAAAGACCTCAAGCGCGGCGTGCTGAGTGAGGATGGTATATACGACTTGCTGACCGACTACCAATGTCTGAAAGACCAGATTCGGACGGTAGAATAGCACTTATGATATGAGCAAACTCAGAGAAATCCTTGGTTACGCTCTCGGTGGCTTGATGTTCGTGCTACTCATCCCGACCTTGATGTGGTGGGTCTCGGGGATGCCTAACTTGTTGGCTGCACCCGTGGCAAGGATAGTGATTGCCCTCGTGTTGGCGGTAATCGGGCTGTCGCTCAGCGTATGGTCCATCGTCTACATGCGGCACAAGGGCAACGGCAACCCCATGGATGCCTTCGGGCACGAAGTGGCGCCCCGAACGAAGCACCTGATGACGGAAGGCCCCTACCGCCTGAGTCGCAACCCCATGCTGACGGGGAGTTTCGTCTATTTTGCCGGCGTGTGCGTGTGGCTCTGGACTTGGCAGGCGTTGTTGGTGTTTGTCGCCTTTATCGTCATTATGCTGTTGCAAGTGCGCAGCGAGGAGAAGCGCCTCCGCCGTGACTTTGGCGAGGAGTATGAGGCGTATTGCAGGCGAACAGGGCGGTTTTGGCCGGTTTCGCTTAAAAAGTAAATAATGTCCCTTCTCCTTGATGAGAAATCGAAGATTCGACGAAGCAAAGCGAGTCAATGGACCGAAGAATCAAAGCCGACATCATCGGACCTTCCCACAAAGCGGGCGCTTCCCCGCCATGTCGGCCCTTCCTCCCCGCCCAACCCAGACAAAGTTTGGCGTTCCCACACAAGGAAAACTTTTCTTTGAACTCTTTCTGGGCTTCGCCCCAACAGCTGCTTCGCGTCATCGCGAGGAACGAAGCGATCCATTTATGATAGATTCATGTAAGATTTGTTTCCAAAAAACAAAACAATATCTATTTCTCTCCCATTCACTTACCCGACAGCAAACGACTACAAACGACTGCTGTCGACTACAAACGTTTGTTCAACGGCTTAGTCCTGACAAGGTTTGCATCTTTGCGGCATCATTCAAATTAATACGATTATGGCCAAGCAAAAACAGGACCAAAACAGGCCGAAAGCAACTGGAAAACAAACGAAAATACCACATGGTTTTATCAAAGTAGGTCGCATAAGCATGACTGTTGCACGAGAAGCACACATCAAGGCTGCCGACATCGTGGTAGACGAAAACCACCTTGTCCATATTGGAAACGAACACAAGAGCCAACTTCAACCACTCGGCCTTAATGCGTTCGACTACATTAAAATTGTACTGGAGCAATTTTCGGAAATTAGGGAGGCAGAACGCAACGCTGTCCTAATTGTAAAACGGAACCAAGGTCGCTCGAATGACACTGTTATTATCGAACTAACACTAAATAGTAGACTACACCTATGGGAAGTGCGTACAGCAGAACCACGGCGAAAAGTGAGCGACAAAAAACTGCTTTGGAGCAAAGAAAGCGGGAAGCCCTTGAAGGACTCCCCGTAAGCCTGTCTTCAGAGCCAGCAACCGCCCGATGCCGGTATGGGTTATCTGCACCCCCAATATCCTGTACCGCGTTGGCAGGTTTTAGTATTGCAGACCTGTAACGATGGCGGACAGATGTGGAATATAGCCGGCCGACCCGACAACCTCAACCATTGTTGATAGGGACACCCGAGACAAAATCCCGGTTATCATCCGCACCTGCACATGGATAAAGACACTGCAAAAATACAAAACTTTTTGAAAACCAAACATAAAAAGAGCGAAAACCGACAGTTTTTATGAAACTTCCACGACCGCTTCCTCTGCATTGACGACACCGTCTATCATATCGGGTCTCGCTGAAGGACTTGGGCAAGAAATGGTTCGCCTTCAGCCGCATGGAGATTGGGGCTGAGGGGCTGCGGGGGAAAATAGAATGGGACGGGCGTTTTTTATCGGGAATATTGGAGAAGTAACGAGAAAAATATCTATTTTTGCAAATTAATGGGTAGTTTACGTGGGTAAATATTGACAACTATTTGAAAATCATTATTATAATACAGGCAACACACGAAGATTTGACTTTTGCTTCAGAACAGATAGAACGAATAATGGAATTTAATTGAATAATTGAAAAGAAAGCAATAGAGATGTTATATGGTATTGATATATTCAGTGGCGCGGGTGGTCTTAGCTTAGGAGCTGAGATGGCTGGAACATCTATTATGTTCGCTGTAGAAAAAGACAAATACGCCGCCGAGACATATCGTTATAACCATAACAATACGCCAATTATTTGTGATGACATTCATAACATTGACCCCTTACAACATATAACTCCTATTGGAGTAGGAGACCAACTGATTGTCTTTGGTGGACCACCATGCCAAGGGTTTTCAACATCCAATACGGTAACCCGCAATATGCAAAATCCCAACAACAGCTTATTTGAGGAGTTTTTGAGATTTGTTTCCGTACTTCAACCTGATTGGTTTTTGTTTGAAAATGTTGAAGGGTTTTACAGGTTTGAGAAGGGAACCATTAGAAACAAGGTTAAGCATTGCTTTGAAGAGCTAGGGTACACCGTGAATGATGCCATCGTAATTGCTTCTGATTATGGTGTGCCTCAACACCGAAACCGTTTCATCATGGTTGGCAATCATAACGGCATTCTATTCCAATTCCCCGAGAAACACAAAAAAGTATATTCTGTAACAGATGCCATCGGAGATCTTCCAGAATTAACGAATGGCCAAATGGAGGATTCTTTGCCATATAGATGTTTTGCAAAAGAAGCTGGCGAATATGCCCAATTGATGCGCCGCGGTTCTAGAACTTCCAAGCAAAACTATGTTTCAAGAAATGCCGACTATGTCATAGAACGCTATAAGTACATCGGACAAGGAAAAAACTGGAAAGCCATCCCTGAAGAATTGATGCAAAACTACGCAAACAAAGCGAACTGCCATAGTGGAATATACAAAAGGCTAAATCCGAACGAACCTTCTGTTGTTATTTCCAATTATAGGAAGAACATGCTAATACACCCCTTCCAAGACAGAGGTTTATCTGTTAGGGAAGCTGCCCGATTACAAAGTTTTCCCGACAAATTCATATTTAAAGGCACTCTGATGCACATTCAGCAGCAAATAGGAAATGCCGTACCTCCATTGTTGGCAAAAGCAGTATTTGAGAAAATATTGGAATATGGAGAATGACAACACTTCAATATTGCATTTTAAGTTTGATGTCAGTACTTTTCGTTTACTTGGGAGAGAACTCATCACTGACAGGATCACAGCCTTATTTGAGCTGGTAAAGAACTGTTATGACGCCAATGCCGAGAATGTTCAATTGACCTTTGAAAACCTCAACCCTTTAAGTCCTAGCAGTCGTATTATTATTGAAGACGACGGATTGGGCATGACATTCGAAGATATTCGAGACAAATGGATGGTTATCGGCACAAGTAGTAAAAGAAGAAGCAGAACTTCTCCATCTCCATATAATCGAGTTGTGGCGGGGAAAAAAGGTGTTGGACGATTTGCTGTTGACAAACTAGGCGCCAAACTGATTATGAAAACCAAAAAGAAAGACTCTTTGGTTTGGAATTGCTTAGAAACAGATTGGACCAAGTACTCAGAAGAAGAAGAACGCCAACTATCCTTGGACTTCGAAGAACACCCCGAACAGCAAAAACTGTTTACAGATATCGACAATAGATATTGGACGGAACTGGGTGAGAAAGGCATTCAAGGAACAAGATTGGAAATCTCATCATTGAATGATGTTTGGCTTGAAAAAGATGTAATACGTGCATACAAAGAGCTTTCAAAAATTGTGAAGCCGACTTTGGATATACAGTACCCGTTTAACATCCAATTCCATGTGCCAGAATACAAAGAATATGATGGCAAGGTCGTTGAAAGTATAGTTTTAGCCAAAGCTACATTATCATACATTCTCAAATATAGGTATGATGAGGCAGAAGAAAAGTATTATCAAGAATACCTTGATGAGGAAAAAGGCGCTCTTTCTGTAAAAGAAAAACCTGCGGAGATTTTTGGACCTATTGGTTTCACTATCTATTATTATGACCAAGAAGGAAAGAAAAACTTTACCAAGGAAGAACGAATTGATGGCATCAAAGTATATCGTGATGGCATTATTGCCACTCCTTTTGCCGAATACAAATCAAGCAGAGATGAACAAAAAGACCTTTTTGGCATAGACAAACGCCGTTGGTCAGGATTTTTTGAAAAGCTGAGTACACGTGATATTCTTGGTTGGGTTGACATAAAAGACGAACTAAACCCAAAGATAAAAGACTCGACAAATAGACAAGACTTTGTTGACAACAAAGAGTGGACGGTTTTAAAAGAGTTTGTAATAAGTCAGATTCATCAAATCGAGCTTTATCTGAAACACAAAAAAGAAACGAAAAAGAAAGAAAATGCAGAGAAACTCAAAAAGACAGATAAAGAAATTGATGAAATCAAGCAGAAAATCAAGAGGATAAAGAGCAACACGATACTAGCCTCTCCTGAAGTCGAATCAGAATTGGACGATTTGGCCTCCAGATTGGAGACCATCAAAGAGAATGTTTCCGCTTCGTCCAAAGATTATGAACAAATGGAGAAAGACATAAAGCAGCAAGAAAACATCATGTTCAGCCTTGTGTCTTTGCAATCCTATGCTGGACAGATTTCACATATATTAAGAATTTCTATTGGCGTTATCAAACGCTCTGCGGAGTTTGTCGCGAAGTGGGTGCCCTTAGGAAAGAACCAAGACAAATCTGTCAAACATGCCCATCGGGTTTTTGACGAAATGAACAATTTGTCGAAAGCAATGAACTTTATGCTGAGTTATGCAGAAGACGATTCAACTTTTGAGTATTTCAGTGTTAAAGAAGCCATTACAGAGTTATTTGAAGAGCGATATAAGTATTTGTTTGAGGAAGAAGGTATCCATACAGAATATGTTGTTGAGGATGATTTTGAGTTGTTATATAACATGAAAGCTTTTCAAGACATGTTTGGCAATTTGATAGATAATTCGGTAAAAGCTTTGCGCAATATTTTGGACAAGAGGATTAGATGTACTGCGTATAAAGAAGACGACAATTTCGTGGTGTTGTTTTCCGACAATGGCCCAGGTATCCCAGAAGAAAAACGCGATAGAATCTTTGATGTCTTTTATACTACAACGGCTGATTTAGGAGGTGCTGGCCTTGGCCTTTATATCGTGCGCACAAGATTGAAATCCATTAATGGAACCATTTCGCTTGAACCGAATGAGTTTAAACCCACGGGTGCTACATTCAAAATAGTTATTCCGTTAATTCATTAAAGCTATGGATGAAAAAATGAACATTACCATTGTCTATATTGATGATGATGAAAAAATGAAAAATGATGCCTTCCTCGATGATATCGAGACAGAAGTTGATGGAATAGAGTATTTCGAAAAACCTTCGGAAGGCTTGACATACATCAAGGATCATATCGACCAAAACATTGTTGTCATTCTGGATTGGAAATTCAATAGCAGTTCATTACAAGGAGAAGACATCCTCAAAGACATAGCCGAGATATCCACATTGGTTCCTGTAATTGTATTTACTGGCGCAAGAATTGATGCCGTTGAAGCCAGCAAAATGTTTAAAGGTCACGCATTCAGCTGTGTTGCGAAAGATGCTACAACCGAGGAGTTGGTTGAAGCCATAAAAAATGCGTATGATCGGATTCAGAACGATATTCGGTCTGTGATGGAAAAATGGATTTTGAAACAAGGAGATGAAAAACGGAGCAAACCTTATATGCGTTCTGGCGACAAGGTTTATACACTAAATGATATTCTTGAAGCAATCCGCAAACAAGATGAATTTGGAAAAGAAACCACTCGGAGGATTTTAAGTCTTGCAACGGAGTTGTTCACCAATAATATGCGAGAAAAATGAAATTGAATGCGGTTGTTATTGCGGATGATGTCGCTGAAAATATTGGTGAACTTTGTGTGATGCTGAAAAACTCCACAAACCAAATGTTGGAGCAATTTCAACAAGCAAGGAATGACGGTGTTGAGGTTGATCATTTCACCTATTGTCACGATACCATCAACAAACACAATTTATCCGAAAAGGTCTCGCCCGTGAACGCCAATGGTTTTTTATGCTGTTGGTATGGACATGGCTCCGACACATCTTTTAATATGAATGGTGAAAGAATCGTGACCACAACCGACAATCATTATGTTTTTTCCAACGCCGTGATTTATACCTTTTCATGCATGAATGGCGGAACGCTTGCCGATGTTTTGATTGACAATAATGTTAGAGCTTTCGTTGGTTATAGTGGCAATGCCAATTGCCCTTATGGAATAGATAATGTGACATGCGACATTGCAATGTCGTTTGTTTCATCCTTGCTTAGCGGGAAAAACATTAACAATGCCGTTGAGGATTTGAAATTATCATACGAAGATGCCATGTTTAACGAGGAGTTAGAGCCTTTTCAAAGGTCGTGGTTTCAAGAAAATAGAGATGGCCTTGTGATTAAAGGGAATGGCGGTTTAACTATCAATGATTTATTAGTTGTTTAGATAATTATGCCAAAGAAAAAATATACATTCATCGACTTATTCGCCAGCATCGGCAACTTCCGCACCGCATGGCATGGTGTAAAAGTATTAATTATTGTTTCAGAATGACAATACAATTGATTTATGGCAACAGTAGATAAAGATATAAATGAAACTTCCAAGAAAATAACCAAGGTTAAACGGCTTGTAAAAAAACGTGCCGAGAACCTTGAATATAAAGAACTTGAAGAGACTCCCATTTCGGATGGAAAGTCGTGGAAAGAACTTGATTTCTCTCATCCTAACAGAACAGTGCGCTTGGGTACTGTTTTTAGTGGTATTGGGGCGATTGAACACGCTTTTCAAAGATTAGGATTAAAACATCAAATTGTATTTGCTGGTGACATTGAACCCAACTGCAAAAAAAGTTATTTTGCCAATTATCAAATAAATGATGAAAATTGGTTTTCAGACATTCGGGATTTTGATGCTCGAAAATACAAAGGAAAAGTTGATTTTATTGTTGGCGGAGCTCCTTGTCAGGCGTTTTCAATGGTTGGTCACAGACTTGGATTTGAAGACGCAAGAGGTACTTTGTTTTACGAGTTTGCGAGGGTAGTAAAAGAAACTAAACCTAAAGTTTTTCTTTTTGAGAATGTTCGTGGGTTGCTCAATCATGACAAAGGACGAACTTGGCATGTAATACATGATATATTTGAAGAATTGGGATATGATGTGAAATTTAGAGTCTTGAATGGTTGTGATTATGGAATTCCTCAAC
>Ga0265298_10002206_pt1 | contig 27521 bp, 21 predicted proteins | sample AusTroGonzalo_MG_3_FD_193486 | JGI IMG/M metagenome (GOLD analysis project Ga0265298, IMG submission 193486) | Bovine rumen microbial communities from tropical cattle in Woodstock, Queensland, Australia - Gonzalo_01 | ecosystem: Host-associated > Mammals > Digestive system > Stomach > Rumen ...
CGACAGTGGCGGGGGTTGTTCGGCGTTTCTGAAGCTCACAGCTACGGGTATAGTCCCTGATTTTCACGGGGTTCCCTATTAATCTCCTCCGAAGAACCTTGTTTTGCAAAGGTAGAGTATTTTGTTTTTCCCCTACAAATAAAAACTTGATTATTTTTTCAACAAAATTATCAACAGGCTATTTTGGTGTCTTGGGGCACCCGTCTACCTTGTCATTTGTCCTTTACGCGGGCTTTGCGCTTTTCCATATATTGGCGTTCGAGGTCTTCCATGTAGCGTTCGTATTCCTCCCACGAGTCGAAGTCTTCTATGAGTTTGTATGAATCTTCATTGTTGTATGAATCGTCTTTTGGGGTGTCGGAGGCTTTGACCCGAGAGCCGTCTCCGTTGGCGTAAAACTTCCAAGGCCCCGTTTGGCAAAGGATTTTTCCTGTCCTTTCGTCTAAGACTGTGATGCTCAAATAGTAGACATGGGTGCCTGGTTGGGCGTTGATTTCATCATGGTCGAATCCCATTTTGATATCGAGGTAGCTGCATGTTCGTTTTTCCTCGTTTTTCCAAATATATTCTTGAACGACTGCATTTCCGTTTTTATCTTTATGAGGTTTAGAACAATGGGGGTCGTCACAGATTCCATACACAAACCTAAGATTGCTGGCTTTGGGTAGGGAATAGGTCAAACGATAGTAAAGGACGTAGGAAAGTTGTGAACCGTCTTTTGAATTTTCGGTCACCATTCTTTCTCCCGAGACCACTGCAACTTCTCCCCAATATAGTGACTTTTTCTCTGACTTGCCAAGCTGGTTGCCAGAAGTTTTGTCGTGTGCGGTAAGTTGATAGTAATACGATTGTCCATATGGATCTTGGAGTGCGTTGAGGGCAATCAGGAACGTTTGGTCGGTGTATTTGACTTTGTCGCTGTCGATCTTGTTGAACGTCTTTGTCCAGTACAGTTTCTTGCCGTCTTTGCCGTAAAGGTAGTTGCCGTTTCCATCCACGAAATTAAGATTTACATTGACAATACGGCCACGACATCCTTCCAAGGTGATATCGAAAAAGTATTTGACCGCTTCTTCTCCCTTGTTGTTAGTTGTCTTACTGACCCGCAAATCGGAGAAGGAGGCGGATTGGGTTGACTTGTTCGTTTTGTTGCCGGAGTTTGAGTTGGAGTTTGAGTTTGATTTCCCAACCATATCAAAAGCCGTCAAATAGCTCTCTCCTAGATAATCTCCCGTGACTTTATCGACGGCAAAAAGCTGATAATAATAGGTATTCGTGCCGGAATAGACCTTGAACTTGGAATAAGGTACGATAATGCTCCGGTCGCTCAAGTTGGAGTTGTCATAGTGAATCTCCTGGGTGGTAAAACCTACACCTTTGTTTTCCTCGCTGTCGACAATATGCGTGCCGTTCCCGGCGGTGATGGACAATCCGATCTTGATGGTATGGCCATAGCATCCTTTCACGTTGGCATCGTAATGGACTTTAAGCGCGGATTTGCCATCAGAGGTTTTGGCATTGGTTTCAATATGGGTATTGGAGAAGGTGACGGTTTGTCCTATAGCAACACGGCTAAAGCAGACCATGGCCACAAGGCAGACCAAGCATAAAATGTAATTGTTTCTTTTCATTTGACTGATAATTTAATAGATAGACTACTGATTATGTTACTTACGCGTTTGCGATATGGTTGCAAAGGTACACACAAATTTGAAACAAAGCGTAACAGGAGCAAAAAAAGTATGATAGGATAGCGAATGTTTTTTTGTCAACACAATTAACAAAATTATCAAAAGGGTTAATCGGGTGATTTCATTATCTTTGCAGCGAAAATCAGAATTATTATGGCAAAAAAGAAAAAAATTGAGAATAAATTAAGCACTTTTACCAGTGTCATCCTCGGCATCTTCGCCGACCAACCCTTCCGGCCGAAAAATTACAAGCAGGTCTGTAAGATCATGGGTATCAAGGATCAAGCAGGGAAGGACGTGGTGTATAATTTGCTTATCGACTTAAAAAACAAGGGCCTGTTGCAAGAGGCTCGTCCTTATAGCTATGTAATGGGCCCGGAAGGAATGGCGCAGTTTGGACCCAAGACGAAGTATGTGGAAGGCACGGTGGAGATGAAATCGACGGGCAAAGCCTACGTGGTGCGCGACGATGGCGAAGGCGAGGACATCTTCATTGCTGCTCAAGATACCTACAAGGCACTGCATGGCGACCGTGTGCGTGTGGCCATGTTCCCCAAGCGTAACAATAGCAAGCCTGAAGGCGAAATTGTGGAGGTACTGGAGCGCAAGCATACCGAGTTTGTAGGTGTGCTTTCCATCTCGCACGGCTATGTCTTTGTCCGCCCCGATGTCGAGTGGATGCCAGTGGATATCTTCATTCCGCGTGGTGACCTCAATGGAGCCAAGGACGGCATGAAGGTCATCGTCCACCTCACCGACTGGCCTGACGGCTCGGGCAATCCCTTTGGTGAAATAGTCCGTGTGTTGGGTAAGCCTGGCGAAAATGATGTGGAGATGGAGTCCATCCTGGCGGCACACGAATATCCGATAGAGTTTCCAGAGGAAGTTGAAAAAGAAGCCGATAAGATTCCTGTTACCATCAGTAAAGACGAAATCAAACGTCGCCGCGACTTCCGTAAGGTGTTCACCATCACGATCGACCCAGCCGATGCCAAGGACTTCGACGATGCCATCAGCCTGCAGAAACTGGATAACGGCCATTGGCAAGTGGGCGTCCACATCGCCGATGTGTCACACTATGTGCAGAAAGGCTCTGCCATTGATAGGGAAGCCCTCGAAAGAGGTACCTCTGTTTACCTTGTCGACCGTACCATCCCCATGTTGCCCGAGAAGCTCTGCAACAACGTCTGCTCACTACGTCCCAACGAAGAGAAATTGACTTTCTCCGTGGTCTTTGAGATGGATGACGCGGCCAATATCTTCGACAAATGGATTGGCAAAACCATCATCAAATCCTGTCGCCGCTATACCTATGAAGAGGTGCAGACCATGATTGAAGGTGGTGCTGGCGACTACAAGGACGAAATCTTGACATTCAACAGCTTGGCGACCAAGCTGCGCGAAAAGAGGATGGAGGCGGGCAGCATTAATTTCCACTCGGAAGAAGTAAAGTTCATCCTTGATGAGAACAAGAAGCCCATTGATACTTATGTTCGCGTGCAGAATGAGTCGCACGAATTAATCGAAGACTTCATGCTGTTGGCCAACCGTACCGTGGCCGAGACCTTCGGTGAGCCCAGCAGCAAATGGAACAACTACACCTTCGTCTACCGTGTCCACGACGAGCCTAACCCTGAAAAACTCAACAAGTTTATGTTGCTCATTTCTCGCTTAGGCTATACCATGAACCTCAGCAACCGCACATCGTTGGTGAACTCTTATAACAAACTATTCAAGGATGTGGAAGGCAAGGGCGAGAAAAACCTCATCCAGACCGTTGCCCTGCGTACCATGGCTAAGGCCGTCTACAGCACCGACAACATCGGACACTATGGCTTGGCCTTCGACTACTACACCCATTTCACCTCACCCATCCGCCGTTACCCTGACCTGATGGTACACCGATTAATAGAAAGGTACCTCATCGAAAACCAGGGCTCGGTCAACAAGAAGGAGTATGAGGAAATGTGTCTCCATGCTAGTGAGATGGAAAAGCAGGCTGAGGAGATGGAGCGTCAGTCTATTAAATACAAACAAGCTGAATATCTGCAAGATAAGATTGGACAGGTGTTTGAAGGTTTGGTCTCGGGCGTGAGTAAGTGGGGTTTGTTTGTGGAGCTGAAAGGCAACAAATGCGAGGGCTTGGTACGTTACGAGAACCTTCCTGGTGACTATTATTACCTTGATGACGACAACTTCCGCGTCATCGGGCAGGAAACGGGTCGTGTCATCCAACTCGGCGACGAGGTGCGCATCCGCGTGAAAGCCGTCGACCTTTTCAAGCACAAGATGGACTTCGAGCTGCTGGCCGACACGCTTGCACTTTCCAAAAAGAAAAAACGAATACGCTGACCATAGAACCCGTTCTAGTTGAAAAAATAGTAATTTTGCAAGACAAATCAAAACAGAGTTAAAATGAAAAAAGTAAGTAATTGGCTGAAAACCATGGCGTTTATTATGGTTTTACTCAGCTTTGCGAGTTGTAAGAAAGAACAAATAACCCTTTCTCAATATGAGCTTTGGTTTCCGGAAGCGGCTAATGTGCAGGACATCCAAGTTACTGCTAACTGTGACTGGACGATTAGCATTGACGACAACGCCGACTGGTATGTGATAAACAATACCACCGATGCTTCAGTGATGTCGGGAAGCGGCAATGCGACGATTGCGGTTGTTGTGGAACCCTTGGACAACGTGTTGGAGCGAACCTCTTCGTTTACCATCACTTCGGCCAAAGGGAAAATACAAGTCAAAGTGACAATTTCACAAAACACAACAGAACCCGTTGAATTACAAAGCCTAACGAATATGGTTTTTGGCGTGAGTAATGTGGCACACTGGAACACCGACTATTTTGATCAGGTAATTGAAGAATCCTACCAGTCCTTTGACTTTGATCCCAACGACACAACCACGGGTTTTCGCATGTATTTTCTTGAAGACGGTCAGGGAGTTCAAAGAGACAACATGCATAGTGATCCCGTTTATTACCTCTTTCAATATAGTTATGACCCGATAGCCAGGAACTTGCATGTCGAGTTTGAGACACTTTCTGATACTGTTTCCGAGGTGTATGATGCTCCTGTGCTTACTGCAAGGGAAGATCTGTTCCATTTTTGTCACGAATACAAGCCTAAATTCTGGGAGCGAGCTGACATGCAAAAAGTGGGCACTGTCGCTGCGCAAGAGAAGTCCCTCATAATTCGTAAAGCCAAGAAGCGCGATGGTAAAGGACCCGTGTTTCAATTCTAAACAATTGAGATAGAGACAAAATGATGTGGTTTTTACTATGTTGCGAGAGGGTAGTAAAGATTGTCATGAGGTCTCGTTTTGAAAAATTTCCATAAAATAACTTGCGGTTCGACAAAAAGTTGTATCTTTGCAGCCGCAAAAGGGTACCTTGCCCGAGTGGTTAGGGATCGGTCTGCAAAACCGGGGACGGCGGTTCGAGTCCGCCAGGTACCTCAAAAGCCTGCTGAGTTTCGGCAGGCTTTTTTTTGTAAATGTGCATTTTTTACTATTTTTGCGCCTTGTTTTAATCCTAATCGAACTATGACAAACCCAGAAGAAGAAAAAGTAATCGAAAAGAAGTCGCTCAATTTCATTGAAGCGAAGGTGGAAGAAGACCTCAGTAACGGCAAGAACGGTGGACATGTACAGACGCGCTTCCCCCCAGAGCCGAACGGTTACCTCCACATCGGCCATGCCAAGGCCATCTGCCTCGACTTCGGCATCGCCGCCGCGCATGGCGGTGTGTGCAACCTGCGCTTCGACGACACCAACCCCACCAAGGAAAACATGGAGTATGTCGATGCCATCAAAGAGGATATCCAATGGCTTGGCTACCAATGGGGTAACGAATACTACGCCTCCGATTACTTCCAGCAACTCTGGGATTTTGCCATAGAATTAATTAAAAGAGGTAAGGCTTACATCGATGAGCAGAGCTCCGAGGAGATTGCCGCACAGAAGGGCACACCGACACAACCGGGCATTGAAAGCCCCTACCGCAATCGCCCCATCGAAGAGTCGTTGGAGTTGTTCCATAAGATGAACAATGGCGAGATTGGCGAAGGCAAGATGGTGCTTCGTGCCAAGATCGACATGGCCAACCCGAACATGCACTTCCGCGACCCCATCATCTACCGCGTCGTCGACACCCCACACCATCGCACGGGTACCAAGTGGCACGCCTACCCGATGTATGACTTTGCCCATGGACAAAGCGACTACTTCGAAGGCGTCACCCACTCTTTGTGCACGCTCGAGTTTGTGGTGCATCGTCCGCTCTACGACCTCTTCATTGATTGGCTCAAGGAAATCCGTGGCGAAGGCGACAACATGGACGACAATCGTCCGCGTCAAACCGAGTTCAACAAGTTGAATCTCAACTATATTTTGCTGAGTAAGCGTAACCTGCTCGTCCTCGTTAACGAGGGTCTGGTGAGCGGTTGGGACGACCCACGTATGCCCACGATTTGTGGTTTCCGTCGTCGTGGCTACACGCCGAGCGGCATCCACAAGTTCATCGACAAGATTGGCTATACCACTTACGACGCCTTGAACGACTTTGCCCTGATGGAAAGTGCCATCCGCGAGGATCTCAATGCCACTGCTACCCGCGTGGCCGCCGTAGTCAACCCGGTGAAACTCGTCATCACCAACTATCCCGAAGGACAAATCGAGGAGATGGAAGCCATCAACAATCCCGAGGACGAGACGGCGGGCAACCACAAGATTGCTTTCAGCCGCGAGCTGTGGATCGAGAAGGAAGACTTCATGGAAGACGCGCCGAAGAAATACTTCCGCATGACGCCTGGCAACGAAGTGCGCCTCAAGAATGCCTACATCGTGAAATGCACGGGCTGCAAGAAGGACGAGAACGGCGAGGTTGTGGAGGTCTATGCCGAATACGACCCCGACACCAAGAGCGGTCTGCCTGGAGCCAACCGCAAGGTGAAAGGTACCATCCACTGGGTGAGCTGTGAGCGTTGCCTTGAGGCTGAGGTGCGTATGTATGACCGCCTTTGGAAGGTGGAGAACCCGCGCGACGAGCTGGCCCGTCTGCAAGGCGAAGGCAAGACTGCCCTCGAAGCCATGAAGGAGATGATGAACCCCAACTCGCTTGAGGTGCGCCCCATGTGTTATGTTGAAGAGTTCTTAGCTGATGCCAAACCTTTGGATCACTTCCAGTTCCAGCGCATCGGCTACTTCACTGTCGACAAAGACAGCACGCCGGGTCATCTGGTCTTCAACCGCACTGTGGCGTTGAAAGACACCTGGGCGAAAACCATGTAATTAATGTTTATAGAGACGTTGCGTGCAACATCTAAACGAAACCGACAATGTAATTTGTAATCATCTTGAATGCATTGTTTTGTGGAGACGGCGTGCACACCGTCTCCACATCTTTTTTGTCCATTTCGGACAATAATCGTATTTTTGCAGCATTAATGAACAAGATGAAAGCCAAATTGTTGCTCATAGTGTCGTTTTTCCTTCTGTTGTCGCAATCCCTTGTGGCACAGGAGCAGGACACTGTGCAACGCAAAAAGACCCGTATCAACATCTTGCATTACGACATTGCCACTTACTCAAAGAGTATGGGCGACGTTCAGCGACTGATTGGCAATGTGAAGATGCGCCACGACTCGGCCTATTTCTACTGCGATAGCGCCTATTACTATCAGCAGAACAATAGTTTCGATGCCTATCAGAATGTCCATATCATCGTCAACGACAGTGTGGAGATCTTCAGCGACTTGTTGAATTATGATGGTGACAGCCGTTTTGCCGAATTCCATAACAATGTCCGTCTTCGCGACGACTCCACCAACCTGTATACCGAGTATCTCACCTACGACCGCAACCTGCATCTAGCTTGCTATCCCGACAGTGCGACCACAATACGCGGCGACAAGACCCTGAAAAGCCATTTTGGCTATTATCGCGACCGTCTCAAGGAGTTCTCGTTTTTCGAGAATGTGGAAGTGTATAGCCCTAAGTATCAGATGTATACCGATACCTTGTTTTATAATACAGGCCAAGAGAAGATGTGGTTTGAAGGGCCGACGACCATCATAAACAAGGAGAACGTGTTGGAAGGCAAGCACGGCTATTACCTTGTAAAGGAAGATTATGTGTATCTTGACAAAAGGCCTTATATGCACAATGAGACCCAGCAGATGTGGTCTGATTCCATCTTCTATGACCGTAGAAAAGGTTTGGCGCAGGCATATAGCCAGGTGGATATGATTGACACCTCCTATAAAGTTATTCTGCGTGGTGATTATGTGGAGATGTGGGAAAACGACGGCCTTTCGTTTGCAACCGATAGTGCGTGTGCCATTACTTATGACGGCGGCGACTCGCTTTATATCCATGGCGATACTTTATTCATGTACTTCAGCAAAGAAGAAAACAAAGCCGAAAAGCTCATCGCTCGACGTCATGTGCGTTTTTTCAAGTCAGACATACAGGGCAAATGCGACACCTTGACTTATTTGATGGCCGATTCCACTATTAAAATGCGCGTGGCACCTATCCTTTGGGCCGAGGACAGCCAATTGACAGGTACCGATATCGACATCAAACTCAGGAATCATAAGGTGGACTGGGTGCTGCAAAAAGGCAACGCTTTCATTATCTCGCAGGATTCCATTGAAGGTTACAACCAGATTAAAGGGCAAGACATTATCTCGAAGTTCAGAAACGGTAACATTCACCGTGTCAATGTGGACGGCGACAAGGCGGAGACAATCTATTGGATTCGCGATGACGGGGGTGGGATTATAGGTATCGACGTGTCGAACTCCACAACCATGGTCATCGAGATGGAAAAACAGAGCGTTTCCATGATTAAGTCGTTCAAGGAAATCAACGAGACCATGTATCCCGAAGACGACATAAAGGAAAACGATCGTTATCTATCGGGTTTCAAGTGGCACAAGGAAGCGAGACCCACCGACAAGGACGATATCTTCCGCAGCGTTGAAGCCGAGATGCCTAAGGCCGAGGTCACGCCAACAGAAACGCCGAAAGAACAGACAACGGAAGTTGCTGAAGAAGTGAAAGTTAAAGAAGAACAACCGAAAAAGCATAGACCCAGAAAAGATACAAACAACAATTAATACTTATCAATATGAAAAAACTGATTTTAATCCGTCACGGTGAAAGTGAATGGAACAAATTGAATCTCTTCACGGGGTGGACCAACGTCGACCTTTCGGAGAAGGGTGTGCAGGAAGCCATCGAGGCTGGTAAGGTGCTGAAAGAGAACGGTTACAAGCCCGAAATCTGCTTTACCTCTTACCTCAAACGCGCCATCAAGACCTTAAACTTGGCTCTTGAAGCCATGGACATGGACTGGCTGCCGGTGTACAAGTCATGGAGACTCAACGAAAAGTCGTATGGTCAGCTGCAAGGCCTCGACAAGAAGATGACTGCCGAGAAATACGGCGACGAGCAGGTGCGTCTGTGGCGCCGCGCCTTCGATGTGCGCCCACCAGCGTTGGAGATGAACGACCCCAAGAGCCCCCGCATGGACCCGCGCTATGCAGAGCTCACCGATGAGCAAATCCCGCTCACCGAGGCCCTCTGTGACACCATCGAGCGTGTGATGCCTTACTATGAGAACAACATCATGAAGGCCTTCGAGACCCATGACCAAGTGTTGGTCGTCGCCCACGGCAACAGCCTTCGCGGTGTGGTGAAAGTGCTGAAAGGCATGAGCAATGATGAAATCATCGCCTTCAACATCCCGACAGGCATTCCGTATGTCTTCGAGTTCGACGACAACATGAAGTTGCAAAAAGATTTCTTCCTCGGCGATCCCGAGAAGGTGGCCGCACTGATGGCGGCCGTCGCCAACCAAGGCAAGGCAAAGTAATCCGAACCATCGGAATTAATGAATGTAGGGCTGTCATATTATGGCAGCCCTACAATTGTTTTTCAACCCTATGATGTTTAGAAGATGTAATTAAACCCGATAAAAGGTTTCAAGCCTCCGCCGTCGCGTTTGTCAAGAGCTGTACCCAGGTCGACGGACACAATGAGGTTGCGGTTCATGATGAGCTTGAGGCCGCAGCCAGCTGCCATGTGAACGTTTTCTGGGTCACCGCTATAGTAAACTTTTTCTGCTTTCTGACCTTCAAGAAGAGTTGCTTCATAATCCTCTTGCGCCTTTATCATCTCATCTACATGATATTTCTGTGTCACGATGCCTGCATCGAAGAAAGGGTTTAAGCCCACCTGCCAGTTTTGGTTGATGAACTTGAAGCCCACGATACGCCAACGCAATTCCAAATTGGCGAAAGCAAAGCCTTCGCCGATGACACCATTGCGGTTGACACCGCGCATGGTCACGCTGCCGCCCAAGCCCTCGGTATACATCTTTTGGAAGAACATGGTATTCAAATTATTAATCATGTACCAGGGTGTTTCGCCTATGATGCGATTTTGGGCACCGAGGCGATAGGCCAGAGTCAGCTTGTCCTTATATAAAGGAATATAATGTCTCCATAGGAAAGTGTAAGAGAGATTATATTTTGTACGGTCTTCGATGGAATATTCAGTATCGTTATCGATGTTAAACGCGCCGATGAGGGTGCCTTCGGCATAGATGCCTCGGGTCGGGTCGCTGTTGTGATCGCGGCTATCGTAAATTAGACCGAGGCGTAGTTGTCCAGTTTGACCGCCTTTGGCTTCTTCTGCTTTGATAATGCCTGCACTCACATAGTTCTCGTATAGCGTGCGCGGTTGGTGGGCATAGTTTTGCATTTTCACCGTGTCGATGGATGAGACAGTGGTATAGTAATAGCCCAAACCTGCGGTCCAGTTGAGGTTAGGCACATCGAAGAAAGGCCTCTGCATGCTACCCACAAAACGCAATTGGTTGCGGTCGATGAAATGATAGCCGCTCTTGACTTTTGTTGTGTCAGGATTAATGAGTTGCGCTTGTGCCACTACTGGATCGAATGTACCAGCATTATAGCCGTTGAAACCGAAAAACTCATACTTGTTGGCATAGAAGTAAGTCAAGTCGAAGAAGAGTTTGGTGTCTTTCACGACATAAGGCAGGTCGCTATAGAAGCGAAACACACCCGAGCCTTTCGTGTAGCGCGAGGCTTCCACGTTGAATTTGTAGTTGTAGCGGGGATAGCGCGAGCCGTCACCATAGTTGAAAATGTCGCAAGTCACGCCGTATTGGAAGCCTAGGTCGGCATCATAGCCCACCACGGGCAGCGGCCCGAAGTTCCAGCCTTTCTTGATGATTTCACCTTTTTCGTTGTAGGTCTTTTCCTTCTTGGCTTTTTTTGGCTTGTCTTGCGCGAAGCTGCCTACTGCCAATAGCAGGGCGAGCATTAAAAGTAAGGTCTTTTTCATATTCGAATCGGTTTTAATGGTTGCAAAAGTATGGTTTTTATTAATTGCAGCCAAAAATAATCTATTTTTGCCGCTCAAATCGTAGATTCAACGTAGTTAAAACATTCGAAATGACCTTCTTCGAACTCCTGTTGATTGCCGTTGGTCTTTCCATGGATGCTTTCTCGGTCTCCATCTGCAAAGGCCTGACCACCAAGAAGTTTTCATGGCGCATGGCTTTGGTTTGCGGTCTCTGGTTTGGCTTTTTCCAAGCTTTGATGCCGACCATCGGCTATTTCTTGGGCGCCCAATTCCAGGAGATGATTGAAGCTTACGATCATTGGATTGCTTTTGGATTGCTTGCTCTCATTGGTGCCAACATGATTCGAGAGGCCTTGTCGAAAAAGGAAGAGGAGTCAAACAATGGCGCCTTGGATTTCAAGACCATGTTTCTTTTGGCCATTGCCACCAGCATTGATGCCTTAGCGGTAGGCGTATCTTTCGCTTGTATCCAGGTTAAACTATGGTCGTCGGTGCTCATCATAGGCTTGACAACCTTTGCTTTCTCCGTTTTGGGTGTGAAAATTGGGAATGTCTTTGGCTCCAAGTACGAGAAGTCGGCAGGGATTATTGGAGGTATTATATTGATTCTCATTGGTTTGAAGATTCTTTTGGAACATCTTGGTGTGATTTCGTTTTGAGGCATTTGAAAAAACTAAGCAATTAATAGCACACCATATTAAAATAATGTGTAATTTTGCAGCGCAAAACGGTTCGGGATGTAGCGCAGCCCGGTAGCGCGCTTCGTTCGGGACGAAGAGGCCGCAAGTTCGAATCTTGTCATCCCGACTTTGTCAAAGCCAGCTTGAGTTTCAGGCTGGTTTTTTTGTAAACGGTTTCTTATGAAGCAGAACATCGAAATCATGGCTCCCGTGGGCTCTTACGAAGCCCTGTCAGCCGCCATACAAGCCGGTGCCGGCAGCGTCTATTTCGGCATCGGCAAACTCAATATGCGCTCGCGTTCGGCGAAGAACTTCACCTTGGATGACTTGCGTCAGCTGGCCGAGACCAGCGCTGCCAACGGTGTTAAGAGTTATGTCACCGTGAATACGGTCATCTATGACGAGGAGATGGAAGAGATGCACCAGCTGTTGGACGCCATCAAGGCCAACGGCATCTCGGCCATCATCGCCTCCGACCAGAGCGTGATCCAATATGCCCGACAGATTGGTGTCGAGGTGCACATGTCGACCCAATGTAACATCACCAACCTCGAAGCGGTGAAGTATTATTCCCAGTTTGCCGATGTGATGGTGACCGCACGCGAGTTGAATATCGACCAAGTGAAGCATATCACCGAAGAGATTGAACGTCAACAAATCCGCGGTCCTCATGGCGACTTGGTGCGTATTGAGGTGTTTTGTCATGGCGCCTTGTGCATGGCCATCTCGGGCAAGTGCAATTTGAGCCAGGATATCTATAACTCGTCTTCCAACCGTGGTGCTTGCATGCAGTTATGCCGTCGTGGCTATGATGTGCGTGAAAGGGAGGAAGGTTACGAATTGGCCTTGGACAATGAATACATCATGTCACCCAAAGACTTATGCACTTTGCCGTTCTTGGACAGGGTCTTGGATGCCGGTGTCGAAGTCTTGAAAATTGAAGGCCGTGGTCGCTCGCCGGAATACACAAAGGTGACGGTGGCGGTATATAGCGAAGCGGTGAAGGCTATTCAGGAAGGCACTTTCACCCAAGAGAAGATAGATGCTTGGATGGAACGTCTGCGCAGTGTCTATAATCGTGGTTTCTGGGATGGCTATTATCTGGGTCGCAGGACTTTCGAGTGGTCGAAACAATACGGCTCGCACGCCACGCAAAGCAAGGAATATATCGGTCTCATCACCAACTATTACAGCAAGTTGGGTGTGGCCGAAATTCGCATGGACACCCACGAACTCAGCCTCGGTGATGACATCATGATCATCGGTCCGACCACGGGTGTTTATGAGGACACGCTCACCGAAATCCGCGTGGACTTGGCCAATGTGGAGAAGACCGTGAAGGGCGAGTTCTGCTCAATCCCCGTGAAGTCGCTGGTCAGGCGAGGCGATAAAGTTTATAAGGTAATTAATAATTGACACGCTTTGCGTCATTGCGAGCGAAGCGAAGCAATCCAGAAAAAAACTTTTTCCATGCAAAACTTCAACCTACATACCCACAGTGTTTATAGTGACGGTAAATCGCAGCCTCGTGAAATCGTAGAAGAAGCCATCCACCAAGGCTTGACGACACTCGGCTTCTCGGAGCACAGTCCATTGCCATTTGACAACACTTTTTCAGTAAAGTCCGAGGATATGCCGCATTATGTGGCTGAAATCGCCCAACTGAAAGAGGAATTTAAAGACCAAATCGACATCTATTGCGCTTTAGAGGCGGATTATCTCACCGGCGTTTCCGAGCCTTTTGCTGTGACTAAGGAGAAATATCACCTGGATTATTTGATTGGTGGCGTGCACCTTGTGGTGGATAAGGCTCCTGAGCTGGTTCCTGAGCCTGTCGAAGGACGCGAAGGGTCGTCTTCCTTAGCCGAACAAATCTGGTTCATCGACGGTCCGAAATGGGAAGTCTATGATGAAGGCTTGCAAAAGTTCTTCAATGGTGATATCCATCGTGCCGTGCGCCGTTTCTTCGACCAATCGAACGAAATGATTGAGAACGAGCAGTTTGATATTATCGCTCACTTCGACAAAATCAAGATGCACAATCGCGACCGGTATTTCCACGAGGACGAGCCATGGTATCGCAAGCTAGCCCTTGAAACCCTCGATTTCATCCGAGAAAAGGGTTTGGTGATGGAAGTCAATACACGTGGCATCTATAAGAAACGCTACAACGGCTTCTATCCCTCACCATGGCTGATGGAGGAAGCCTGCAAAATGGGTGTTCCTGCCATCATCTCCGCTGATGCGCACCATTTCAGCGAAATCACACTTGAATTTGAAGCTGCCGAGGAAGCCTTAAAGAAAGCGGGCTACCGCAGCGTGGTTAATTTCAAGGATGGACAGTTTATCGAAGTAGGTCTGTGACAAAATGACTATGGCCACTCTCACTTTTGTAAGAGCGGCCATAGTCATAGGCCATAAGCTAAAGTGAAATTACAGCTTCAAGTAATTCAATACATTATTCTCTATACGCTTCATTAAGTCTTCCGAGTCAGGAGCCTTCTCAAACTTATGCCCCGTGACCTTCTCGTAAAGCTCGATATAGCGTTCCGACACGCTGTTGACGTATTCAGGCGTCATCTCAGGCACTTGCTGGCCTTCCTTGCCTTGGAAGCCGTTGGCCATGAGCCACTCGCGGACAAATTCCTTTGAGAGCTGCACCTGCGGCTCGCCCTTGGCGAAGCGTTCCTCGTATTGGTCAGCGATGAAATAACGTGATGAGTCTGGGGTGTGGATTTCGTCCATCAGCACGATCTGGTCGCCAATCTTGCCGAACTCGTACTTGGTGTCAACGAGGATCAAGCCATGCTTGGCGGCGATTTCGGTGCCGCGCTGGAAGAGCTTGCGGGTGATGTCCTCAATCTGCGTGTAGTCTTCCTTGCTGATGAGGCCACGTCTAATGATTTCCTCGCGTGAGATATCCTCATCGTGGCCTTCCTCGGCCTTGGTGGTCGGAGTGATGATAGGCTCGGCGAAACGTTGGTGTTCTTTCATGCCCTCAGGGATTTGCACGCCGCAGATGGTGTGCTGACCGCTCTTGTAGGTGCGCCACGAGCTGCCCGTGAGGTAACCACGGATGATCATCTCGATAGGGAAGGGCTTACAGAGGCGACCTACGGTGACCATCGGGTCGGGGGTGGCGAGCTTCCAGTTGGGGACGATGTCGGCGGTGGCGTCGAGGAACATGGCAGCAATCTGGTTGAGCACCTGTCCTTTATAAGGGATGCCTTTGGGCAGGATGACGTCGAAAGCCGAGATGCGGTCGGTGGCGACCATCACCATGTATTCGTTGTTGATGAAATAACAATCGCGGACCTTGCCATGATATACCTTGGTTTGGCCAGGGAATTGATAGTCTGTTCTGGTTAATGCGTTCATTTTATGCTGTTTGATTTGTGTCTTTATTGAGTTTCCCGCTGCGTGGGAAGTGGGTCTTGATAATAATAAACTATAAATCCACTCCATTCCCCGCAGGGGAATCTTCTATATTTTCTTCTTCGTGATGCCGTTTATATGCATTAATAATATCCGTCACCAATTTGTGTCGCACCACATCCTTGTCGTCCAAATAGATGAATTCAATGCCTTTCACATCCTTCAAAACCTCCATCGCCTGCGGCAGCCCCGAGGGTGTCTTGGGCGGCAGGTCGATTTGGGTGATGTCGCCGGTGACGATGAACTTGGCCGAGCGCCCCATGCGGGTGAGGAACATCTTCAGCTGGCTGCGCGTAGCGTTTTGGGCCTCGTCTAAGATAACAAAAGCATGGTCCAGGGTACGGCCGCGCATGAAAGCCAGAGGCGCAATCTCGATGGTGTGGTCTTCCATGTAACTCTCTAATTTGGTAGAGGGTACCATGTCGCGCAAGGCATCATATAGCGGCTGTAGATAAGGATCGAGCTTGTCTTTCAAGTCGCCAGGAAGGAAACCGAGATGCTCATCGGCTTCTACGGCAGGACGAGTCAAAATAATTCTCCTTACTTGCTTGGCTTTCAACGCCCTGACGGCCAAGGCCACGGCGGTGTAGGTCTTTCCTGTTCCGGCAGGGCCGATAGCGAAGACCAAATCTTTTTGCTCCGAGGCGGTCACCATACGTTTTTGGTTGGCGGTGATGGCCTTGATGGGCACACCACTGCGGCCGAAGACCAGCACGTCACTCTCCGACATCTTCTGTTGCAACTCGCTGTCGGTGCTGGCCATCATCACGTCTTCCACGGTCTGGGCGGTGAGTTTGCCGAAACGCTCCAACTGCACCATCAAGGTCTCGTATCGGCTGGCGAAATACTCAATCTCATCGTCATCGCCAATCACCTTCACAAAATCGCCGCGAGCGATAATCTTCAATTTGGGAAACATGCTCTTCACCAGCTCCAAATACTTGTCGTTGGGGCCATGAAGTTCCTTAGGGTCAACGTTTTCTATTTGTAGGATTTGCTCTGCCATCAGGGTTTTATTTGCTCGCAAAGATAAAGAATAATTTTTTTCCAAATCCTATCGCAAGTTTGACATAAATGATATAACTTTGCAAAATCTCAAACAGATGTCAATTAGGCGATGGCAATTATCACATTAACAAGCGATTGGGGTACGAAGGATTACTATGTGGCGGCGGTGAAAGGCACTATTCTGTCTATGCTTCCTGATGCGACCATCGTTGACGTCACCCACGAAATCGAGCCTTTCAACGTCTCACAGGCGGGTTTCACGCTGAAAAACTGCTATCGCTGCTTTCCTCTCGGTACAATTCACATCATCGGCGTTGACACGATTGAGTCGATGGAATGCCCCCATGTGGTGGTGAAGGCCGAAGGGCAGTATTTTATCTCCACCGACAACGGCATCTTCAGCCATATCCTTGATGGCAAGTATGAAGAGGCGGTGTGTATCGACGTGATGCAGGACTCCGATTTCTTCACTTTTGCCACGCGCGACCGCTTTGCCAAAGTGGCCGTGATGATTGCCAAGGGTGAGCCGCTCTCCAGCATAGGCGAGCCGCGCCTGAAACTGAATCCTGGCGGCGCCTTCTGTGCCGTGGCGCGCGACAACACCATCGAAGGTGTGGTGATGCATATCGACTCCTATGACAACCTGATCACCAACATCTCCAAGGAGCTCTTCGAGCAGGAACGCCATGGCCGCGACTTCACCATTCAGGTGAAGGGCGAGCTCTATACCGTAGATGAGATTTCTGACAGCTATCTTGATGTCGACGTGGTGGATATGGTAGCTATCTTCGGCACGCACGGCTACCTAGAACTCGCTTTGAACAAAGCCAAACTAGCCTCGCTCTGTGGCATTGAGCCTTCCTCGACCATCAAAGTGGTCTTCCATGACGAGGACAAAGCGCCATCGACGCCTTCACTGTTCTGATTTCCAGATTTTTCTTACGACAAGGTGCTGAAACACCTTCCAAAGGATCAGCCCTATCAGCACTCCTAAAAGGGCACCGCAGAGGATGTCGCCTGGGTAGTGGTAGCCGATATAGATGCGACTGTAACTCGAAACGATAGCCCAGAAAAACAACACGATTGCCGTCCAAGGACGGAATTGTTTTAGGACAGGAGTCAAGAAGACGGCCACGCCAAAGGTGTTGGCGGCATGGGAAGAGACGAAACCATATTGTCCACCCGCCATGCCTTTTGGGAGATGGATTAGGTCTTGAAAATCAGGATTATAACAAGGTCTCAAACGCTGAAAAATGGGCTTGCAGACGTGAGAGGCCAACTGGTCAGTACAAAGCACCACAAGGGCGACAGCCACGATGACCCACCAGCAGCGCTTGCCGTATTGCCGTACAGCCCAATATATTAATAATAGGTATACGGGAAACCAAACCCACATATCGGTGATGAGGGTCATCACCTTGTCCATCCACCCGGTATGCAAGCCGTTGAGGAAAAGAAAAAGGTCGGAGTCAATGTGGGAGAGACTTTCCATAGGTTGATAAGCTTACCAGTCTTCCTCCTCGTCGTTTTTGTTCAGCGTCATCCAAATCAGGTCCTTCAACTCATCGATGCCTTGCTGGGCCACGGAGCTGATGAAGACATGTGGCACCTTCTTAGGCAGGTGTTTCTTGATGTCCTTGATGGTATCCTCGTCCACGAGGTCGCATTTCGTGATGGCCAGGATACGGTCTTTGTCTATCAGCTCGGGGTTGTATTTCTTCAACTCGTTGAGCAGGATGTCGTATTCGGCCTTCACGTCCTCGGTGTTGGCGGGTACCATGAACAGTAGGGTGGAGTTACGCTCGATATGTCTCAAGAATCGGATGCCTAAGCCTTTACCTTCGGCCGCGCCTTCGATGATACCCGGGATGTCGGCCATGACAAAGCTCCTATGGCCGCGATAGCTAACGATGCCAAGGTTGGGCACCAAGGTGGTGAAAGGATAGTCGGCAATCTCAGGCTTGGCCGCCGAGACAACTGAGAGCAGGGTGGACTTGCCTGCGTTGGGGAAGCCAACCAGACCGACATCGGCCAGCAGCTTCAGCTCCAAGGTAATCCATTCTTCTTGGTTGGGCTCGCCAGGCTGGGCGAACTTGGGTGCTTGCAAGGTAGCTGTCTTGAAGAAAGCATTGCCCTTGCCACCTCGACCGCCTTTGAGCAACACGACCTCCTGTTTGTCTTCGGTGATTTCGCCTAGCATTTCGTGATCCTCGGCGCGATAGGCCACCGTGCCCAAAGGTACGTCGATATAGATGTCATCGCCCGCAGCGCCTGTAAGTTGGTTTTTGCCGCCAGGAACACCGTCACCGGCGAAGATGTGCTTGGTGTAGCGCAGATGGAGCAAAGTCCAAAGCTGGGCGTTGCCGCGCAGAATGACGTTGCCGCCGCGCCCGCCGTCGCCGCCGTCGGGACCACCCTTGGGGATGTATTTTTCCCTGCGGAAATGCAACGAGCCAGCACCTCCTTTGCCCGAGCGGCAGAATATCTTGACGTAATCAACGAAGTTTGAGGTCATGGTATATTAAATTATGAATGTTGAATGCTGAGTGCTGAATGGAAAAAGACAATCATCATTCTGCATTCATCATTCCGCATTTCTATTAAAACTCATCAATAAACTCCACCTCATTGTAGTCATTGTCCTCGTTTTGCCAGCAGTTGAAGTCCAAGTCTTCGCCAGGTGCGTAAGGCTTTGGGAAATCGCCTTGGCTGATTTTCAGACTCTTGTCGGCATACACTTTTTTCATATAGGTACCCCATATGGGCAGTGCTGTACTTGCGCCTTGTCCCAATGCGGTAGAGCGGAAATGTACATTACGGTCATCGGCACCCACCCAAACACCAGTTGTGAGGTCTGGTGTGATGCCCATGAACCAGCCGTCGCTGTTCCTTTGGGTAGTACCAGTCTTGCCGGCAATTGGATTTTTGAATCCGAATTTATAACGCAGGCGCGTACCTGTACCGCTTTGAACCACACCTTTCATCAGCTCGATCGTCTTGTATGCAGCAAGTTCGCTCATGGCCTCATTCTCCACGGGCGAGTTGCGGTAAATGACGTTGCCATTCTTGTCTTCGATGCGGGTGATGAACACGGGTTTGACATAGACGCCTTTGTTGGCAAAGGTGCTCATGGCGCCTACCATCTCAATCAGCTTCAAGTCACAGGCGCCCAAGCAGATGGAGGGAACGGCTTCGATGGGCGACTCAACACCCAAATTACGCACATGGGTGATGATGGCTTCGGGACCGTAATGGTTCATCAAATAGGCCGAAATCCAGTTGTTGGACTGCGCCAAAGCATTCTTTAAAGTAATCTCGCCGCCACCACCTCCACCGTTGCTCGGCGACCAGAAACGACCTTTGGAGACTTCAATGGTATAAGGAATATTTGGAATCTTCGAACAAGGTGTAAATTCGGGGTCAAACATGGCGTATGAATATAGGAAAGGCTTGAAAGTGGAACCCACCTGACGACGAGCCTGGGTGACATGGTCATATTTGAAGAAACGGAAATCCACTCCGCCGACGTATGCCTTCACATGTCCAGTATGCGTCTCAATGGAGATAAGACCGGCTTGCAGGAACCATTTGTAATAACGGATGGAGTCCATGGGCGACATCACCGTGTCGATGGGGCCTTTCCACGAGAAGACCCTCATCGGAACTGGGCGGTCAAACTCGGCTTTGATGGAATCGTAAGGCACCCCTTCGTTCGCAAGCATCCTATAGCGGTCCGAGAGTTTCATCGCGGATTCCAACCGCGCGTCGATTTGGTCGGGAGTGAGGTTGGAGAAAGGCGCGTTTTTTACGTTCTTCCAATGTTTAAAAAACAAAGGTTGTAACTCGTCACCTAAAACTTCTTTGACCGCCGCTTCAGCATAGTTCTGCATACGCGAGTCGATGGTGGTGTAGATACGTAAGCCGTCAGTGTAGATATTATAAGGAGTTCCGTCGGCACGGGTGTTGTTTTTGGCCCATTCCATCAACTCGCCTCTGAGGTATTCGCGGAAATAGGTGGCCTGTCCCGTGTTATGATCTTTGATGGTGAAATGCGACATATCCAACGGGATTTGTGAGATGGAGTCGTATTCAGCTTGAGTGAGGTAACCGTTTTCGGTCATCTTTCTGAGCACCAGATTTCGGCGCTCCAATGAGCGTTCGGGGTTGCGTATCGGACTATAACGTGTTGGAGCGTTGACCACACCCGCCATCAAAGCGCACTCTTCAATGGTCATCTCGCTGGGTTTCTTGTCGAAGAAGGTGCTGGCCGCCGAACGAATGCCAAAGGCATTGTGACCGTAAGCCACGGTGTTCAGGTACATGGCCACGATTTCTTCCTTGGAGTAGTTGTGTTCCAATTTGGTGGCCGTAATCCATTCTTGGAACTTGCGCATCACAAGCTTGGCACCACTGAGGTTTTCACCACGCGGGAACAGGTTTTTCGCCAACTGTTGCGTAATGGTGGATCCGCCACCTTTCTTGTTGCCTGTCAGCACGCCATAAGCCACACGGAACAAGGCTTTCGTGTCGATGCCTGAATGCTCGGTGAAGCGTTCGTCCTCAATGCTGATGAGGGCTTCGGGCATGTAATGTGAGAGCTCGGCATAGCGCACGTTACTGCGGTTTTCCACGTAATAGGTACCCAAAATCTTGCCGTCAGCCGAATAGATTTCGGTGGCCAAGTTGGTGCGCGGGTTTTCCAATTCCTCAAAAGTGGGCATGGTGCCGAAAACGCCATTGGCGACACAGAAGAAGAACGCGACGATGAGCAGCAACAGTATCCCAAAGATAATCCACAAGTTTCTGACTGCGTGCGATTTGGTTGGTTTTGTTTTCTTATTATCGTTCATGATATCATTGTTTTTCAATGTAAAGTCCAATGTCGGAGATGCCTTTCAGCACAGGCTCGCGCATGGCTTGTTCGATTTCGAAATGATAGGTGCCCGAAAGGGGGAAGAGGAGGTTTTCGTTGAGAGGCACAACAATGTCGCGCATGCTGCCGCTGCTTCTGCCAATCCATTTGCCTTCGGGCGTGGCCAAGGTGCATTCGATGGTGTCGTGGGTGTGGTTGCCGTTGGGCATCGTCGTGTGAAGGAAGATGAAGAGGTTGCTGTAGCGGTAGTTCTCGAGATGCCTCAACCCAATGCCGAACTCGTATGGACTGATGGTGTCGTTGATGTCGACGTCAAAGGCCACACGGTTTTCTTGGTGCCATTTGGCTTCGGGAATGACAGTGCGCTTGTCGAAGTCGCCATCGTTACAAGCGGTAAAGAATACGAATAAGGTCAACAGACCAATTATGAATGCTGAATGCTGAATTCTGAATGAAGGCAAAGACCAGCATCGCTTTGCGCCATTGACTTCGTCGAATGCTTTGCATTTCTGCATTCTGCATTCCGCATTCTGCATTATTTGTTTTGATAGTTTCATTAATCACTCATCTTTTTAAGGTCTGCCTCGCCATAGCCTTCGTTGGTGTTGGTATGGGCTTCCTGCGTGACGGCAAAGTCTTCCAGTTTTTTTGGTTTTTGTCCTTTTTTGTTCATGGCGATGATGTCCTTCACCTTGTCTACAGGAATAGCCATGATATTGCTCTTGTCGGTGGTGTAGGAATACCACATGATGCCCTTGAAGACGTCGTTTTTCTGGTGTATGGCATCGCCACTTTCAAAATGCAGCACGATGTTGGGGTCGGAGAAGGCTTTCAAGGCCTCCACGTAGGCTTCGTATTCATAGTTGAGGCAGCATTTCAGCTTGCCGCATTGACCGGCCAACTTCTGCGGGTTGGGTGAGAGTTGTTGTACGCGTGCCACACCGGTGGTCACCGACTGGAAGTCACAGATCCAAGAGGCACAACACAACTCGCGGCCGCATGAGCCTATGCCTCCCAGCTTGGCCGATTCCTGCCGCACGCCAATCTGCCGCATCTCGATTCGGATGTGGAACTCCTCAGCCAGTTTCTTGATGAGTTCGCGGAAGTCGACGCGACCGTCAGCGGTGTAATAGAAAATGGCCTTTGTTTTATCGCCTTGATACTCCACGTCGTTAAGTTTCATATCTAAGCCAAGGTTTTCGGCGATGGTGCGTGTGCGAGCCAAGGTGCTGTCTTCCAGCTTGATGGCGGACAGCCACTTCTCCACGTCGTTGGGACGTGCCCGACGATAGATTTTCTTCATCTCGTTGAGAGGCGTGCGGTATTTCTTGCGCTTCAGTTGGTGTTTCACAATCTCGCCCAAAAGGGTGACAATGCCGATGTCGTGCCCGATGGCGGTTTCCACGGCTACCAGTTCGCCCACTTCCAGCTCCAAATCCTCGGCGTAAGTGAAATAGTCCTTGCGGTCGTTCTTGAAACGAACTTCGGCCAAGCAGACATTCCCCGTAATTTCTTGATTTTCATAATCCTTCAGCCAATCAAACTGGCTCAACTTGCAGCGACCGCACGAAAGCACGTGTTGCCCCGTGGTATAGGGCTCTTCCAACCGACAACCTCGGTTAATCAGTTGTTTTTCAACGGTGTTATTATTGTCTTTATGTTGATTATCAGTCATTTGATAGATTCAATTTTGTAAGTGTATATACAACGCAAAATTACGAAAAAAATGTTTACCTTTGTGGCCGAATTTTATGAAGCTGATAATTAATCCTAAATCTTAATATTATGAAGAGAATTGTCATTATCGCCATCGCGGCTTTGTTTATGGCTTTAGGTTTCTCCTCCTGTGGCTATAACACTATGGTTTCCAAGGAAGAAGCCGTTTCATCGGCTGCTGGAAATTTGCAGACAGCCTATCAAAAGCGTGCCGACCTGATTCCGAATTTGGTCGCCACGGTGAAAAGCTATGCCGAATATGAAGCCGGCACCCTGACGGCTGTGGTGGAAGCCCGTGCCAAGGCCACGTCGGTCACCCTCGATGCCGAAAACCTTACCGAAGAGAATCTGAAGGCTTTCCAAGCTGCCCAAGATGAGATGTCGGGCGCTTTGTCGCGTTTGTTGGTCACCGTTGAGCAGTATCCCGAATTGAAGGCTAACCAGAACTACCTTGATTTGCAGTCGCAACTCGAAGGTTGTGAGAACAGCATCGCCAATGCGCGTAGGCAGTTCAACGAGGCAGTGCAAGACTACAACACGTTTATCCGCATGTTCCCCACCAACCTCATTGCCAACATTTTCGGCTTCGACAAGAAACCATATTTCGAGGCTTCCGAGGGTGCCGAGAAAGCTCCTGATGTGAAAGAATTGTTCCAGTGATTACGGCCCTTCGACAGGCTCAGGGACCTGCAAAAGCTGAGGTCGTTGAGCTTGTTGAAACGCCGACTTGAAGAAAAAACAAAAAAAATCTTGCATCGTTTTTTCCAATACACTATTTTTGCGCCTTTTAAAAAGGACAACTATGTGTGGAATAGTAGCTTATGTAGGTCAGCAAGAGGCCTATCCTATCCTCATTGAGGGCTTGAAGCGCCTCGAATATCGTGGCTATGACAGCGCCGGTGTGGCACTGTTGAACGAGAACAACGAACTTAACGTCTATAAAGCAAAGGGCAAGGTCTCCGATTTGGAGGCCTTCGCTTCTTCAAAGGATGTCAGTGGGCATATCGGCATCGCGCACACCCGCTGGGCCACCCATGGTGAGCCCAACGAGGTGAACGCGCACCCGCATCGCTCACAGTCGGGCAACATTGCCCTGATTCATAACGGCATCATCGAGAACTATCTAAGCCTGCGCAAGGAGCTGGAAAAACGCGGCTTTACCTTTAAGTCATCGACTGATACAGAGGTGCTGACCAACCTCATCGAAGATGTGCAACTCAGCGAGCATGTCGACCTCTTTGAGGCCGTGCGCATCGCCTTGAATCACGTGGTGGGTGCATACGCCATCGTTATCATTGAAAAAGGTCACCCCGACCAGTTGATTGCGGCTCGAAAGGGTAGTCCCATGGTCATCGGCATCGGCGATGACGAGTACTTCATTGCCTCCGATGCCACACCTATCGTGGGTCGCACGCAGAAGGTGGTTTACCTTGAGGATGAGCAAGTTGCAAGGATTAAGTTAGGCGAGGAACTGCACATCAAGACCATCCAGGACGTGGAGGCTATGCCTTACGTGCAGGAACTGAAGATGAATCTCGACAGCATCGAGAAGGCAGGCTTCGACCATTTCATGATGAAGGAAATCTACGAACAGCCAACCATCGTTCGCGACACTATGCGCGGCCGTCTGCATCCTGAAGCCAACACAGTGCGTTTGGGTGGTATCATTCAGTACGAGAAGCAGTTGCTTTATGCCGACAACATCGTTTTCGTGGCTTGTGGTACATCGTGGCATGCCAGCCTCGTGGGTAGCTATCTGATTGAAAACCTTGCCAAGATTCCGGTCAAGGTGGAGTATGCTTCCGAGTTCCGCTACCGCAATCCAGTCATCACTCCCCACGATGTGGTGATAGCTGTGTCGCAATCGGGCGAAACCGCCGATACTTTGGCCGCTATCCAGTTGGCAAAAGAGAAAGGCGCGGTGGTGTTGGGCATCTGCAATGTCATCGGCTCGTCCATCTCCAGGGCCACCGATGCGGGCATCTATACTCATGCTGGTCCTGAAATCGGTGTGGCCTCCACCAAGGCTTTCACCTCACAGGTGACCGTGATGGCCATGCTGGCCTTACGTCTCGCCGAGTTGAAGGGAACGATGAAAGACGAGGAGCGTCAGGCGTTCATCAACGAGCTCGACAGCATCCCCGAGAAGATACAGTGGACCCTTGACCACAGCGGCCATGTGAAAGATATCGCAGCCAAATATAAAGATGTGCGCAACATGCTCTATCTGGGCCGTTTGCAGAACTACCCCGTGGCCTTGGAAGGCGCTTTGAAGCTCAAGGAGATTTCCTATATCCATGCCGAGGGTTATCCTGCCGCCGAAATGAAACACGGTCCCATCGCCCTGATAGACAAGGATATGCCTGTGGTCTTCATTGCCACCAACCACAGCACCTATGAGAAGGTGTTGAGTAACATCCAGGAAGTGAAAGCGCGCAACGGCAAGATTATCGCCGTGGTGAGCGAGAAGGATGTGTTGGCCCGCAAGATGGCTGATTATGTCATCGAGATTCCTGAGACGGAATGCCTCTATTCGCCTTTGTTGGCGACGGTGCCGCTGCAAATCTTGGCTTATCACATCGCTGTGATGCGTGGTTGCAACGTTGACCAGCCGCGTAACTTGGCTAAGTCGGTGACGGTGGAATAACGACAAAAAGCTTTTGTTTAACTCAGTGTCTCTAATCTGATTATGCCATGAAAAAGTTCGTGGTTTTTTGCAGCGTCATGGTGTTGAGCCTAAGCATGTTGGCGCAATTTAACGTGAATGACGGCAACTGGCAATGTGTCCTTAACGAACAGTTTGACGAGGGAGACGCTTACTGGAACTGGGATACCAAGCGGTTTTTGAATACCGGCGACTACAGCTGGAAGAGTTATTTGTCAACGATTTGCCCGAAAGGCGAACGCGAGGTCTATCAGTTTGAGAATTGCCGAATCAATTCGGCCGATAACACCATGCATCTTGTGGCATATTACGACTCGGCATGTATCCATCGTAACAACTTCTATTTGCCCAAGTGGATGCAGACGGCCAATGGTGGCAAGGGCTATCCCAACACCGATGGCCGACTGTTCTTCTCGGGTGCGATGCAGTATTACAAACAACGCTATGTGAAGAACGAAGAGGAAAGAAGGTTCTTGTACGGTTATTTTGAGATTCGTTGCAAACTACCCGTCCACAAAGGAGCTTTCCCGGCATTTTGGCTTCAAGCCTCCAGTGATGTGGCTGGAAGCAAGTATTATGAGGAGATAGACATTTTTGAGTACAGCTGGTGGATCACGAGTCCGGCGGGCCCTAATCGCAACACCCCGGGGCTTGGCTCAAAAAGGTGTTATACTTGCGGCCTGTATTATAATAACGAAGACAACTCCTATAGCGACAACAGCTATGCAAGGGCTTACCCTTCAATACCTAGCAAAAGCAGTGATTTGGATGAATACCATACCTATGGCTGTTTGTGGCTGCCCGACCGTGTGGTGTGGTATTTTGATGGCAATGTCATGAATGAATATTATGATAAGGCCAACATCCCGCATAGGCCAATGTGTCTCAATGTGAATTACGCGATAGATGGTTATTATCGTCAGGGAGATAGTAAGTGGATTGGGCCTGGTGAAATGGTGATTGATTACATCAAAGTCTATCAATCAAAGAAGACCTCAAGGCAATAGCGATATAGCCTATCGTGTGCTTCTGTAAAAACAAACCCCTCATAATCTTTTGATTTTGAGGGGTTTTTGTGGTACCGAAGGCCGGGATCGAACCGGCACGAGTGTTACCTCATCGGTTTTTGAGACCGACGCGTCTACCGATTCCGCCACTTCGGCATGTGGTTCCTCGCGTCAAACGCGGCTGCAAAAATACGGTTTTTTTCATTCACCGCAAGCAACTTGAGAAAAAATTCTGTTTTTGTCTTGTTCGCACGGAGAAAATCCCTAATTTTGCAGCCCGAAAATCACAATATCTTTAGCAATGTCAGGAAGATTTGTTTCCATTTTCGCCGGTAGGGCCACCAAGGAATTGGGCACCAAGATTGCCGAAGCATACGGTACCGAATTGGGTAAGTCACAGGTCGTTGTCTTCTCTGATGGCGAATTCCAGCCTTCATACGAAGAAAGCATCCGTGGCCGTCATGTGTTCATCGTGCAGTCCACCATGCCTTCCACCGACAACTTGATGGAACTCTTGCTCATGATTGATGCGGCCAAGCGTGCCTCGGCACACAAGGTCATCGCTGTGATACCCTATTTCGGCTGGGCCCGTCAGGATCGTAAGGATCAGCCCCGCGTGAGCATCGGCTCTAAGTTGGTGGCCAACATGCTGACCGCTGCCCATGTGGACCGCATCATCACGATGGATCTTCATGCCGACCAGATCCAAGGCTTCTTCGATATTCCGATGGATGCCTTGTATGCTTCCAGCATCTTCATTGACCATATCCAGAAGATGAACATCGACAACCTGCTGATTGCCGCTCCCGACTTGGGCGCCTCCAAGCGCGCTTCGGCCTATGCCAAACGTCTTGGTTGCGACCTCGCCATCTGCCACAAACACCGTCCGCGTGCCAATGTGGTCGACAGCATGACCCTCATCGGCGATGTGAAGGACAAAAATGTCATCATCCTTGATGATATCATCGACACCGCTGGTACGATTGTGAAAGCTGGTCAGGTGATGATGGACAACGGCGCCAAGAGCGTCCGCGCCTTCGC
>Ga0265298_10002207_pt1 | contig 27489 bp, 13 predicted proteins | sample AusTroGonzalo_MG_3_FD_193486 | JGI IMG/M metagenome (GOLD analysis project Ga0265298, IMG submission 193486) | Bovine rumen microbial communities from tropical cattle in Woodstock, Queensland, Australia - Gonzalo_01 | ecosystem: Host-associated > Mammals > Digestive system > Stomach > Rumen ...
GCAAACAGATTGCGGATATTCCTGATGGTATCATTGTCCGTGATGATATTGAATACGGACACGGGAATGTTGTTCCATTGTGGCATTTCGGATTAACATATTGATTTGCCCCAATTGATATCGTATTTTTATAGGTGTTTCTTTAATGCAGAAAATAAGCCTTTGTGGATTTTGTGTTTATGGTATTAAATCGTAAAAAAATCAAATTCTAACTTAAATCTTCAATAGAATTGGACAAATTCAACGATATATCTACTTCCGGGCCGGTTGCACCGCAAACCGTGAACGTGTCCGACTGCTTCACTGGCTACAAGGAACTTCCTTCCAGCGGCTACTCCCGCCTATTCTGCGCGCAGCGTTACGGCCAGTGGCATGTGCTGAAGGGTCTCAAGCCCGAGTACGCCGATGACCCGCAATACACCGCAATGCTCTCCAAGGAATTTGCCCTGACAGTGGAACTGAACCATCCCAATATCGTTCGCGCTCTCGGGCACGAACAGGACCCCGTGGCGGGTGATTGCATTGTGCTGGAATATGTGGACGGAAGACCGCTGGACGAGTTCCTGAAGGAGAATCCCTCACTTTCCGCACGGCGGCAGGTGGCGTAGGAACTGCTGGCGGCAATGGGCTACTTTCACCGCAAACAGGTTGTTCACCAGGATTTAAAACCCTCCAATATTCTGATTACGAACGACGGCAACCATGTGAAAGTCATTGACTTTGGCTTTGCCGACAGCCGCGCGTTCGCCATTCTCAAGGAACCTGCCTGCACCCAGTCATACGCAGCCCCGGAGCAACTTGCCGACGGCGAAATCGATAATCGCACCGACCTCTATGCCTTCGGACTGATCCTGAAACAGTTGTTTCCCTCACGCTATGGCAGCGTGGCGCGCAGATGCCTCCAACCACAGAAGGATAAGCGATATCCCAACGCCGAGGCTGTCCTTGACGAGATCAACAAAGCGGACCGTAACCGAAAATTAATGCCATTCGTTGTATGTGCCGCCTTGGTCCTCATCGGACTGTTGTGTGCGTTCTTGCATCCTATTTCATTTATTTCAAATAAAATAGAAGATTATAAAATACTCCATGCCGAAGTCGATACCTCACCGTTGGCTGGTGCATTGAACGGCGTGTTTTCCGTTGCGCCGGACAAGCAGGTGCGTTTCTCGCAGGGCAACCTTCAATATAGTGCTGCCGGCAAGCACCGCACCGCCGACGGTATTGCGCAAGGTGCCTGGCGTTTTGCCGAAAACCAATATGACATCATTGGCGAGGAGAATGCCAACATCTCCTCCCGTTATGAGGGCTGGATTGACCTGTTCGGCTGGGGTACGAGCGGATGGGACGGTGGTGCCGTATGCTATCAGCCATGGTCGATATCTATGGAGAATATCGATTACTACCCTGGTGGCCAAGGGGAATGTTCGCTGGCAGACTCCTTGGCATTTGCAGACTGGGGCGTCTATAATGCCATATCAAACGGCGGGAACACGCCTGGCCGATGGCGCACGCTGACAAAAGACGAATTTGAGTATTTGTTCTTGACAAGAAACGCCTCTACAGTGAACGGCATCCCTGATGCACGATATGCCAAAGCCTTTGTAAACGGCGTGCAAGGCATTATCCTTTTCCCGGACCAATACAAACATCCTGATAACATTGCTTTCCCCGAAGATATCAACATTGACACGGCTGATTTTGTGAACGTTTATAGTCCGTCGCAGTGGAAGAAGATGGAAAATGCCGGTGTCGTATTCCTCCCTAAAGCGAGTGTACGGGACGGTTTGCGATGGTCGGGCGAACCGAGCGGACATTATTGGACTTCAACCGTTTATAACAGCGTGGGTGCCTATAATTTGGGATTTGGCATTAACGACTTGTGCCCCACAATGCCTTCTTTCCGGCTTTACGGGATGAGTGTGCGTCTTGTGTTAATAGTGAACAGTGATCAGTGAATAGTGCGTAGTGGTCAAAGTAAGATGAATGATTCCCAACTGCTCAAAAGAACCACAAAAGAACCTCTTCGTCATATCTGAATGTTTGCTATTTTTGCGGCTGTAAAATTTGAAACCATGCCTGTGAATCCGCAACATATCACCTTGCTGCGCCAACTCGTGGAAGAGTCGGCGGACCATTCGATTGCTACCTCCACCGATTTTATCTTTCTGTCGGGCGAAATTCAGGGGCGGCTGAAGGAAACGTTGAGTGTCTCCACGCTGAAGCGGATTTGGGGATACGTGGACGGTTATGCCTCCGTGCGCCCCAGCACACTTGATATTCTTGCCCGCTTTGTGGGATTCTCCGATTGGGAGACCTTCGTTTCGGACTATTGTGAAGTGGAAAGCGTGCAGTCGTCACACCGCGTGATGTCGGAATCAATATATGCCAAGGATTTGAATGTTGGCAACCAAGTGGAGATTGCCTGGAATCCCAACCGAAAATGTCTGCTCACCTACCAAGGCGACAATCTTTTTGAAGTGGTTTCCTCTGAAAATGCCAAATTGAAGACTGGTGACCGTTTCCTGTGCCAGCGTTTCACACTGAACCAACCGCTGTATGTCGAGCATTTAACGAATGACGACAGTGCGGAACTTTTCGTGATGGGCAACAAGGGTGGGTTAACGAAAATCTCTAAACACTGAATATCTTTTCCGCACGAAATACCGGCCCGTCCTTGCAGACGCGCTTCATGCCTTCGGTGGTGCGGATGCTGCAGCCTAAGCAGGCGCCGATGCCGCAGGCCATGCGGTGCTCCATGGAACACCAGCATGCGGTCTGCTTCTCCGCACACATAGCCGCCACCTTGCGCATCATCACCTCCGGACCGCAGGTGAACACGGCATCGTATTGCTCGGGTTTCAGCAGGTCGGTAATGAAACCTTTGTAACCTTCCGAACCGGTCTCTGTGGAGATGAAGATGCTCTGGCAGTGAGGCTCGAAATCTTCCATCGCAAACAATTGGTCACGGTAGCCGAGATAGACATCCACCTGCACACCCTGTTGGGAAAGCTCCTTGGCTGTCTGACACAAGGGCGGAATGCCTAAGCCGCCGCCCACGAGGGCCACCTTGCCGTGCATTTCGCCAATAGGGTAGCCTGTGCCTAATGCGCCCAACAACTGGATGGTGTCACCGGCTTTCAGCTCCGCCAGCTTGCGAGTGCCTTCACCCACCACACGGTACATGAAGCTCAACATGTCCTCATCTGCCTTGAAAATGCTGATGGGACGCATCAACGTCAACTCCTTGTCCCAGCACTTGAGCATGAAAAACTGCCCGGCCGCCGCCGAAGCCCCCTTGCGTTCCACGGTCAGGACAAAGATATCTTCCATGAGTTGGACCTGAGCTAATACGATACTGTCGAAGTATTCCATATCTTGTGTCTTTTGAAGTGAACGTGTATCGATGATAGATTATCGGAATATAAGATATTCTACAATCTATAATATATTAACAAAAACGTCTGATATCGTCGCGCATTCGAATGGCTTCGTTTCTGGCGCAGCCGGCAAAGTCCGATTCGCCGTTCTCCTGTTTGCGGTAAGCCAACAGAATGCCGCGGGAGGAGTTGACCACGCCGCCGTTGCCGTCGCGCAGGTACTTGGCGATGTCTTCAGCCTTGCCGCCCTGTGCTCCGTAACCCGGAATCAGGAAGAAGGTACTGTCCAACATGGCGCGGATCTCCGCGGCCTCGTCCGCATGGGTGCAGCCCATCACACCGCCGATGCTGGAATAGCCGCACTGGCCGATGAAAGGTTTGCCCATCTCATTGATCTTCTTTCCCACAATATGATACACACGTTGATTGTCTTCCGTTGGCAGGTACTCGATGTCTTTCGCCCCCTCGTTGGAGGTTCTGATAAGCACAAACGCACCTTTCTCATTTTTCTCGAAGTAGGGGAGATAGGGTGACAGACTGTCCAAGCCCATGTAGGGGCTCAAGGTGATGAAGTCGGCCTCGAAATCGCCGGTGAAGTGCGCCTTGGCATACATTTCTGCGGTTTTGGCAATGTCGCCGCGCTTGATGTCGGCGATGATAACGGCCTTCTTCTCACGCAGGTATGCCAAGGTTTTCTGATAGGCACGCAAACCGGCAATGCCGTAGGATTCGTAATAGGCAATCTGCACCTTGTAGCAGGCCGCCACGTCCAGGGTCGCATCAATAATGCCCTTGTTGAATTCAAAAAGCCCGTCTTCAACGTTGGGATATCGCTCTGCCATGGCAGAAGGAAGATACGTGTAGTCGGTGTCAAGTCCCACGCATACATGCCCGTTGAGGGCCACTTTTTCAAAAAGTTTGTCTATAACCATAATTTAAGTTCAAGGTTCAAGGTTCAAGGTTCGATATCTCCAGTCTCTCAACTATTCTTTTATCTTCAGCATGAAGCCTGTGCCGTGCACATTGACGATTTCCACGAGCGGCTCATAGTTGCCGAGGTATGTCACTTTGCGCTTGCCTTTCTCCTTGGGTGCCAAGTGTCCCTCATCGTCGATGAGCAGATAGGAACGGAGCTTGGTGAGGAAGACATCCATGCTTCTGCCCACGGCGTGATCCTCGTCGCCCCAGACTTCCTTCAATATGATTTCTCTCGGGATAAGCTTGTTTTTATGATCGCAGAGCAGCTTCAGCAATTCGGCTTCCTTGCGCGTGAGCGTGCGCGTGGCCTTGGGGTGAATCAGCTGCATGTCGCTGAAATTGAATATGAAATTGCCCAATTTATAGACCTTCTCTTCGTAAATGCTGGGGCTGGGTACACCGCCCATGAGACTTCTGTTCAGGATGGCTCTGATACGCAGCTCCAACTCTTCAATGCTGAACGGCTTGGTGAGGAAGTCGTCGCAACCTAACTTGAATCCCTTGATGCGTTCGTCTTTGCTGTCATTGTCGGACAAGATGACGACCGGGATCTGCTTGTTGTATTTGCGGATGTACTGCAACAATGCGAAACTGTCGCTGCTGCGCATGTTCAGATCAATGACGCACAGGTCGAAGGGAAGTGTGTTGAGCGACTTTGCCGCCGCTTCCATGTCCTTGAAATCCCATACGGAATATCCTTTGATTTCTAAATAATCTTTGATGACATTACGTAGATTCTCACTGTCATCTACTAAAATAATCTTGTTAATGCTTTTATTCATAATATTGTAAATATTTGATTTTTATATTTTTATACTATAGTTAAACTTTTATGTGACTGATTACAAAGAATTCCAAATTAAAATATTAACGTATGAATTTAAAAAAAATTGCAAGCCTTGTTACTTTTTTTTGACTCTTTGTTGTTTTTTATGTTTCTGGAGACTATTTTTGTATTTTTGCAGCCGAAAATATGATTATGGAAAACACGCAATATTATGTGGCCAAGACATTTGCGGGGATAGAGCCGCTTTTGGCCGAGGAACTGGCCGCTCTGGGGGCGCGCAACTGCAAAGTGCTGAGCCGGTCGGTCTCTTTCGAGGGTGACTGGGACATGCTGTACCGTGTCAACTACTATTCGCGGCTGGCGCTGCGCATCCTCTGGCTCCAAAAGAAGTTCACGTTCACCAACAACCGCCAGTTCTACGAGCAGGTTTTCGATTTTCCGGCGGAAAAGTTTATGGGGCCTGACAACACGCTGGCTGTGCACGCCACTATTGCGGACACCATCTTCAATACACCCTTGTTCGCCTCTGTGCTGGCCAAGGATGCCGTATGCGACCGTTTTCGCGACCGGTTCGGACGGCGCCCATCGGTGGACAAGGAATCCCCCGATGTGCAGCTGCATTTGCATATATACAAGAACGAGGCGCAACTGTTTCTGGATAGCTCCGGCGAGTCGCTGCACAAGCGAGGCTACAAGGTGCAGAACCACCCGGCCCCCATCAACGAGGTGGTGGCCGCCGCCATGCTCAAGCTCAGCGGCTGGAAAGCTGACTGCGACCTTGTCGATCCCATGTGCGGAGGTGGTACCATCTTGATTGAGGCCGCCATGCAGGCTTTGAACATCCCGGCGGGTTTCTACCGGCGCAACTACGGGTTCTGCTATTGGAAAACATTCGATGAGGAACGCTGGAAGCAGATCCGCCGCGAGGCCAAAATTCGCGATGACGTGGAGGTGGATTTCTACGGTTCCGACATCAACCCGAGATTTTTGGAGATCGCCGAGACCAACATCCGCAAGGCGCGCTTGGTGGATTTCATCAGCCTGCGGCGGAAGGACATGCGCCAGACCACGCCCGTGCGCACACCCGCGCTCGTGATGATGAACCCGCCCTACGGCGAGCGCCTGGCCGTAGATGATCTCAATGAGTTCTATTCCGAAATCGGCGATTCACTGAAAAACAATTTTTCGGGATGTCGCGCGTTTATCATAAGCTCGGATATGGAGGCCCTGAAACATGTGGGGCTGAAGCCGAACATGAAAGCCAAACTCTTCAATGGTCCCCTGGAGTGCCGATTCGTGGGTTACGACTTGTTCTCCGGCGATCACAAGAGTTTTGTGAAACACAAGAAAAACGCCGACGAATGAAAAAACACCTGCTCATATCCATCATGCTGCTGTCGGCCACGCTCGGGGCGCACGCCCAGAGCAAGTACAGCAACGAGTTCCTGTCGCTGGGCATCGGGGCTCGCGGGTTGGCCATGGCGAATACCATGTGCGCCATCTCCGACGACGTGACAGCGGCATACTGGAATCCCGCCGGACTGAGTCGGATGGACAAGAAGTACCAACTTGCGCTCATGCATGCCGAATACTTCGCGGGCGTGGCCAAGTACGACTACGCCGGTATCGGCTACAAGATCGACGACCGCTCCAGCGTGGCACTCTCGTATATCCGTTTCGGGGTCGATAATATCATGAACACCACGGAGCTGATTGATGCGCAGGGTAATGTGGACTATGACAGGATCTCCTACTTCTCAGCGTCCGACAACGCAATGTTGTTAAGTTACGCCTACAATTTCGAGAATGTGCCGGGCTTGGCGCTCGGTGCCAATGCGAAAGTCATATACCGCAATATCGGCAAGTTTGCGCACGCATGGGGTTTCGGGTTGGACTTCGGACTGCAGTACAACCACAAGGGCTGGCAGGCTGGCGCTATGCTTCGAGACGGAACCTCCACTTTCAATGCGTGGAGTTACCAGCTTACCGACCAGATTATCGATGTCTTCAACCAGACGGGCAATGAGATCCCCGAAAATGGGCTGGAACTTACCATGCCCGCTCTGATGCTGGGTGCCGGCAAATATGTGGAGTTGGGCAAAGGTTTCAACGCCACGTTCGCATTAGGGTTGGATTGCACCTTTGATGGCAAACGCAATGCATTGGTCAAAAGCAATGTGCTGAGCATGGATCCGCATTTCGGCATGGAGTTCGCTTACAAGAAGATTGTGGCCTTGCGTGCCGGCATTGGCAATTTCCAGCAGGAGCCCGACTTTGACGGTAAGAAGAAAACCACCCTGCAAATCAACCTTGGGGTAGGGGTGTGCATCAAGAACATCGTCTCCATCGATTACGCCTTCACCGACCTGGGCGATATTTCCATCGCCCAATATTCCCACATCGTCTCGCTCAAGGTCGCCATCGACAATTTTAAGAAACAACCGAAGAATTGAGCCTATTTTTGCAAAATGCTACATTTAATTTTAACAATTAATTATTAAATGTGTATTTGTGAAAAATGCAAATAGTTGATTTTCAGTATAAAAAAATATTTTGAAAAACCTAACTGAGGTCTTGTTTTTGTTGTAATTTTGCAACGTTAATTATTAAAACAAGATATAGTATGGAAAAGAAAGATCCAATCGAAGAGGCCCGTAGGTATGTGGCCAACGCAGAAGAGGTCATCAAGAAGGCGAATTATGACCGTGAATTGAAAATCTATACGGACGGAAAGTACATCAAGATGGCCGGCAACACTTTGTGGAACGGTTGTCTCATTGCGTTGGATGCCGTCCTGGGTGTGCGTGAGGGCAAAGGTCGTCCTGCAATCGAGAAGTACAAGGAGGCGGCTGGCAAACGCGACCGCAAGCTTCTGGCAGCCATCGTGGCGGGTTATGATACCATGCATTTGTATATGGGCTATGACGGCACAAAGGACAAGAAGGTTTGCGATGCGGGCTTTGACAAGGCCAACGCCATCATAAACCGCTGTGCGAAGCTTCACCCAAAAACGGTTTGCGCGTAATTGTGGACAGCGAACTAAGCGAAATCCGCTGTACTTACCTTCCCCAAAGTATCCTATGTAAGCCGAAGAACTGAGTCTCTTCAGCTGATGCAATGTGAAATGGACAATGATAGTTTCATTGTCTATATCATGTTGCTAACTTTTTTTTGTTGGTTAACTTTTTTTAACAAATGTAAACTATTAAGAATAAAATAGTTAACGAAAAAAGTTATCAACATAGGGCTGTTGTTATGGGGATAAGTGTACTTTTGCCGCCGAATTGGAAAGAAGACTAAGGAATTTAGAAACTAAGAAGCTAATAATCAGTACCTAAAGACCAAAGACTAAAGACCAAAGCCCAACTCCCAATAACTAATAAAGAAATAATAATAACAAATAAATATGAATCTTATGAAAAAGAAACTATCATTTTTGTGCGCACTGCTGTTACTAACCGCAGGCGTGACCATGGGACAAAACTATCAGTTTCCTTACAATGGCCAATTTGAATATTGGACATCTGAGCAAAGTAATAAGGCCGTTCCAAAAGGATGGCATTCATTTAATGAAGCACAATGTGATTTATCCGGATTCGCCGCACTTGGATGTGGTACAGCCAAAACTAATCATAGTAATAAAGTTACTGGACATAACGGTGGCTCTGCTTTGGAGATTTATTGCCAAACCGTACTTGGTGTTGCTGCTAATGGTGCGATGTCCACAGGGCGAATGCGAGTTGCAAGTATGAGTCCCTCTGATGATTCGAATTACATGTACACGCGACGTACGGGTGATAATTCAAATCCTGCTGCTTGTTATGCATTTTCCGGACGCCCGGACTCACTTAGCTTTTGGGCTAAATTTAATATGCAAGATACAGCCAACATTGCATCTTTAAAGGTTCATTTACATACAGATCGTGATTACCAAGATGTTCCTTCTCATACAGAAACAACATCTCAAGTGGGAAAAATTGCCAATAGAATCTGCCATTTTAAGTGTAATAGGCAATCAAACACTTGGCAAAAATATAGTTTTGATATTAAATATTACCAATCGAACACCACGTCAGTTATTAATAATCCCCAATTGGCAAATATTACTACACCTTCATATTTGTTGGCTTCGTTTAGTACGAATAAAAGTTCTGGAGTCGGTCATGATGGTGATAAATTGATTGTGGATGATGTTAGATTTATCTACAATAAAAAATTGTCCAGTATTAGCATAAACAATAATCCTATTTCACAGACAGAACTCAATACTTTAAATAGTGCGGCATACTCGTCTGCCGTAACTACAACTACTGGATCGGGTGAGTCGGCTAAAATGACTTTTAACAATCAGGGAACCGCCACATATACCTATACTCAACCTGTATGCGCTAACGCTATTCCAACAGTGACCGCAACTGCCGAATCTGGATTGATTAGCAGTCTGGATGTAAGCCAAGCTACTGCAGCCGATCCACATGCAACTATTACGGTTACGCATAATGATGGCTCTTATTACACATATACTATTGATTTTACCATCGTACAAGCTCCTACTGTCACACTTTCTTCCAATAAAGACCAGGCTGTGTGCCCTGGCACGGCCATCAACGATATCACAGTGACGGCCACTAACAACGACACAGTTTCGGTGACAAATCTGCCTAATGGAATATCTTTCAATCAATCTGCAGGCAAGATTACGGGTATCCCTACCACCAGTGGTACTTATACGGTCACGGTGAGTAATAGTACATGTTCCGTAGAAGAAACAGGCACCATTACGGTGAAACCGCTGCCGAACATCACCCTTACCCCCAGCGCGACCAGCGTGTGTACACCTACACCCATTACGCTTAACGCTTATGGAACTGCCACCAGCTACACATGGTCTGGCGTGACAGGCAGCGGTAGCTCAGCCACCGTGTCCGCGGTTGGAACTTATAATGTTACGGTGACGGGTTATCTGGATGGCTGTCCCAACACCGCCAGCACTACCGTTACGGTGAAACAGTCACCTACGGTGGCGATTACCGGTGCCAATACCGCTTGTACTCGTGGAGAACTGACCGCCTCTGGCGCTGCCACCTATCTGTGGAGCAACGACAGCACCACGGCTACCATCCACCCCATCACGACCGGCACTTACACCGTGACGGGTACCGCTGAGAACGGATGTGCCGCCTCGGCTTCGCAACAGATTACCGTGAAACCCACCCCGGTGGTCACTATTTCTGATAACACAGTCCTTTGCTCCGGTAGTACCATCACCCTTACTGCTGGAAGCAACCTTTCCGGAACGACCTTCGTGTGGTCTGATGAAGATCACACTTCCGGTAGTGACTTGTCGGTTAACACTGCCGGCTCTTATACAGTGACGGGCACGCTCGAAGGCTGCTCGGCTACGGCTACGCAGGAAGTCACCGAAGCTACGACTCCCGCTCCGCCGGCCACCACGTCCAATTCCATCTGCGGTACTGGCAGTGTGGCACTCTCCGCATCCGGCACGGGTGGCACGTGCTACTGGTACGCCAACACCACCACTCACGACACCCTGAAAACAGGCAATAGCTATTCCCCCACACTCAACGTGATAGGGACGATGACCTACTATGTGAGCGTACGCTCCGAAGCGGGTTGCGAGTCTTCCCGTCAGCCCGTGACGGCCACCGCTTACGCGCTGCCCGCCACCCCACAGGTTTCCAACATCGCCCATTGCGGTGCCGGTGACTTCACCCTGTCGGCTAATGTGTCGGATGGCTCCTCCTTGCAATGGTTCTCCGACAATGAGGCTGAAAACCCCGTCACCAACCTGAATGTGCACGTTGACGATACAACGATATATTATGTCCGTTCCGCCAATGAGCATTGTGAAAGCTCTCTGGTGCCGCTGACCATCACCATCAATTCCGTTCCGGCCAAGCCGACCAACATCAGCGCTACATCCATTTGCGACCATGGTACTTCCGTGCTGACTGCCACAACTGCTTCAGACTGTGTTCTGAACTGGTTTGGTACAAGCGATGTTTCAGGAACTCCGCTTCCTGGGAATGAAACCTACACCACTCCGCAACTCTATGCGTCCCGCAAATACTACGTGATCTCCAAGAACACGACTACGGGATGTATGAGTGAGGTGGACTCTGTCATGGTGAACGTGTATCCCAAACCAGGCCTGCCTACCGTGCCGAACGCTTCCTTATGCGCCATGGGTGACATCACGCTGACTGGTACTACCGGCACCAACGGAACCACCTTGTGCTGGTACAATGCGGACAACGAGCTGAAGGCCACTGCCGATTCCTATACAACTCAGATTACGGCCACTTCGACCACATTCAAAGTGGCTTCTTACAACGCTACCACTGGATGTGAGGGCGACAAAGTGGAGATCACCGTCACGGTGAGCCCCTCTATTCCTGCTCCGACGGCCGCTGCCACGGTTTATGCCTGCGGCGGTTCCGCGGAACTGACTGCCAGCTCCAGCGCAACGCTCAAATGGTATAGTGCTTCCGGCGATTCATTGTCCATGGGAGCTACCTATGCTGTAAATAACATAACTGTCCCCACCGTTTACAAGGTGGCTGCGGTGGTGGGCAACTGCGAGAGCGACATGGTCTCCATGACAGTGGAACCTGCCGAGGTGCCTGCCGCCCCCACTTCCGACGGCAACAGCCGTTGCGGTGCCGGTTTGATTACCCTGACCGCCACTGTGGGCGATGGCCTGGAATGCCGCTGGTATGACAGCGAAACCTCTACGGAGGTGCGTTCAGAAAATACTACCTACACACCGAACATTTCCGGTACTACCACCTATTATGTGGAGGCTATCAATGCCAGCACGCAGTGTGTTTCTGCCACGCGCACGCCTGTGCAGGCGGTGATGAACACATTGCCGTTTACCCCCACGGTTTCCAATGTCGCCTATTGCGGCGCCGGCACCTATACACTGACCGCCGGAGCCAACGGCAATACGCAAGGCGGTTTCCACTGGTATTCCGATGCTGAAGGTACACAGGAGATTCAAAGCTCTGTGGAGATGACAACCGGCAATACCTACTATGTGGCTTGGGTTGACCAATTGAACTGCCGCAGTGCATTAGCTTCTCTTGCTGTGACCATCAATCCGATTCCGGAGATGCCGACCGCTACTGCTCCGGCACCGTATTGCAGCAACACCGCTGTGCCGGTGACACTGAATGCCGTGCCTGGCGCGAATGGCGATGCATGCCGCTGGTACAATGCCGATCAAACATATCTGAATATCCAACAAAACAGCTATGGACAGAACCTTTCCGCCTCCACCAATTATTATGTGACCACTTATAACACCACTACGGGATGCGAGAGCGACCTCAAACTCATGGCGGTGGTTATCAACTCTGTGCCGGCCACTCCGGTGGTCAGCGGACAGTCACGTTGTGGTGCCGGCACGGTGACCTTCACGGGCGAGGTGTCTGCTCCCAATACTTTCAGATGGTATTCAGCGGACAACACGCCGTTGACCGAGGGCGGTTCCTATACCACGGATGCATTGGAAGCGAATGCGAATTATCTGGTGTCCACCGTTAACACGGAAACAGGTTGTGAGAGCCAGAAAGTGACCGTTACGGCCACGGTGCATCCCGCAGTGGTTGCGCCGGAGGTGACCACGCCGCAGACCCTTTGCGGTGCGGGAACCACCACGCTGACCGCCACCACCGCGCAGGGCAACAGCTTGCGCTGGTACGCGGATGCGCAAGGGGAGACCGAGCTGACCGCCAACGCCAACGGCAGCTACACCACGCCTGCCCTGACGGAAGGTCAGAACTCCACTTACTATGTGGGCGCATATAATCCCAACTGCTCCGGCCCGTTGGCCGCTGTTACGGTGAATGTGTATGCCAATCCGACCATCGAGAATGTGACCGATAACAACCGTTGCGGCGCAGGAAATGTCAACATAGAAGCAACGGCCAGCACGGACGCCCAGGTGCGTTGGTATGAGGCTGCCACCGGAGGTGAGTCCATCTTCACGGGCAGCGCGCTGACCCTGACGGATATGCAAGCGCCGAGCACGAACGTGCGCTATGCAGAAGCTTACGATGGCAACACGGGCTGCTACAGCAGCACACGCGTGCCTGTGACCGCTTACGTTTATGAAACCTATACGCTGAATGATCCTCAAGTGGCTTGCGACAGCTTTGTGTGGAATGGCCAACCTTACTATACGAGTGGCGATTACACCCAAACGTTGCATACTATCCACAATTGCGATAGTGTGGTGACCTTGCAACTGACCATCAACAACACGAAGCGCACCACTGTCGATTCCACCGTTTGTAACACCATTGCATGGAACGGAAAAACCTATACGCAAAGCGGCACCTACGTGGATACGCTGCTGGCCGCATGCAACTGCGACAGTATCGTGACCCTGAACCTGACGGTGAAACGTTCCTCTGTGGCTGACGCCACTTTGACGTTGTGCAGTGCGCAGTTGCCTTATGATTATAATGGTACTGAAATCACTGGAGCAGGTAACTATACGGTTGTAATCCCCAACGCTGTCGGTTGCGACAGTACAATCACGCTCGCGGTGACGGTGAATACGACACCGGGCTTGCCTACCGTCAGCAAACAGACCCGTTGCGGCGAGGGCAATATCACGCTTCAGGCTGGTGTCGGCACCAACGGAACCACCTGCTATTGGTATGACAGTCAGAACGCCACCGACACGGCTCATTCGGGCAATACCTATACGCTTTCATTGTCAGAGACGACGACATTCTATGTGGCCTCTGTGAATGCTATTACGGGTTGCGCGAGTGCCCGCGTGGCAGACACGGCCATTATCTACAGCGTGCCTGCGGCTCCGGTGGTCAAGGATACCGCCCGCTGCGGCGATGGCCCTGTGACCTTGGAAGTCACCGTCGCTGATCCGACTTGGAATGTACAGTGGTTTGCCAATGCTACGACTTCCACTGTGATGCATACCGGATTGCAGTACAGCACGAATCTGGTTGTGTCCGAGAATCCCTATCAGTACTATGTGCGCAGTGCGGACGAGCATTGCCAGAGCAGCAAGGTGATGGTTAAAGCCACGGTGAATGCCATTCCTCCAGTGCCGACCGTCACGGCTGTCACGAACTGCGGTCCTAACACGTTCAGCTTGACCCCGAACAACACGAATTCCTGCCGCTGGTATGAGACGGCAACGGCTACAACCTATACCGAAACCACCCCGTTTGTGACGGGACAGATTTCCGAAAACACTTCATTCTACGTTTCCAATATCAATGCTGAAACCGGTTGTGAAAGTGGAAAGACCGAATTCCCGGTGACCATTTATGATGTTTATGCCCCCGTTGACCTTTATGCTGATGTTTGTCAAGGAACAACCTACACAGGTCATGGCTTGAATGTCAGCTATGCGGAAGCAGGTGTGAAGGATATCACGCTGGCTACGGTTTCTTCCCATGACTGTGACAGCGTGGTGACCCTGCATCTCAACGTGTTGCCGCTGAAATACCACTCATTCCCGGCTACGGCATGTAACCAATACACTTGGAATGACAGCATTTATACCACCAGCGGTGTGTATCAGCAGACCTTCACCGCTGCCAACGGCTGCGACAGTGTGGTGACCTTGAACCTGACTATCAACAATTCCAAGACTTTCGCATTTTCTGATGAAAACTGCGACAGTTATACTTGGAATGATTCCACTTACACCAACAGTGGTGTATATCAGCAGACATTCACCGCCGCCAACGGTTGTGACAGCGTAGTGACACTGACACTGACGCTCCACCAGAGCGTGACCAATACGATTACGGTGGAGGAATGTAACAGCTATGAGTGGAACAACAAGACCTATACACAGAGTGGTACATATAAGGATACTTTGTCAACTGTTCATGGTTGCGACAGTGTCGTGACGATGAACCTTACGATAAATTATAGTGATCAGGTTAACCTGACTGATTCAGTTTGTGCAGGTACCCGTTATCAGGAGAATGGTTTTGACACGCTCTTTGTGCAGCCTGATACCTACACACTCACCAACTACGATACTACCCGCTATGGTTGCGACAGTACGACGACGCTGACTTTGACGGTGAATCAAAAATACAATTACGCCATCAATACCATGATTTGTGCTGGTTCAACGTATCGGTTCAATGGCCAGGATCTGAGCACGGCGGGCACGTATGTGGCCAATCTGCATACCGTGAGCGGTTGCGACAGTATTGTGACGCTGAATCTCACCGTCGGCTCCGAGCACCGCGATACCATTGACGCACACGTGTGCTACGGAGGCTCTTATCACCAGAACAATTTCCACATTGACAATGCCGTTTCGACCAGTTTCTATACGAACACTGACACTTCATCTACCGGTTGCGACAGCATCACGGTCTTGCACTTGTTTGTGCATGACTTGAACACGACGAACCTGAACGGCTCCATTTGTCAGGGTGAAAGTTATACGCTGAACGGCTTTAACGTGACTCCGGCTAATGTCGGTGACACAATCGTGACTCGAATTGTGAAAACGCAATACAACTGCGACAGCACTGTGGTGTTGCATTTGACCGTCAACCCCGTCTATGACTTCCATTTCAATGGAGAGGTTTGCCAGGGAGAACGCTATACCGAGCACGGCTTCGATACATTGGTGGCCCAGGTTGGCAACCATACGCTGACCCGCACCTACAAGCTTCCGACCACTTGCGACAGCACGGTGACGGTGAACCTGACGGTGAAACCGTCCTACAGCACTTCCCGTTCGGTGACGTTGTGCGCCAACAGCGACCAGATACCTTATACTTTCGGTGACACCACGCTGAGCACTACGGGTGTCTATACTCACAATTTCGGCACCGCTGCCGGTTGCGACAGTATAGAGACACTGACCTTCACGGTGAAACCTGTGTATGATACGACCATCTACATGACCGTGTGCGATTCCGTCAGATGGTATAACACCACCTACAGAACCAGCGGTGTCTATCCGGTGACATTGACAGCAGCCAACGATTGCGACAGCATCGTCAGCCTGAACCTGACGGTGAATCATTCCAAAGACACGACTATTAATGTTGTTGCGTGCGACTCATACGTTTGGAACGACAGCACCTACAGAACCACAGGTGTCTATACCAAAACATTTACCGCCGCCAATAACTGCGACAGTGTGGTGAGACTGAATCTGACTATTAATCCGGAATATGATCTGCATTATACGGCTACGGTATGTCAGGGCACTAACTACACGAACTACGGCTTTGACACTACCTTCAACACAGCGGGTACTTACACGTTGACCAAAGAGTTGCGCACCGCAGCAAACTGCGACAGTACCGTTACGGTGGTGTTGACCGTCAATCCGTCATACAGCAAAGACACCACAGTCTCTGTCTGCGATGCGGACCTGCCCTATATATGGAACAATGAAGCGAGATTCACTTATCATACCGGTGGTGACAAGACCATCACCTATCAGCTGGCTACCGGTTGCGATAGCATTATCCATTTGCATCTGATTGTTCATACAAGCTTTGAGAAGGATACGACTATCCAGATTTGCGAAGGCGCTTTGCCATACGTATTCGACAATAATAATATTTTCCCGTCTCAGGGTAATTATACCGCTGAATTGGTTTCCTCCTTTGGCTGCGACAGTATCTACCATGTCAACTTGATTGTCACCCCGACCATCACGCATACTGTTACACAGAATATTTGCGATAATGAACTACCGTTCCAATATGGTGACTCCGTGTTTAACAGAGCCGGCCAGTATGCGGTGGTGACCTCCCGTGCAGACGGTTGCAATGAGGTGACATATCTTACCCTTAATGTTTATCCTACCTATAATCATACTGCCACGATGACTATTTGCGAAAGCCAGTTGCCGTTCCCTGTGGGTGATTCCATCTTCACAGCGGCCGGCACCAAGACCGTCCACTTCCGCACAGCGCATAGCTGTGACAGTGCGGTGACGGTTACGTTGGTGGTGAATCCCGAGTATGACTTCCATTTTGACGGAGCGGTGTGCCAGGGTGAACGCTATACCGAGCATGGCTTCGATACATTGGTGGCCCAGGCCGGCAACCATACGCTGACCCGTACCTACGTGCTGCCCACCACTTGCGACAGCACAGTGACGGTGAACCTGACGGTGAAACCTTCCTACAGCACTTCCCGTTCAGTGACGCTGTGCGCCAACAGCGAGCAGCTGCCGTACAGCTTTGGTGATACGCTGTTGATGACGTCCGGTGTCTATACCTACAACTTCCACACGGCAGCAGGCTGCGACAGCATTGAAACGCTGACCTTCACGGTGAAACCGGTATATGATACAATCATCACGGCTTCCGTCTGCCAGGGAGAATCATACATTGGAAACGGCTTCAACATTAAGTCCGACACCGTGGGTACGCACACATACACCCGCAACCTCACCTCCTCTCTGGATTGTGACAGCACGGTGAACCTTGTCCTTACAGTGAACCCCAACTACTTCATTCCGGAGAATGTTACGGTACACAGCACCACACTGCCATATACGTGGCATGGCCATGAGTTCATGGAGAGCACGACGGCTTACGACTCCTTGACCACGGGCGCCGGTTGCGACAGTGTGTATTATCTAACCCTGACAGTGACAGAGTTCAACATCGTACACGACAATCCTATTGTGCTGTGTCAGGGCACTTCTCAGACTTGGAGAGGAATGGAACTGTCCGCTTCCGGCTCTTACGCTGATACGGTGGTGGCTCTCAATACCATCTACACGGTTGATGTGACGGTGAATCCTTCATATCATTTGTATGATACCATGGAGGTATGTGCGAATGAGATTGAACTGCCTTACATTTGGCACGGCATCCGCTTCACAAACGACACTACAATTGAGAAGAACTACCAGACCGCCACATACTGCGACAGTATCTATACGCTGACCTTTATTGTCCATCCGACATATAACATCCATGCGGATACGGCAGTCTGCGGAAATGACATTCCGTTCATTTGGCATGGCAAGACGGTTTCAGGACCGGGCAACTACACAGATTCCTTGAGCACTGCTTTCGGCTGTGACAGTATCCACACGCTGACAGTGAATGTCACGTATGTCACTACACAAGAAGACTCCATGACGGTGTGCGGCGAGAATGCAACGTATGCATGGCATAGCATGACCTTGTCCGAGACGGGTGTCTATCGCGACACGTTGCGCAACGCCATCGGTTGCGACAGCATTGTCTATACGATCAACTTTGTGAAAGGCATACCGTTCTTCCATGTGGATTCCGTGGTGCTTTCCGGCAACCAGGCGTATGAGTGGCGTGGCCGTCAGATTACCCAAGCCGGCATCTACTTCGATTCTCTGCAGACGGTTGTGGGCTGCGACAGTGTTTACAGCTTGGTAGCATCTGAACACCAGTACCAGTATATCCAAAGCAACCCGATTTCGCTCTGCCCGGGCGATTCCGCATTCTGGCTTGGCAAGGCTATCTATGAAGGTGGAACCTATCAGGATACCGTAGTGAACGGAGGAGTACACTATGTTTACACGGTTGTGGTTACCATGAACCAGTCGTATTATTTTGCCGACACAGTGACCAAATGCCAAAGCGAGCTTCCGTACTACTGGCACGGCGTGAACCGCACTCAGGCAGGCGTGTATTATGACTCCAAGCAGACGGTGAACGGCTGCGACAGTATCTACACCCTCACCCTGTTTGTGGATTCTTCATACGCATTTACGGAGACGGTGACGATATGCTCCAATGAGGCTCCGTACATCTGGCATGGTAACAGTCTCTACGCGAGCGGAGTGTTCTATGACTCTTTGCAGACCGTTGCCGGCTGCGACAGTATTTACATGCTGACACTCACAGTAAACCCGGCCATCCGTCAGAATGACACAGCGGAAACCTGTCAAGGCACACCGTACGTATGGCGTGGCCGCTCATTGCAAACCAGTGGATTCTATGTCGATTCAGTGGCGAATACCTATGGATGTGAGGATATCTACACTCTCTTCCTGACGGTGACACCTAAGAACTACGACACTGTCCGCGCTACCATCTGCTTGGGCGACACGTACAATGAAAACGGATTCAACGTGACTCCGACGTATGCCGGTACGATTTATGACCAGCTTGTCTTGACCAACCAGTACGGTTGCGACAGCATCGTGAGCCTTGTGCTGACGGTGAACAGCAGCTATCTCTATGAAACAGTGGCCTCCACTTGCGACGGCACTCCGTATGAGTGGCGTGGCGGAGAATACGTGGTAGAGGGTACCTATTACGACAATTATGTGACCGTTACCGGCTGCGACAGTGTATATGTGCTCTATCTCACCGTGAATCCGACCTACGAAGAGTACGTCACTGACAGTATCCATGTTCATGAGACCTACGACAACTATGGCATCACGGTAACGCCGAGCGACACGGGCGTCTATACCTATACCATCAACGGATTCACGCAAAGCGGCTGCGACAGTATTATCTATCTCACCCTCGTTGTCCAAGGCAACATTGGCGTGAACGACTATGAGATACCGCAACTGCGTGTCTATCCTAATCCTGCCACGACCTACGTCATTGTGGAAGGTGAGCGCATGCAGACCATCTATGTTTATGACATGTATGGCCGTCTGGTGCAGGTGCAGGAGGTGGACAGCCCTGAATACACCCGTTTGTCACTTGACAACATGGCCGCTGGCAACTATATCATCCGCATCCGGTTGATGGATGGTGTGATGATCAGCCGAAAGATTATCAGAAAACAGTTTTAGTGTTTTTTTATAATTTATTGTGTTTTTGTCAAGAGCCCGGAGCAATCCGGGCTCTTGTTTTTATGTTACAATGCCTCTCGGGGCCTTTGTTTGCGGCGAATTTAGGGAACAGGTTAATTGTTGAAGAAGTTTTTTGTACTTTCGCGCACTGATTTTGAATATGGAAAATGAACTTAAAGTAGGCATAGATATTGGCTCCACCACAGTCAAGGTGGTGGTGCTTGACAACCAAAATGATAGTTGCTATGTGGATTACCGCCGGCACAACATGAACATCAGGGCTACCTTGATGGAAGCCCTGGTTCCGGTGGCCGGTCAGTACCCAGAGGCTTTGCTTCGCGTGGCCGTCACGGGCTCCGTGGGCATGGGATACGCCGAATGCTGGAACCTGCCCTTTGTACAGGAAGTGATTGCCGCCGCCACGCTCGTGAAACGGCAGTTTCCGCAAACCCGGACCTTCATCGACATTGGCGGTGAGGACAGCAAGATGATTTTCTTCGAAGAGGGCAGGGTGCCCGACATCCGCATGAACGGCAACTGCGCCGGCGGCACGGGCGCGTTCATCGACCAGACCGCCAGCCTGCTCAACGTGGAGCCCTCCGAACTCAACACGTTGGCCGAAAATGCCAAGACTGTCTATCCCATCGCATCGCGCTGCGGTGTGTTCTCCAAGACGGACATCCAGAACCTCCTGGCGCGTCACGTGAGCAAGGAGGACGTGGCCCTGTCCGTGTTCCACGCCGTGGCCCTGCAGGTCATCGGCACGCTCTCGCGCGGGCTCGACGTGTGCCCGCCGGTGTTCTTCTGCGGCGGCCCATTCGCCTTCTTGCCCATGCTCAAGAAGACCTTCCTCGACAATCTCCATATCACCGAGGCAGACTGCGTGGCCGTGCCCGACGCGCGCGTGGTGCCCGCATACGGCACAGCCCTCATGGCTGCGACCGATTGCCGCGAAATCATCCCCATGGCGCAGTTTATTCACAATATTGAAAATCTGGCTATCGATACCGATACGCTTTTGCAAAACCGCCTCGACCCCCTGTTCAAGTCTGAAAGCGAATTTGATACTTGGCGGCAGCAGAAACAGAACTTCTTCGTGCCTCGCGTGGAGTGGGGGAAAACACAGGATGATCGCGTCTTCATGGGCGTGGATTCCGGTTCCACCACCACCAAGCTGGTGATTTTGAACGCGGAAGGCAGACTGCTCCACAGTGACTACCGTAACAACAACGGCAACAGCTTCGGCGCGTTCCTGAATGCTTTGCAGGATTTCAAGAGGATTTGTGACGAGCACCATTTTGCACCGCGCATCGCCGGAAGCGCTGTGACCGGTTACGGCGAGAATCTCCTGAAGACCGCCTTCGGATTGCACTACGGCGTGGTCGAGACCATGGCCCATTATCTCGGCGCGAAAAGTGTGTCGCCGGAGGTTTCGTTCATCCTCGACATTGGCGGTCAGGACATGAAGGCCATCTTTGTCGAAAACCAGGCTATTCGCAGGTTGGAGATCAATGAGGCTTGTTCCTCTGGATGCGGTTCTTTCATTGAGACATTTGCGAAGATGTTGGGCTACAAGGTGGCCGACTTTGCCAAGATTGCCTGCGAAGCCAAGCATCCTTACGATCTGGGTACGCGCTGCACCGTGTTCATGAACTCCAAGGTGAAGCAGGCCATGCGCGAGGGCACTACGCCCGAGGATATATCCGCCGGCTTTGCCTATTCCGTTATCAAGAACTGCCTCTTCAAAGTGCTGAAGCTCCGCAAAATCGAGGAGCTGGGAGGCCATATAGTCGTGCAAGGCGGCACGTTCAAGAATTTGGCCGTGGTGCGTGCGCTGGAACTGCTCACGGGCCAGGACGTGCGTTTCTCCGACATCCCGGAACTGATGGGAGCATACGGTTGTGCGCTCTTTGCAAAAGAACAGCCCGCTGCCAATGTGCTCACCCTTGATGATCTGCTCTCCATCCAGCAGTTTGAGACCGAGCAGCAGACCTGTCCGGGCTGCGCCAACCAATGTACAGTCATCCAATACAAATTTTCCAATGATCGGTGTTATTACTCAGGCAACAACTGCGAGAAGATATATGCCAACGAGTCGGAGGTGATGCGCAAGGGCACCAACCAGCATCATGAAAGGCTGAAGATGCTCTTCCATCGTCCGATTGTTCCCAAACAGCAGGCCAAGCTCACCATTGGCATCCCGCGCGCATTGGGCGTTTATGAACTTTATCCTTTCTGGAATGCACTGCTCTCCGAATGCGGTTTCCGCGTGCAGCTGTCTGGCAAATCCACCAACCCGCTTTACGAGCAGGGTATCCATACGGTGATGTCGGAGAATATCTGTTTCCCTGCCAAGCTGATGCACGGACATGTCTATGATTTGGCCCGAAAGGGTGTAGATCGCATATTCTATCCTTACGTGGTGATGGAGCAGAAGGCGGACGACAAGGTGCGCAACAGCTACAATTGTCCCATTGTCGCCGGCTATTCCGATGTGATGAAGAACTCCATCGATACGGAGGAAAGATTCAATATTCCGTTTGACGCACCGGTGATATCACTTAATGACGAGGAACTTCTCTATGCCGGTTGCCGCAAGTACTTGGCCACACTTGGCGTGGACCGGAAGACCGCCGACCGTGCCATTGCTGCGGCCGTGAAGTCGCAGAAACAGTTTGTCGCACAACAACACCAGCGTGCACATGAGATTGTGCAACTGGCCAAAGAAAACAACCGCATGGTCGTGGTGCTGGCGGGACGTCCCTATCATGCCGACCCGCTTATCCAGCACAAGATTTCCGATGTGCTCGCGGATATGGGCATCGATGTGGTGACGGAGTTCGTGGCTGATGATCAGGATACGGATGTTTATCAGGAACTGGTGGCCGTAACGCAGTGGACATATCCCAACCGTATTTTCAAGGCGGCCCATTATGTGGCCAACAGTCAGGATAACATACATTTCATGATGATAACCTCCTTCGGCTGTGGTCCGGACGCTTTTATCATTGATGAAACCCATGACATCCTTGACCGCAAGGGAAAGAGTTTCACGCTCCTGAAGGTGGACGATGTGAACAACATCGGCTCCTTGCGCCTGCGTGTGCGCTCCATGGTGGAGAGTCTGAAATTCAGTCGCAAGATGGAGGTCAACAAGCCCTTTGTCACCACGCCGCCGTTCGGGCTTCCGGACAAGCGGCGCACCATCCTCGGCCCGACCTTCGCTTCCGGATATACAGAGTTCCTTCCTACCTTTTTCAAAATGGCGGGCTACAATCTCGAAATATTGCCCATGGGGGACAAGGAGTGTGTGGAGTTGGGCTTGCAGTACGCCAACAATGAAGTCTGTTATCCTGCGACCATCGTGGTGGGCAGTTTGCTCAAGGCCTTGCGCAGTGGCAAGTACAATCTGGACGATGTGGCGGTCATCATCACGCAGACCGGCGGCCAGTGTCGCGCCACTAACTACATCATGCTGATCAAGAAGGCGCTGGTGGCCGCGGGGTTCGAGAATGTGCCCGTGCTGTCGCTTGCGCTGGGCAACACGCTGGCCAACGAGCAGCCCGGTTTTGTGGTGGAGGCCAAGAAACTGGCCCTGCCCGCGTTGTTCGCGTTGCTTTATGCCGACTGCCTCTCGCGCATGTACTACGCCTCGCGCCCGCGCGAGCTGCAACGTGGAAAAGCGAAAGAGATCCACCAGAAATACATCGACTTGTCGTTGCCGGTTATTGAGAAGAAGGACTACAGAGGCCTGCGTAAACTGCTGGCCGATGCGGTGCAGGAGTACAAGGCCAATATTGATTGCAACAAGCCGTTGCCGCAGATTGGGGTAGTGGGGGAGATCTACATCAAGTACAACGAGTTCGGGCATCTGAATGTGTTGGACTGGCTCGCCGACCAGGGTGTGGAGGTCATTGCCCCGTCCATCTACAACTTCTTCATGAACAGTTTCGTGAACCGGCACATCAACAAGAAACTCAACATCAAGCCGGTGAACATGCCGTTGTTCGCGTCGGATGCCATCTACAAGCTCATCTATCATTATGCCAAGGTATATGACAAGATTTGTGCTCCGTTCCCGTATTATCGTCCCTTTGCCGACATGTTCCACGATGCGGAGCTGGCATCCAGGATTATAAACATGGCGGCCAACTTCGGCGAAGGCTGGTTGATTCCGGCGGAAATGTCGGCGTTGGCGGAGAGCGGTGTGAAGAACATCATCAGTCTGCAGCCTTTTGCCTGTATTTCCAACCATATAATCGCCAAAGGTATTGAGAAGAAAATCAGAAAGTACTATCCTGACCTGAACATGCTCTTCCTCGATTTCGACGGAGGCACCAGCGAAGCCAATGTCTTTAACCGGTTGCATTTCATGATCGAGAACGGCACCGAGTGATTCTGAGATTGATATTACCTTTTCTCGTGCCGAGATTTTTTATCTTTGCTCGTTATTGAATTTGAAAATTTAGTATTAACCTTAAAAATATCAGATGATGAAAAAGATTTATTTAGTAGTCGCAGTATTTGCCGGAGCTCTTCTTTTCAGTTCTTGTGGAGATGATCCTTTGCAGGAAATGTTTGAACTCGTTTCAGGAAAATCCAGCGTAACCGTGGGTGACGGCTATTCGGATGAATTTTCTACGAGTATTGCTATGTTTGGCGAGGCAGAAACACCCTATGTGTTGGGTATGTCAATGGAAATTGATGTGAATAAGCTGATTGCTTCAGGAAGTGTTGAGGAGATTGATTATCCTTTTATGTGCTACCGTTTTGTGGGTGACAATCTTAAAAAGGGTGCCACACTTACGGTTAACAACGTGCTGACGGATGAGGATCTGGTCAATTTCGACTACAGAAGTATGCTGAATGGAGAATTTGCTGCCAATCAAGTGGTAGGTTATGCAATCAGCGACCATGAGTTCTATGTGATGAACACGGGTTCAATCCATCTCACCAAAGTGAACAAAGCCAAGGTTGTCGGCAATTTTGAAGGCAAAGCGTATTACATCAATATGGAGAACACCCCGATGCTTTCTGAAGACCTTGTGGATATCAGCGGCTCCTTCAAGAGCCGGGTGGTGCCCATGATGAAGTGGCTGAGCGATTTGCAGGAGCAGACGGACGAGGAGAAATTTTAGATACGAATTTGTTATTTTACCTATAGAAGAACGCCCTGGATGCAGGGCGTTCTTTTTTTGCGGCAGATGAGCGTGATACTCCTCGTTTTGCTGAAGTGTCGTTTCAATCCACGCGCCCGCACGGGGCGCGACTTTTTAATTGTGCATTGCCATACGTCTTTGAAAATGTTTCAATCCACGCGCCCGCACGGGGCGCGACTTCAATTCTCCGCACTTATACTTGGCCGGAATCCTGTTTCAATCCACGCGCCCGCACGGGGCGCGACTGTTTGCGCACGCCGACTACTACTCCGACGTGGAGTTTCAATCCACGCGCCCGCACGGGGCGCGACTGGTACTGGTTTCCGGCATCAAGGCGCAGAAGGAGTTTCAATCCACGCGCCCGCACGGGGCGCGACCAATTCAGCGAGCGCACTGTTATTAGTAGTCTCGGTTTCAATCCACGCGCCCGCACGGGGCGCGACTTATAAGGCTCCGACCGGTAAAGAATACGAGAAGGTTTCAATCCACGCGCCCGCACGGGGCGCGACCCGCGTCGATGCCTGAAGGGCCTCGGTCATAGATGTTTCAATCCACGCGCCCGCACGGGGCGCGACTTGTGTTGGCTGGTGAGTTGTCTGGAGCTATACATGTTTCAATCCACGCGCCCGCACGGGGCGCGACTTGCGAAGTCCTTGAATTGCTCCGGCAGTGTGTCGTTTCAATCCACGCGCCCGCACGGGGCGCGACGAAGCAAAGAAGCGGAAACAGGCAGAACATCGGAAGTTTCAATCCACGCGCCCGCACGGGGCGCGACTTGCGAAGTCCTTGAATTGCTCCGGCAGTGTGTCGTTTCAATCCACGCGCCCGCACGGGGCGCGACCTGGCTTGCAGAGCTGACGATGTCCTCCAGATTGTTTCAATCCACGCGCCCGCACGGGGCGCGACCAAGCTGATGAAGGACATGCACGACAGGATGGAGTTTCAATCCACGCGCCCGCACGGGGCGCGACGGAACGTCACAGACAAGGTGGACCGGGACTTCCTGGTTTCAATCCACGCGCCCGCACGGGGCGCGACATCCGGAGGTGGTTTCCGACATACCGTATGGCAAGTTTCAATCCACGCGCCCGCACGGGGCGCGACACGCTTCGTGGTCGGCATTGTCAAGGAGATGGTGTTTCAATCCACGCGCCCGCACGGGGCGCGACATTTTTGGCAAAAACACCTCAACCTTGATAGTCGGTTTCAATCCACGCGCCCGCACGGGGCGCGACACCACAACGCCTCATCGTACACCTGGACAAAAGATGTTTCAATCCACGCGCCCGCACGGGGCGCGACTCCCTTGGTGTCTAACTTTACGGCCTCGGTGGCCGGTTTCAATCCACGCGCCCGCACGGGGCGCGACAAAATATGTGCTGCGAAAAGGTGTCACACCGCATGTTTCAATCCACGCGCCCGCACGGGGCGCGACCACGCTTCGTGGTCGGCATTGTCAAGGAGATGGTGTTTCAATCCACGCGCCCGCACGGGGCGCGACACAATTCTCCCGTCACGTCAGCACCTGCACGGATGTTTCAATCCACGCGCCCGCACGGGGCGCGACTGTTTGCGCACGCCGACTACTACTCCGACGTGGAGTTTCAATCCACGCGCCCGCACGGGGCGCGACACGGGCGAGTGCTTGTAGCATTGAGAAATAAAGGTTTCAATCCACGCGCCCGCACGGGGCGCGACGTCTCCGAGCAACGCGGATGTGATGTCGTCGGAGTTTCAATCCACGCGCCCGCACGGGGCGCGACGCATCGCACACCGATTTTCCGTCAATCATCGCCGGTTTCAATCCACGCGCCCGCACGGGGCGCGACGCCCCACCTCCAAACACAATAATACTGATTATGAGTTTCAATCCACGCGCCCGCACGGGGCGCGACAGTAGTAGTCGGCGTGCGCAAACACGCTGAAAGCGTTTCAATCCACGCGCCCGCACGGGGCGCGACTTTGGACTTGGTCAGCGTGTTCTACGACAAGGTGTTTCAATCCACGCGCCCGCACGGGGCGCGACTACATCGTGGGCGTGGGTGTTCACTCGACTGGCGGTTTCAATCCACGCGCCCGCACGGGGCGCGACTAAGGTAATAACTAAATCCAAAGTCTGCATCCTTGTTTCAATCCACGCGCCCGCACGGGGCGCGACGAGGCGTTCAGGCTGACACCCGACACACCCGACACGTTTCAATCCACGCGCCCGCACGGGGCGCGACTCGTTCAAAGAGTCGGTGCTGCTGGGCCGTCTTGTTTCAATCCACGCGCCCGCACGGGGCGCGACACAACAACTACAACAAAACACTGCAATTTTATTTTGTTTCAATCCACGCGCCCGCACGGGGCGCGACTCCAGCACGTTGCCGGCTACGTCAAGTCGAT